>MKWU01007553.1_pt1 | contig 10324 bp, 6 predicted proteins | sample 809101 | NCBI WGS metagenome assembly MKWU01 (sample SAMN05860141, study PRJNA318959) | sponge metagenome | host: Aplysina aerophoba | place: Slovenia: Piran, Adriatic Sea, Gulf of Piran | collected 2013-05-07
CGTCTACGAGGTATGGAATACTCTTGCTTTCAATCCACGCACGGAACCCCGTGTAATCCACTGCTTGATCGCCTTCTTGTGCTTCTTCAGGGCGACAGTAAGCTACACATGTTTCAGCGTTAGGAGTACCTGGGTGCGCCACAAATATTCGAATTCCACACTCCCCTTCCTGTTTACCAAGCAGGTCCTGTAAGTACTCTTCTGCGGACGTGGAAATCTGGATCATCTTCTCAATATATACAAACGTATCTGGTCTCAAATTATAGAATGCAGTACCTACGTCGTCAGGCGATCTTGAGGCACGGCTGTCTTAGTCACTACCCTTTTGACTTTTAAATGCCAAACACAATTCAGCAAGCTCTGAATCAACGGGTCCTATTGTTGGATGGGGCTATCGGGACAATGATTCAAGAACAAAACTTGGATGAAGCAGAGTTTCGAGGCGATAGGTTTCAGGATTCTGAATATCCGCTCCTAGGAAACGGCGAAATCCTGTGCTTAACACAGCCAGATGTCATTCGTGGTATTCATATCGCATACCTAAAAGCCGGTGCCGACATCTTAACCACAAACTCATTCACAGCGAACCGAATCTCACAAGCAGATTACGGCTTAGAAGCGCTTGTTCCAGAGATCGCCTATGAGTCTGCAAGGTTAGCAAGACAGGCAGCTGACGACTACTCAACGGACGTAAAACCACGCTGGGTGGCCGGTAGCCTCGGTCCAACCACGCGCTCCGCGAGTATTTCTCCTGAAGTAGATGATCCCAGCTTTCGAAACGTTAGATTCGATGAGCTCGTTGACGTCTACGCCGAAGCGTCAGAAGCTCTTATCCGAGGTGGCGTCGACATCCTGATGGTTGAGACAACGTTCGACACGCTTAACGGAAAAGCCGCAATCTTTGCAGTAGATAAAGTAGGGAAGAAGCTCGGTAGAGACGTTCCTCTGTGGATCTCTGGGACGATCACGGATACCAGTGGTCGCACGCTGTCAGGACAAACCGTGCAAGCATTTTGCACATCCATTTCCCATGCCAGACCGCTGATTATGGGACTCAATTGTGCGCTGGGCGCTGAAATGCTTCTCCCCTATGTACGCACGCTCGCGGAATTCGCACCTACTTTCACCAGCGTCCATCCAAATGCTGGACTTCCGAATGCATTTGGTGAATACGACGAAACCGCGGAACAGATGGCAAAAGTCGTTCGTGACATCGTAGCAGATCGACTAGTGAACGTAATTGGTGGTTGTTGCGGAACTACACCGGAATTTACAGCAGCGTTTGCGGAATGCATCAAGGAATCTACGCCTCGTAAGACTCCTCAGTCTCCAAGTTCGATGTTCCTGTCCGGATTGGAACATGTTGAGATCAACGATCAGTCTTTGTTCGTAAACGTCGGAGAACGAACCAACATCTCAGGATCTGCACGTTTCAAGCGACTGATTCAAGAGGGAGATCTTGCGACTGCGGTCAGAATCGCCCGACAGCAAGTAGACAACGGCGCACAGATTATCGACGTCAATATGGACGAAGGTCTGATCGACGGACCGGTCATGATGAGAAAGTTTCTCGACCTGCTGATGATGGACCCAAATATCGCAAGGGTTCCGATCATGATTGACTCTAGTGACTGGGAAGTCATAGAGGCTGGGCTAAAGTGTGTACAAGGCAAAGGCATCGTCAATTCAATCAGTTTGAAAGACGGTGAGGAGACTTTCCTTCGACATGCAGAATTGTGCAAGAAGTACGGCGCCGCGGTCATAGTAATGGCATTCGACGAGACCGGACAAGCAGACGGCTTTGAACGAAAGGTCGAAATCATTCAACGAGCATATGAGCTCCTCACGACAAAGCTGAACTTTCCTAGTCAGGACATTATTTTCGATCCGAACATTCTGACGATAGCGACAGGTATAGAAGAACATCGCACTTACGGGATCGATTTCATACGTGCCTGTGAATGGATCAAAACTAACCTACCGAATGTGCATACCTCTGGTGGCGTTAGCAATATTTCTTTCTCGTTCCGAGGTAACAACGCGGTACGCGAAGCTCTGCATGCAGTGTTCCTCTACCATGCCATAAAAGCTGGATTGACGATGGGAATCGTGAACGCTGGTCAGCTCGCACGGTACGAAGATATTCCAGAAAAACTACGCGAGGCGGCGGAAGCCGCAGTTTTAAACACAGATAGTCGAGCGGGTGACCGGCTATTGGAACTAGCACAAGAATTTCAAGGATCTTCAGTCGTTGAAACCGATGAAACTCGAAACGAATGGAGATCGTGGACTTTAGAGAAGAGGATCGAACATGCGTTAGTTGCTGGTAATGGGGACTACATTGTTGCCGATACCGCAGAAGCTCTGGAAAAATTAAGCAGGCCAATCAAAGTCATTGAAGGTCCTCTAATGGCAGGGATGAGCGTCGTCGGTGACCTATTCGGCGATGGCAAGATGTTTTTACCGCAAGTCGTCCAAAGTGCTCAAGTCATGCGGACCGCTGTTAACTACCTAGAGCCTTACCTTGAGGCAGAACGCGATCAGAATGTGGGTCCATCTGAACGTGGCACCATCGTTATGGCTACGGTGAATGGCGATGTACACGACATCGGCAAGAACATCGTCGGAATCGTGTTGCAGTGCAATAATTATCGAGTGGTAGACCTAGGTGTGATGGTTCCAGCCGAAAAGATACTTGACACTGCGATTGCCGAAAAGGCAGACTTGATAGGTCTTTCTGGGCTGATTACTCCGTCGCTAAGAGAAATGGTGCGCGTGGCGGAGGAAATGGAGCGTCGGAATTATCAGATACCACTTCTCATCGGCGGTGCTACAACATCTAAAGCTCATACTGCCGTAAAGATTGAACCCGCCTATTCCGCACCCGTCGTATATGTACCGGATGCGTCGCGTAGCATCCCAGTGGTGTCCAAGCTACTTTCGGACACTGACAAGGAAACCTTTGTTACCGAGATCAAAGCCGAATACAAAACCATTCGAGCACGCCATGAAAAACGGCAGCCACGAGCATCTCGGACAATCTCGGATGCAAGAAAGAACAAGATAAAAATCGATTGGAAGGACTTCCAAGGAGTACAGCCGCGTAAAGGTATCGGTGTTTTCGCGGATGAGGTAGATGTAGATCAGTTAGTTCCCTACATCGACTGGACGCCATTTTTCGTCACCTGGTCGTTGCACGGAAAGTACCCCGCGATTTTCGATGATGATGTGGTGGGAAAGGCAGCTAGAGATTTATTCACTCGTGCGAAATCGATGCTATCCAAAGTTGCGAAAGAGAATACGATCCAACTCAGGGGCGCGTACGGGTTCTGGCCAGCGAACTCAGTCGGTGACGACGTCCAGCTTTGGAAAGATGAAACTCGAACAGAACCTCTGACGACGTTTCATTTTCTACGCCAACAACATGCTTACGAACAACCGAATCTGTGTTTGAGTGATTTCGTTAGCTCCGCTAAAAGAGACGATTATCTAGGTGCTTTTGTCGTTACCGCGCACGATTCACGGCCTCAGCCAACCGCGGAAAACGCAACTGACTACGAGAGTATCTTGTTTAAGTCTTTGTGTGACCGCTTAGTTGAAGCCTACGCTGAGCAACTCCACGAAAGAGTTCGCAAGGAGCAGTGGGGTTATTGTTCTGAGGAAGAACTGTCTAATACCCAGCTAATCGACGAGAAGTACCAAGGCATTCGCCCCGCTCCTGGATATCCGGCATGTCCAGATCACACCAGTAAAACACAATTGTTTGAACTGCTAAATGCGACTGAACTCACAGGCGCTACGCTGACTGATAACCTTGCTATGTTGCCTGCTTCCGCGGTCTGTGGGTGGTACTTTGCACATCCTCAATCTCAGTACTTTCCTATTCGACAGGTACAGCCAGATCAAGTAGAGGATCTAGCCAAGCGCCGAAATCTACAGGTTGAAGACATTGAGCCTTGGCTGAGTTTCGCAGGGACTGATTGAGTCATCTTCCAGCCCGACTGCCAGTGCAAGTCTGTCTTAGGTTTCAACCGTAACCAGTCGTTGCTAATCAAATTCATTTATCACTATAAGGTTTTCAACATATAGAATAGTACCTTTCATACTTTAGGTTATATAGCCTCTTAGGTTTGCATCTGCAAATCTCCCTTTGAAATGTACCAATACGACGAATTTGATCGTTCCTTCATCCAAGAACGCGTTGCTCAGTACCGAGATCAAACAGATCGCTACCTGAATGGTGAGATCCCCGACGACGTCTTCCAGCAACTTCGCTTGAGAAATGGTCTTTACATTCAGCGACTCGCGCCAATGCTCCGCATCGCTGTTCCATACGGAACACTTAGCTCATCCCAACTCCGCAAATTAGCTCAAATCTCTAAGGAATACGACAAAGGCTATGGCCATCTGACAACACGTCAGAATGTGCAGCTGAATTGGCCTGAACTCGAAGAAGTGCCTGACATACTACGTGATCTTGCTGAAGTGGATATGCACGCAATCCAAACAAGCGGAAGTTGCATACGAAATGTCACCACGGATGAATTCGCAGGTGTCGCAGCCGATGAGGAAGTTGATGCTCGTCCTTACTGCGAACTACTACGTCAATGGTCAACATACCATCCGGAGTTTGAATGGCTTCCTCGTAAATTCAAGATAGCCTTGAACGGTTCAAAGTCAGATCGCGCTGCCATTGCAGTCCATGATATTGGCATCCAACTGCGCAAAAATCAGGAAACTGGAACCGTCTCATTCGATATTTACGTAGGTGGCGGACTGGGTCGTACCCCAGTCATTGGATCGCTGATTCGAGAAGGTCTTGGAGAAGAACACTTGCTTACCTATGTAGAAGCAGTACTGCGAATCTACAACCGTTACGGTCGTCGCGACAATAAATACAAGGCTCGAATCAAGATACTAGTCAAAGCGATGACACCCGAGGTGTTCCGGGATAAGGTCGATGAAGAGTGGCAACACATCAAGGATTCCCCGCAGGAACTGACCGAAGAAGAACTACAGCGTGTCAAACACTACTTTGATCCGCCTGTCTACGATCAAATTGAAAATGAAACGTTTCTCTTAGCCAAACAACGGTTAAGCGACGTCGAATTCAATCGCTGGGTCGACAACAACGTCAGTCCGCACAAACAAAGAGGATATGCGGTAGTCACACTTTCGACCAAAGTACCTGGAGTCCCACCTGGAGATGTTACTGCCGAGCAAATGAATGCGGTGGCTGGATGGGCAGAAGACTATGGATTTGGCGAAGTACGAATCAGTCATGAGCAAAATTTCATTCTTCCAGATGTCAGGCAAGAAGACTTACTAGAACTGTTTAAGCAAGCGCGTGACGCGCTTCTTGGCAATACCAACGCTGGCAAATTAACCGACATGATCTGTTGCCCAGGCGGAGATTACTGTTCCTTAGCAAACGCAAAATCCATTCCTGTAGCAGATGAAATTCAGAGAACCTTCGATGATGTCGACTATTTGTACGACTTGGGTCCTCTAGATCTGAACATTTCAGGCTGTATGAATGCATGCGGTCACCACCATGTCGGTCACATCGGCATACTAGGTGTCGATAAACGAGGCAAAGAGTATTACCAGATTTCGATCGGCGGTCATGCCGGTAACGATTCTTCGCTAGGCAAGATCATTGGTCCTTCGTTTTCTCGCAGTGAAGTTGTACCAACAGTTCAGAATATCCTCGATACCTATCTGGACCTTAGACTACATGGTGAGTCATTCTTAGAAACGTATAGACGTATTGGCATTGAACCATTTAAGGAGAATGTCTACGACGAGGACGTTGAGGTCCATGCCGTCGCTAGTTAAGAACGACCAGATCGTTGTAGATCCTTGGAGAATCGTCTCTAAGTCTGCTCCTGATTATCAAGAAAAGGTAATTGTTCCCCTTGATCAACTAAACGCTCCAGACACAGAAGCAGTATGGCTTTCCGCAGATGTAGAAATCGAGGAAATAGTAAACGACTTACTTGATCTAGAACTGATCGCCATCGAATTTGAGACTTTTGCAGATGGAAGAGGTCTTAGCTTGGCAACGCTCTTACGGACGAGGTATGAGTTCAAGGGTGAAATCCGAGCCTTCGGAGAACTGCAACCCGATCTAACACCATTTATGAAGCGTAGTGGTTTCGACTCTTTTGTGTTTGAAGATGCCGCAATGGCAAAGGCAGCCCTTGAGTGCATGGCATCTTCCACTGAGTTCTACCAGGCATCAGCTACTCAACCAGAACCCAGCTACAGACGGGTTAAGCGGACCTAATACCTCCCTGCTCGACCTCACCTTGGAAGACTGTGTGAGGTGCGGTAGGCGTTGTTCTACCATTCTTACTCATAAAGAGTTTTAGAACGCTAAGCAATGTTGATTTCACTGATAGCCATTTTTGTGAGTGTGGCAGCATTGTCATCCGTAGCGTTGTTTTTTAGACAGCCACTCATTCTTGTCTATATTCTTGTGGGAGCTTGCTTAGGCCCTTATGCCCTCGGGTATATCGGCGATCCTAAAGACATCGGTGAAATAGGCGAAATCGGAGTGATTTTCCTCCTGTTTATCGTCGGACTGGATTTACCACCAAAAAAGCTGTTCACTACGCTAGCCTCTGTCTCTATTGTTGCTTTGGCCAGTAGCGCAATCTTTTTTGTCATAGGGATTACTACCGGTTACATTCTCGAACTGACACCCTTTGAATGCGTGATCCTCGGTATAGGGTGCATGTTTTCAAGCACGGTGTTGAGCATCAAGCTACTCCCGACCACCGTACTACACCATCGATACACAGGACAACTGGTCATTGGACTGCTTCTTTTCCAAGACGTGATAGCGATCTTGGCTCTCATCTATTTGTATGTGTCAATCCCACAAGAAGAAGCCATCGTCCCATGGTACATGACTCTAGGACTAGTACCGGTCCTCTTCATTGCTGCATTTTTGGGCTCGAAGTACGTTCTCTGGCCTTTGTTAAGAAAATTTGATGTCTACACTGACTTTGTTGTGCTATTAGTTCTTGGTTGGTGCCTGTTAGTCGCAGGTGTGTCCTATAAACTCGGATTGGGTTTGGAACTCGGTGCTTTCATTTCAGGAGTCGCACTTGCGAATACACCTGCCGCTCAGTCGATCGCTCAAAACCTAGCAATCCTCAGAGATTTCTTCCTCGTGCTGTTCTTTTTCTCTGTAGGTGCTGGTATTGATTTCCAGGTCGCATGGCAAGTCATCATTCCCATTTTGGTATTGAGTGCTGTGCTCATAGTCGCCAAACCAGTGGTGTTTTACGGTCTATTGCGACTACAAAAAGAATCCCGCCAAATCTCCAAGGAAGTCGGCTTTCGGCTCGGACAATGCAGCGAATTCTCGTTACTCATTCTGTTTATCGCACAAGCCTACATGTCAGCTGAGGCAACGCATGTGTTACTAGGTGCTGTGGTACTCACCATTATCGTGTCCACGTATGGCGTAGTGTTCCAGTACAAAAGCCCTATGGCTGCTTTTGATCGATTACGCGTGGACTAATCCACCTTTTGCTAGCGGCGTTTCTACTACGTTGGTAGAGTGACCAATCCCCTACCCACCATCTGTCCTTTCAAGATGCGGTCGATAGCATCTGATAAAGTATCTAACGTCAGGGATTCGACGAACTTTTCCAGGTCTCCGATATGCCATGGTCCAGCTAGTTTGTCCCAAATCTCTTTCTTCTCCTCAATGGGGAGTTCCACTGAATCTATTCCAAGTAAATTGACATGCCGCAGAATAAACGGAAATACTGTGGCTGGAATGGCGGGAGAACTTACAAGGCCACACGCTGCAGCGCTTGAACCGTATTTCAATGCTTTGATAGCGTTAACAAGAATTACACCACCGACAGTATCGACGACCCCACCCCACATCTCCCGAGAAAGAGGTCGATTGGACTCCTCTTCAAATGCCTCTCTCGAATGAACTTCTGAAGCACCAATTCCCTTCAGGAAATCTGCTTGGTCAGCTTTTCCAGTGATCGCGTGTACTTCGTACCCCAGTTGGTTTAGCAACTGGACGGCGATACTCCCTACCCCACCCGTAGAACCAGACACCAGAACCGGGCCACCACTCGGTGACATGCCAAACTTCTCTAACTTATGCACACAAAGAGCAGCGGTAAAACCGGCCGTACCAAGGATCATACTTTCTCGCGAAGACAATCCACTCGGTAGTGAAACTGCCCACTTAGAGGGAATACGCACATACTGACCGAAACCACCAGGTGTATTCATGCCGAGATCAAATCCGATCACGATCACCGAATCACCCACTGCAAACGAATCTGACCCACTCTCAACAACCGTTCCAGCGACATCAATTCCGGGTGTGTGAGGGAAGTTTCGAGTTACACCAGGGTTGCCCGTAGCGGATAGTGCATCTTTGTAATTCAACGAAGAATACTCAACCTTGATTAGCAAGTCACCGTCCGGGAGGCCGGCAATCTCCAAGTCAGTAACCTGTCGTTCATAGGTTCGATCTCCTGTTTTAGTGACTTGGAATGCTGTGTATGTATCGGGCATAAAGCTTGCTCTAATCCTCTAGTGTTCGTTGATTTTGGATTGGGATGAACTGAATCAACACGGATGACGACAATACCGATGACTCAGCTGGAAGTACCGGAAACCATTGTAAACGACCTTGTGGTCTGCTCTCCAGCAGTTGGAGATTTTATGCTGGCCAGATCAAGGCGATCAAGCAGACAGTTGGCCAAGCCAGGATGCGTGATTCACCCGGATTAGTTGCTTCTCACTACCACTAAAAGAGCGAAGAATTTAACGGACGCGAGATTTGTAACTCGACTATGTACTTTCAGTCAGTGTACAGTTTCATTGATTTGAGACTAGAAAACTGCTCGGCATTGACTGGTGTTTTTAAAGTCAGAAAACATTCTCAAAATCAAGGATGGACTCGCGAGCTTACCTACGTCTAAAATGCCAATTTATAACGTATAATCAAGCATTTAATCCGCCAAAAATCACGTAAAACGCCTCAATAAACAGCCTATTTTTAGCGATATTCCGAGATTTCCGAGAAACTATGTCATTCAAACTTTCCAACCTTCTTTCAAAGCTGGACAACCAAATAGGAGTCGATAAAGCGTTTGAGAACTACTCAAACCGGGAGACAACCGCAGGTGATCAAAAAGACGATCCCGCCGAACGGTCCAAAGACTTCTACAACCTCATAACCGACTTTACTCAATATGGTTGGAGTACATCGATACACTTTGCACCTAGAAATCCTGGCGAAAGCGTAGCGGCCTCCCTAGCGCGTCACGAACATTTCATAGCAATGCGTCTTGCACTGGAACCAGGAATGCACGTCGCAGACCTGGGTTGTGGAATTGGAGGTCCGCTTCGTGAGATAGTGCGTCTGTCTGGTGCGATGGTTACGGGTGTAAATAACAACAGTTATCAAGTCGATCGAGCAAGAGAGCTGACACAAGAAGCAGGATTAACTGACTACGCCGAGTTTATGGAATGCTCCTACTTAAACGTTGACACACCAGACAAAAGTTTTGATGCTGCGTATGCCATTGAATCCATGTGCTATTCACCGTCAAGAGAAGAAGCGTATAGAGAGGTGTTTCGTATTCTGAAACCTGGTACCCTTTTTGCGACCTACGAAGTCTGTCTTACTGATAAATATGACCCCGAAAATCCAAGACATGTAGAACTGTATTCTCAAATTGAGTTCTACGGCGGAATGACTGATCTGGACTTACCGCGCGACGTAGATTCAGCACTGAAAAGCGTAGGTTTTGATCTGGTAGAAAACCGAGATATTGCTGAGGATGACCGCTTTGAAATCCCGTGGTATGAACCAATCGAAGGAACAGGTTTTTCTCTTGAGAGCTTCAAGAGCTCGTTGATTGGTCGCACACTGACACACGTCACGGTTCAGGTATTGGAAAAATTAAAGATTGCTCCTCAAGGGTCGACACAAGTGTCAACTTTTCTACTCGAGAGTGCAAAAGTATGGGCTGAATCAGGACGGCTAGGAATTCTCTCGCCGATGTATTTTGTACTTGCGCGTAAACCACTGAGCGCAAGGGAGTGAGTAACCAGTACTACTAAGGTCTTGGACTTCACCGCACCTGACATCATTGACAAAGCTATTTGGTACAACTGGTACAACCTAGATTGAGGCTCTTTCGGTGTACGATTGCCCGTTTGATCGTTGATTCGCGTTAAGAGAATAGAGCACAGTTTTGGCGTGCTGACATCGCTGAGGCCACATGTGTGTAGTTTTGTCGAAACGAACATACCAGAATATGCATGTCTG
>MKWU01007554.1_pt1 | contig 10322 bp, 6 predicted proteins | sample 809101 | NCBI WGS metagenome assembly MKWU01 (sample SAMN05860141, study PRJNA318959) | sponge metagenome | host: Aplysina aerophoba | place: Slovenia: Piran, Adriatic Sea, Gulf of Piran | collected 2013-05-07
ATCCTGGGCAACAGCGCCCTCGACCGGCTCGCCAACGCCGCCTACCAGATCGTCATCGAGGGGGAGAGCTACCGGCAGCGCCTCTCCCCGCACCGGTCCCTGCTCGCGGGGACCGCAGGGGAGGAGGTGATTGACTCGACAGACGCGCGCTGATACTCAAGCCGCCGTACCGGCCCGGGCGGTCAGAGGTCCCGCAGGGGGTGGGCCAAAGGTCGTGATGACGGGTGGGCCATAGGTCCTGGTTAACGACACAGGGCTCGGACGTGCGCGTCATCGCTTCGGACGTGGTCGCCGGACGGGAGTCGGCTGGCCTTTCAGATGGTGGCCGTAAGAAACGGCGGCAACCGCGGGAGGGCGCGGCCCGGCTGCCGCAGGCCCTTCTATGAGGGTCGGGAGTAACCGCTGATGCGCCACCGGCCGTTGGCCCAGTGCTGCACGCGGGGACTACCCCCATGCCGCACGGTCGGGCTCCGATCGTCAGTAGCAAGCGCACTTGACCCGACCCCCCACCGAACCCGAGGGCGACTACGGCGAACCGGATCGCCTGCCTCTGGACCTTCTACCCCACCCGTTGGCGCTCCTCTTCGGCGTGGCCGTCATTATCGCCATCGCATCTGCACCGACCTCGTCGTGGTCGTGAGGGTCCCTGCCCCGCTGCCCGCTCGCCATGCCGCGCGGGTGCGGGCAGTGGGTCGTCAGGGGGAGCGCCGCGATCACAACCACACACTTGGAGGGGCAAGTTTGTTTGCTCTAATGGAGAGCAATTCTGCGACTCGGGCAGGTACTATTTGCTCTTGCGGGGACAAACGATGGTGACTTAGATTCGGCTGCCAGTTGCACGATCTCCGGGACCACCAGACGCTCCATATTCCATGTGCACGCTGGAGTAGCGATGTCCCAGTCACTCCGCCACAGCTGGGTCGTTGATCGCATCAAGACATCCCTGGGCGTCTTTGGGATGAGCGTCGGCCCGCTCATCCGGACCGACCCGGACGGGCTGAGATACGTCGCGAACGTGCTGGTCTGGGCACACTGGTTCGTGATCGTCTTCTGCCTTGTGCAGCTGGTGTACCGACCTGTGGGTTGGCCGGAGCGCTATGCCGTCTATGTACCGGCCCTCGCGGTGTTGGTAGCGGTCAATATCCACACGCACTACCGGCTGGCGACGAACCGCTCCGTAACCTGGCATTGGATCGTCGGGCTCGCGGCCCTGGATGTCACCATGGTTTCGGGCGCCACGGCGGCAGGGGGAGGTTTCAACCACTACTTCCTGCACCTGCTGTACTACCCGCTTCTGGCCGGATACGCGTTGGTCTTTGTGTCTTTCAGGCTGACCATGATCATGGTAACCGTGGTGTCCGTCATATACCTGGCGATAAGCCTCACCGTGGGGGAAGGAATCGACATCGGGGCAGGCGCTGAGAAGCCCCTGTTCGCCAGGATCTTCGTCATGTATGCGGTGGCCGCATCGGTCAACCTGATCTCTAGCTTCGAGCGGAGCAGGTGGAGGGCGGCCGCGGAGCGGGAGCGGGCGCTTCACCGGGAGCGCATCGAGCTCTCCCAGGCGATTCACGATACGACGGCGCAGTCCGCGTTCTTGATCGGTCTGGGCATCGATATGGCCAAGCAAATTGCCGGCGATTCGAACGAGGAACTCACCGCCAGACTCGATGCGACCTCACGGCTCTCCAAGACCGCCATCTGGCAACTGAGACACCCGATTGACATGAGCCACCTACTCGAAGGCAGGGAGCTGGCCGGGACTCTAGACTCGCACGTTGCGACTTTCACATCCGTTACGTCGGTACCAGCGAAGCTGACTCAGAACGGCGTGGAGCCGCCTCTTCCGGTAGAGGCCAAGAGTCTGCTGTTCACCATCGCGCATAACGCGCTCACCAACGCCTTCCGCCATGCCGAGGCGAGCAGGGTGCTGCTCGACCTCGACTTCCGACGGCATGAGCTGACGCTGTCGGTGTCGGACGATGGGAAAGGGCTTCCCGACGACTACGAGGAACGCGGCCACGGCTTCGCAAACATGCGTGCGGGTGCCGAGCGCCTGGGCGGACGACTGATCGTCGAGCCCAGGGGACCGTCCGGGGGCGCTTGCGTCAGCTGCGTGATGCCGTTGGGTGGCGGAAAACTGGAGGGCTAAGTTGGCAGCAGAGTCTCGCCTGATCAGGGTGCTGCTCGCAGACGACCATTCGGTCATGCTGGAAGGCCTTCAGCTGATGCTGGAGCAGGTCGAAGGGTTCGAGGTGGTAGGACAGGCCAGGGACGGAGTCGAGGCGGTCAGAGCGGCCTCAGAACTCTCGCCCGACGTGATCATCATGGACGTCATGATGCCGAACAAAGACGGCGTGGAGGCGTGCCGGGAGATCATGGAGTTTGCGCCCGACGCACGAGTGATCATGTTGACCGCCTCGACGGAGGAGGACGCCGTGATTGAGGCGGTGGCCGCCGGCGCGACCGGCTATCTGCAGAAGGTACTCGGAATGGACCGGATCGTGGGCACGGTGAGGGGCGTAGCTGCGGGCGAGATGCGTTTGCCGACCGAGGTGGTGAGGCGGGTCTTCGCCGCCATACGGGGCAGGGGGAGCATGGACAAAGGGGCCGACCTCACCCCGAGGGAGAAGGAGATTGTCGCGTCGTTCTCCCAGGGCATGTCATACGCAGCGATTGCAGCGGAACGCGGAGTCAAGCCGGTGACCATCCGAAACGCCATGTACACCATCCAGCTAAAGCTGGGTGTTGACTCGAAGCAGGGGGTCGTGGTGTGGGCAGTGAGGAACGGCCTGTTGGACTACTGACCGTGCGGGCTGCTCTCGAGGCCATCTCGCGGGGCTGAAGCCTGGCGCTTCCCCGGAGCAAGATCCCTCCCGACGCGACCCACGAGCACGTGGCGAAGGCGCCTCCGTCCGCAGCGAGCGCCTCATCGCGGCTGCCCCGCTCGACGCACTCCTTCCGGCCGGCCGGGCGCGCCGAACGCTCGCGCATCCAGCTCGCGGGTCCGCGATCGGTTTCTCGACGTCGGCCAACAGGCGCGGGCAATCGGTCAGGGCGGTACGGCGAGAGACGCGCCGCGATGCGCAGGACGGCCCGGATCAACCCGGCAGCTGTTTCACCGTCGCGGGGGTCGCGCCCACCATCACGGGTGCGTCCGTGTCGTCGTCCTCGTTCACCCTGCGGCTGTGACGACCGATCTCGGCAATACCGCGTGTGTCTGCAGGAGCAGGCCAACCTGTCCAAGTGGGGGCGACGCTCACCGCCACAACGTCGGGGACCGTAAGAGGACGACAGGCCGACCGGGTCGGCCCGTACCGCAGCGCAAGGCGTTGGCGATCGGGACAGCGTCGTCGGTCGGCGGTGGCCGTTCCCGGACGTTGTCACGACCGCGTCCGCCGAGGATGACGCCGATGTCTCCGCCGGGACGTGTCGGCTCGTCCAGAAGCGGCGCGATGCGCGGGTCGGCCATTCGGACGGCGGCCGTGGTGTGCCGGCGGTGGTCGTGGAGCTGCGCATCCTTACGGTCGAACCGGTCATGTTCGATGAGCACGAACTCACACTGTGGCCGCAGACCCAGCCGCTACGCGGCTCTCGGTGCCGCTCGACAGACCGGTGCATGCAGCTGGAGGTCGGGACGGAACTTCCGTGCGCATACGGCGCGGCAGCCATCGCGCGCTGGCGACCGCCGCGACACCATCACCTGTCCCAGTTGCGGAATCGCTCTCCCTGGGAGCAAACAAAATGACTTGCCGATTGTGCTGCTCGGCACTTACGAGGATCTCACGAGCGCCTCACGATGTGACCCGAACCACGGGCTCGATCACGCTCGGTGGTGGCGCCGGCCACCCCGGGTTGGGAATTGGGGAACCACCCCGTTGCGCGTGACAGACCAGTTCCTGGCCCCTGAAGCGACCGCCGCGACTGCGTCTGCCGTGCGGGGCGATCGAGCACATACCTACCCCCCTCGCCCGACAAACGTGCGTGCCGGCAGGACAGGGTAACTCGTGATCGCCTGCAGCCGTATCGCGCCCCTCCCGCGACCCGACCAACAACCCTCTCTTGTTGGCCTCTCTTGTTGGTCGGTCAAGGCCTGACGTTCGTCTCCCGTCAGACAGGCAGCCCGTGGAGGTTGATATGCGACCCGCAACACGGATGTACCGGATCCCCGCCGCGATCGCCGCGATCGCGATCCTCACCTTGGCCGTCGCCGCCTGCGGCGACGACGACGCGTACGAGCGGGCCGCCCCCGCGGCGCCCGCGGCGCCCGCGGCAGCCCCAACCGCCCGACCGGTACGGACTGCCCCCGCCCCCGCCCCCGCGGCGCCCGTGGCAGCCCCAACCGCCCGACCGGTACAGACTGCTGCCGCCGCCGCCACGCAGGCCCCCGTTGCCGCGCTGGTGGATCAGCAGCGGGCGGGGCCCTCGGATGCGACCTTCCGCAACTACGGGCGCACGCCGTTCGTCGACGCCGGCGCAGACGCGGTCTCGACGTTCGGCCTGGACACGGACCGCACGTCCTACTTCCTCGCGCTCAACTGGGCGCAGAACGGCCTGGCGGTGGAGCCCGACTCGGTACGCGCCGAGGAATGGGTCAACGCCTTCGCCTACGGCTACGATCTGCCCCGCGACGAGCGCAGCTTCGCGATCACGAGCGAAGTGGTGGAGCACCCGCTCGGCGGCGGGCGGCACCTCGCACGCGTCGCGTTCCAGGCGCCGAGGGTGCGCGACGACATTCCTCTGAACGTGACGCTGGTGCTCGATGCATCGGGCTCGATGAGGGAGGGGAACCGCGTCGCCATCGCCCGCGAGGCGGCGGAGACGATCCGCCAGAGCCTCAACTCGCGCGACCGCATCGCCGTGGTGCACTTCACCACCGAGGTCATCGACGCCTACACCGTCGAGCACAGCTGGCCCGACGACAGGGCGGTGGCGCGCTCGATCGGCCGCCTGAGGCCGCATAACCACACGAACGTGCAGGCCGGGCTCGACCTCGGCGTGCGGCTCGCCGCCCAGGCCCGCCGCCGCCCCGCGCGCGCCCCAAACACCACCGGAGGGGCGGGCCGGGGCCCGCCCGGGGCGGCCGCCCCCCCGCCGAGCCCCGCCGCGAGCGGCCGGACGCCTTCAACTACATTATCCTGATGTCCGACGGCGTCGCGAATGTGGACGCGACGAGCCCGTTCGCGATCCTCGAGTCGGCCCCGGACTACGACCGGCGGAACCCGCTGCGCCTGATCACGATCGGCGTCGGGATCGCGAACTACAATGACTACCTGCTGGAGCAGTTGGCGCAGCACGGCAACGGCTGGTATCGCTATCTGGACGACGCCGCCCAGGCGCGCTCGACCTTCAGCCGTGAGAACTGGCTCGCACTCTCCACGCCGTTCGCCGACCAGGCTCGCGCCCAGGTGACGTGGGATCCGAGGGCGGTGCAGGCGTGGCGCATCGTCGGCTACGAGAACCGGATCACGCCGGACCACACCTTTGAGCAGAACCGCAGGGAGTTCGCGGAGCTTCCCTCCGGGTCCGCGACGACGGTCTTCTACGAGCTGGTGCTGCGCGAGGCGGCGCTCTACCGCTCGGCGGTGCTGGGCGAGGTCGAGGCGCGCTGGGTCGACCCGTTCTCGGGCGACACGCTGAGCCAGCGCATGGATGTGGCCGGGCGTACGGACGCGCCGTTCGACGCCGGCGACCGGAACTTCCGCTTCGGCGCCATCGTGGCGCTGGCCGCGGACCGCTACAGCGCGCTCTCGCCCCAACTCGAAAGCGCCGAGGTCGATGCCGGCGGCATCCACTCCGACCTCTTCGCGTTGCTGGGTGAGTTCGATTTGCTGGGCGAGCGCCTCGGATCGGCGCAGGCGTACCGTGACTTCCGCTTCCTGCTGGACTGGCTCGTGGCGGCCGCCGCGGAGCTGGTGCCTGCCTCGGGCTCGTCCTCGGGCTCGGGCTACAGCCAGTGACGTAGCCGTCGGCAGGAGGGGCGAACATCCGGCTATCCGACCGGCCCCCGCCCTTGCTGCCCGGCGAGGTCGCGGAGCACAACGCCGACCGGATCGAGGGCGACACGCTGGCACGGGATATAGACCTCGCGGCCACCGAGCCGCGGATATTGCACGCGCGCAGTCGGCCGGGAGGTGGACGGGACAGACTTCCAGCGGTGCTGTAACCGTCGGCTATCGCTATTGCGAATAGCCCGAACTCCGAGACATCCTCGCCGTCGCTACTCGTTGCGGTGGACCCGTAGAAGATCTCGGTGCCATTCGGCGACCACACGAACGGCCCGAATCCTCCCCACACGAGGGTAGCGACCTCACCACTCACCACTTCGACAACCGAGGAGATGGCGCTGCATGTGCGCACGGAGAAGCGCTCATAGTGCCCTTCCGGTAGGTGGTGAAGACGGCCTGCACGGAGTGCGCGTGGCCGATGGGCCACGGCCTGCGCGATGGCCGGCACAGCGTGTAGACGCAGCCGGTATCGCATCAAACAGGGCGCGGGAGCAGCAGGGAGGTCAGTTGGCTCCCGCAGGCCCCTCGCTCCGGACCACCAGCGGCGTGAGCGGGGCAACGCCCTCGGCGAACAGCTCCCTGAACTCTCGGTTCACGAAGGCAGGCGCGCCGAGGATGTAGGAGACCCACTCGCCGTCGTGCAGGGCGTAGAGCGCCGCCACGTGCAGGCCCTGCGCGCAGGACACGAGCTCGCCGACACTGCCCCCCTCGTAGACGAGAAGGCTGAAGCCCACAGCGACCTCGCCCAGCAGGCACTCCGTGCCCGGCAGCAGGGCGCCGTCGCCGGCGTTCGGGTCCGCCGAGGGCGGTCCGTCGCTCCTGACGGTCAGTGCTGTGAGGCGTGCAACGCCGCCGGGGAACAGCTCACGGAAGCTCTCGTTCACGAAGCCAGGCGCGCCCAGGATGTAGGAGACGTAGACGCCGTCGTGCGTGGTGTAGAGCGCGCTCACGTGCCGCGCGCGGGCGCAGTCCTCGAGCTCCTCGACGCTGCCGCCCTCGTAGACGACGAGGCTGAAGCCCTCGGCCACGGCGCCGCGCAGGCAGTGCGCCCACGGCTCGGGCGCCGATTCGTCGAGCCGCACCTCGTAGACCCTGACAACGACGCTCACCGCGTCGTCCAGCTGATTGCTTGACCCGCGGTTGCCGGGAATGCCGTTGTCCTGCACCTTCACGCGGATGTCGTAGTCATTCATCGTGTCGGCGTCGACCGGCATCTCGAAGTTGGGCACGTTCGCGAACCTGAGTTCCCCGTGCCCGTCGGCGTTCTTCGTGATGGTGAAGTCGCCCGCGTCGTCGCCGGCCAACGACCACGTCAGTGTCGTCTCTGCATCCACGTCCGTCGCCTCGTAGGTGGCGATGACCGTCGTGGTCGCCGTGTTCTCGGCGACGTCGAAGTCCGTGTGGGCCGGCGTGACGGTCGTGATGTCCGGCGCCTCGTTGACGTTGGTCAGGTTGATGGTCACCGCGATGGTGGCGTCTATCGTGGAGTCGGCGTCGCCAGCGGCGTTCTTGCCGTCGCTGACGTTGGCGTTCACGCTGTAGCTCGGCTTCGGACCATCGAAATCGAAGTCGTGCGTGACCCCGGTCCTGGTCGACATCTGGCCATTCGAGTCGATCTCGAAAGAGTCCGCGTCCGCGCCGGTCAGCGAGTAGCTCAGCGTGTCACTGCTGTCGCTGTCCGTGGCGGCGACCACACCCCCGGTGACGTCTACCCCGGCTCCGCTGTTCTCGGGCAGGGCGCGCGTGGTCGACGAGCCGTCGTCGAAGGTCGGTGGTGTGTTGAGTGCCCGCGACACCGCGACAGCGTAGGTCAGGGTGGGGGTGCCGTCCGAGTGGGTGGCCACGACGGTAATGTGGTTTGTCCCCAGGTCGAGGGGCACCGAATCGCCGAGCCTGTACGTGGTCCTTCCCTTCCTCACGGACACATCCAGCCGGAAGGGACCGGTATGGAATTGGGAGGCTGTAGTCGCCGACACCGTCGTGGATGCCACGGAGCGGGTCACGGTAGCGGTGTAAGTCCTCGTGCCCGCAGCGAAGGCGGGAACAAGGTTCACGTCACTCAACGCCAGTGCGCTCAGGTTGCAGAAGGGCAATCCCACGCCGGGGGTGTCGCCATCATCTGCGGTGTCCCCGTCCGTATTCGCGTCCACCGCGATGAAGTCGTGGGCCGGGCGACCAGATTGATCCGGAAGATGGAGCAGAGGTTGCAGTCGGGTGGGCACGCAGCCCGTAAACGCGTTGCCTGACAAACGAACCCACGCCAGACCCGAGAGGTTGCCCAACGCGGCCGGAATCGTCCCGCTCAGCTGGTTGCCGTCCAGGCCCAACCACATCAGGCTGGTCAAGCCGCTCAGGTCGGGAATCTCGCCGCTCAGCTGGTTTTCGTTCAGGTACAAGTGCTCCAAGTTGGTCAAGCCGCTCAGGTCGGGGATCTCACCGCTCAGCTGGTTGTAACTTAGGTTCAACACCTGCAGGCTGGTCAAGCCGCTCAGGTCGGGGATCTCCCCGCTCAGCTGGTTGCCGCCCAGGTACAACCACATCAGGCTGGTCAAGCCGCTCAGGTCGGGGAGCTCCCCGCTCAGCTGGTTGTTGCTCAGGGTCAACCGCCGCAGGCTGGTCAAGCCGCTCAGGTCGGGGATCTCCCCGCTCAACTGGTTGTCGCTCAGGGTCAAGCCCTCCAGGCTGGTCAAGCCGCTCAGGTCGGGGATCTCCCCAGTCAGCTGGTTGTTGGCCAGCCACAAGTACCGCAGGCTGGTCAAGCCGCTCAGGTCGGGGATCTCCCCAGTCAGCTGGTTGCCGTTCAGGCCCAAGACCCACAGGCTGATTAAGCCGCTCAGGTCGGGGATCTCCCCGCTCAGCTGGTTGTCGCTCAGGGTCAAGCCCTCTAGGCTGGTCAAGCCACCCAGGTCGGGGATCTCCCCGCTCAGCTCGTTGTCGCCCAGCCCCAAGCTCTGCAGGCTGGTCAAGCCGCCCAGGTCGGGGATCTCCCCGCTCAGCTGGTTGCTCCACAGATCCAAGCGCTGCAGGCTGTTCAAGCCGCTCAGGTCGGGGATCTCCCCGCTCAGCTGGTTGTTGCTCAGGGTCAAGTGCTCCAGGTTGGCTAAGCCGCTCAGGTCGGGAATCTCCCCGCTCAGCTGGTTGTTGCTCAGGGTCAAGTGCTCCAGGTTGGCTAAGCCGCTCAGGTCGGGAATCTCCCCGCTCAGCTGGTTGTCGCTCAGCCGCAACCGCCGCAGGCTGGTCAAGCCGCTCAGGTCGGGGATCTCCCCGCTCAACTGGTTGTCGCTCAGATCCAGGCCGAAAACACGGCCGTCTGAGGATATGGTAACGCCAGCCCATGCGCTGAGGGCATTACTGGTCCCCCAATTGGTGCTCCTCGTCCACGAGCCGCCGCCCGTACCGTTGTACAGGGCCATCAGCGCGGCCCGGTCCGTCGCCACCGTCCCGTGACTGGCCGTCTGCGCGTGAGTCACGTGGGGTGACGAGACAGAGGAAGTGAGGCCGGCAACAAGGACAGCAACGGCCACGAGGGCGCGCACGGTAATCTTCCTGGCGCCGTTCCGTTTAGCCATGGTGAATCCTCATCCCCCAGTGCGTGTTTGGGTATCGGAACGGCGTCCGCCCGGCCCCTTTTGTTGGTGCTCGGAGGCGGAGGTACCTGGGATCGGGTTCCCGCACTTGCGGGCACGGCAGTCTCTGGACGAAACGAACGTCACGCGCAACGGGGTGTGCTCCCAGTCCCCGACCGGGGGGTGGCCGCGGCCACCGCCGAGCGCCATCCACCTCGTGGTTCTGATCACAGCGTGACGCTCGCCCGACATCCTCGTAAGTGCCGAGCAACACAATCGGAACGCCGATTTGTTTGCTCCGCGGGAGAGCGCTCTTGCGACTGCGACGGGTACCGATGGCCCGCACGGAAGCCCATCACCCGGCAGGCGGCGCCTGGCCGATGGGCCACGGCCTGCGCGATGGTCGGCACAGCGTGTAGACGCAGCCGGTATCGCATCAAACAGGGCGCGGGAGCAGCAGGGAGGTCAGTTGGCTCCCGCAGGCCCCTCGCTCCGGACCACCAGCGGCGTGAGCGGGGCAACGCCCCCGGCGAACAGCTCCCTGAACTCGTTCGCGGTGGCCCCGCCGGTTACCCGGCGAGGCGGTCATGTCCCCGCAAGTGGTGTCGCTGCGCACCATCCTTAGACCGTATGGAGTGACCGGCTCCGGTTTCGCAAACTCGCGGGCTACAGGCGCGAGGCTTGCAGAGCCGCATACGAAAGTGAGGAGCCGGTCATGACGATGGGTACCACATACGCAGGGATGGAC
>MKWU01007555.1_pt1 | contig 10322 bp, 7 predicted proteins | sample 809101 | NCBI WGS metagenome assembly MKWU01 (sample SAMN05860141, study PRJNA318959) | sponge metagenome | host: Aplysina aerophoba | place: Slovenia: Piran, Adriatic Sea, Gulf of Piran | collected 2013-05-07
TAGCTATTACTAAAACATCAGGCCTACCTGGCATGGTGAACTCTTTATTTTGAACGATGCCTCTTGGTTCACTTTCATCATCTCCTTGAGCTCTTCTAAGCAGCTTTGCATCTGTCACTGTTTGTTCTCAATCCTCTGTAGCCGGACTTGCATTTCTTGCAAAGTGCCAATCAACACTGTAGATGGGTTCGGTGCACTACTACCGCTTCCAGATGACATTTTGGAAAGTACGCGCCAAATATAATACATGAGTTGTCATCGTGATTAATTCATCACGTGAATTTGGAAAGCGAAATGCAACAAATGGCAGCCAGCGAATGCAGCTTCTGTTGGATCTGCATAAGTAAAAGTACAATTACAATCAGGCAAAATGATTGATAAAATAAAAGGCCACTAACACATTTACAGACTAAGTATTTAAGGGCGATCAAAAGTGCTCTTGATATCTATGACACTGAGTGACGCAAGGGTGTAGCTTGCAGGTGGGCTTACAGAGAGCGAACCTCAGAGTCACCGTTGTCCTCAGTTACACGTGGTGCCCTCTTCACAGTCAGCTGTGCCCACTGCTGATGTAGGCGTATGTGATTGTGACCTACACGGGACAGAGTAGTTATTTCAGTGTAAGATAATTATATACATGTATCTACAGCAGTTTTCCATATTTTTACTGCTTTGTATAGTGACCTGCAATCTTCTTCATGATCTCTTTCCACTGGTCTTCAGTGGGCGAAGTCAGCCCTTCTTGATTAACCCACTCCGCAAAAGTTTTATGCAGATCCACTTTCAGGCTATCTGCTGATGCCATGCGAATGAACTTCCTCTGAAATACAATACATGCACAGTTGTAACATATGAATAACTGATTGTTTCTGATAGTATATATATATAGCTGGTTGGGATTGTTGATGAGAGGAGTTATGAGCACAATCACAGCTGCATGGGAGAGTATGATGGTTGTTGGGCCTTATAAAACATTTCAAAAGTCTACCGACAGTAATGGCTAGATTGGGTCTTTAATCAGACACATATAGTATCATTAATCCTCAGAGGCTAAATTAATCGGAGTTTGGACAATCAGACTCCCAGCTGTGATTGTACTCAAGATTCTACCTCCCTATAAGTCAGATGATAATTATAACTCACCAAGATAGCTACATGTCTGCTGTACAGTGCTAGCTGCTCATCATTGAGGTTGTATTGCTTCGAAATTAGCTTTGCTAATTCAGCAGTAGGGAGTGAGGGTGCTTGCTTAAAGGGTTTCTTTCCAACAAATTCAGCCAATGAAAATGACACAGAGAGTTCCGAAGAAGAAGGCTAGTACATAAGACTACAGTGGTAGCTACCTCACTATAAAGGACTCCCTGAATTCAGGAGACCTCTCTAATGAGAATACTGCCTACTGTTCCAGCTACATAGAGGTACATACTACTCTCAGTTAGGGACACCTCTCTAATGAGGTCAGACAGCTGGGTCCCAACGGTGTTCACGACAGAGAGGTTCCACTGTAATCCAACCAGCCAACACTTCAGAATTTTATTGAAATACATACCTGTAGACAATTCAAGTGTCACATGGGTATAGAGCAAGCGGGATGGCCACTCCCCCTCATTGTACAGTCATGCAACTGTCTCCATTCTGATGTCTTGTAGCTACTCTAGATATGACTTACAACCAGTTCTGTAGACAGCAGCATCCTTATGTACATACATGATAGACTTGCCTCACAACGCTTTGATATTTCTAGTTTACTAAACCAGTGGTACCACCACCACCTGTTGACCATTTGCATTAGAGACTCTTTGTAGAGAGGTGGCTGCAGTACGGAGGTAGACTGCAATGTTTTACATGCTACTTGGGGCCTTGGAGGATGACTGTTAAACAGGATTCACTTTATATGTACATCTCTCCATGGAATAACTATTACAGAGTACACAAGTCAGCTAATACAGCTGGTGCTAACCAGTGAAGACAGGCACATGGATTACAGGCCCTTTCCAACATGGGAGCACATGCTGTTATATCTGCTGGTGAATGGAACAAAGCCTGTGGTGAACTACTTCAAAATTCTCTTTGCAATCTCCACGATTCCTGAAAATGCAGAACGAAGGCACTTTAAGATCTTTGTGGGTGGTTATGAAGACTTTGAAGCCTTCAAACCCATCCCTGTCTTCAATCAAGCAATTTAGATTACCCATTGACTTGCAGCCACATAAAGTGCAGTTACGCCTTATTCGATTAATAGGAAATTGCAGATCCCCTTAATTGCGTCCAATAGTACATGCCTGAGTACAGTAAGAGAGCTGGCATGCAAGGCATGCATTGCATGTCATAAATACTCCTTTCCTGTACGACTTAACCACATGCATTATGTTGCCTTTGTTATATGTTCAATGTTCAATGTGTTTGCAGCACCTATCTGGCCAGGGTGTGCCCTTTTATGCCATTAGTCTGATTGATTCTCTTTGACCCTTTCAGGTGTGTGTATTTACTGTCAATCTTGTATTGTCCTTAGCAACATGACTAGATGAATGTATGTAATTTCATTGTGTTTCAGATTGACACCCGTTGAGTTGCTGCACACTGTGCTCCTTGGACCCTATCCCCCCTTTCACACGGGCACAGTGATCCGGGTTCGAACCCGGATTGACTCGGATCGACCCCGGTTACGTTCACACGGGCAGCAACATTCTTGTGGTTAATGATGTCACCCCAGAGATAAACAAATGGCGATGCTGCGTTCATTAGTGCGAAATAAGATGGCGGCAACGGCAATGATCGTGATTTTCCTTTGTTTCCTTTCACTCTTCGTCCGATTCCCTGCCGGCGCCGCTCCTCCTCATTCGATCCGCGATGGATTTGTACTTCTTCTTCAGGGCTTTTATTTTCGCCCGACATTGAGCGACCGTGCGCTGAAAGCCTTGCCTTGCCAGGTCTTCAGCAATCGTGCGGAAGACGTTGTCGTTCCGCACTGCACCCAGAAGCTGGGTCTGAATCCTCTCCTCGCTCCATATCTGCAACAGCAGCTTTGTCTCGCGATCGCTCCACGTTCGTCCTTTCTCCGCCATTTTCTCACACTTGAGATACGGTTATGACGTAATCGGATCGAGATACCGGATCGAAACCCTGCTCCGCTGCTGGATCTGTAACCCGGGTTCGATCCGGGTCGAACCCGGATCGAACCCGGGTTAATGTGCCCGTGTGAACACCAAAACCCGGATATAACCCGGATCGCGGTGCCCGTGTAAAAGGGGGGTATAAGTATCTAATGGGTACGGTAATGGCTAAGCTGAGCACAGAACAGAAGCGTGAGGTCCAGACCAGGCTATGTTGTGCAGACTATTCTGGTATTGAGGGGCGGATGAGCAGCAACATCACAAGATTCAGCCAGTCATTTGTTGGTAGAGATTTTAAAGTCTAGGCACAATTGGCACCGCTCATTCAGATGCTCTCACATGTAAAGTACAAGGGAGAGAATGACCAGGTGAGGATTTTATAGTGAGTGTCTGGACTCAGTTGTTGAGTTAGAGGCTGTCCCTAGCTTCCTGAAGATGGGCAACCTGGTGCCGGTCTACAAGGGTGGAGGTAAGGACCCCTTCTTGGTGAATAGCTATCGTGGGATCACTGTGACATTGACTATTGCAAAGGTTCTAGAATTCCTCATCCTGGGCAAACTGGAAGCAGTGTTCTCAGAGGCAGGGATACCCCATGTGAACCAGACAGCCTACAGGAAGGTGTCGTGTGCTGATGCCATCTTTGCAACACAGGAGGTCATTGCTAGGTATGTGAATAGCGGGAATGAAGTGTTCATGTGTCTGTATGATTTGCAGAAAGCCTTCGACTCGTAGAGTTTCCATTGCTTGGTCTCGGATGCATGAAGCTGGAGTTGGTGGCAAGACATGGGGGATCCTGAAGGATTGGTATGAGGGGGGCAAGTGCAAAGTGAAGGTAGAGGAGAGTTTTCGGTGGAGTGGGGTGTGAGGCAGGGCTCAGTGTTGTCCCCTACCATTCGTAAAGGCCACATAGATAATTAATTTCAAATTAATGGGACATGAATTTTTATGAATCGATATTGATGACATTGATGAGCATTAATAGATTATTTTTGCAAGTACATTAGCCGGGAATCAAATGGACCGATGTCAGGGGTAAAAATTCAGACGTTTCGGCCCAATCCAGGGCCTTCAGTGAATTATTATCTAGAGTACAAGGCAGGTCTCTAGATCATAATTCACTGAAGAGGGCTCTGAATTGGGCCAAAACGTCTGAATTTTTACCCCTGACATCAGCCCATTTGATTCCCGGCTAGTGTAGTTGCAAAAATAATCTACCATGACGGAACCTAGCCATGCAGAAATTATGAAGATGATGAGCATATTTTGGCATTATTGGTGCATTTCATGAGCAGTGCAGCACAGCGTTATCTTTTGAAGCTTGAGCATAATAGGCTCAGTCCTAATCATCAGACGAGGTCCCTGCACTAAAGCCATACAAAATATAAATCTGAAAGCAATATATATATTTATATATATATATCTTGCACTGTATACACACCATGGTGATTGCGCAATCATAGGAACTTAAGTATTGCGAAGTGCACAGGGGAAAACGCGTGTACAAACGGGTATTCACCAATCCCGTGACACATACGGGTTACGGGATTCCCACGGGTTGCCGCATGCAACGGAAGAAGACGCTACCGTGTAAATCGTTGTGCACGTTAATAAACGGACTCCGTGCATGCATGCGTGCGGTCAAGGTGAGAAGTGATCGCTGTGCACGTGGTCGATCGTTAGCCGGCAGACTCGCACTGAGATGTTGCCAGCAAAGAAGAGGTTACTGGACACAGATGGCCGAGTATTTTGCCCTCACTGCGATCAGTCTGTGGCGAAGAGGACCTATTGGCTGCACAAGCGCACCTATTTCAATTCGACCACGAAGGAGTGGCAGAAGGAGCAGGTAGGTACAAGCGACGCGAATGACGATTCTTTTAAATTTGTTATTGACACGCGAGATGGTGACCAGCCTTTATTAGAAGCTGACAATGGTGGTTCTGAAGGCCATCCTGGCAGTGATCATGATCTAGCAGCAAATTCGCAATCGGTGAGTTAGAATTCAAAGCAAGTATCTAACTGACTAGCTATGGTTTAAATACAGTATAGCTAGAGAGTTGAGGGTTGTATCAGACGTAGATTTTGTACTGTACACTACCAGATCACTTATAATACTTTATTTAGCTCTAGAGCTTCAATTCACAGCTATATCATTTTTATTTCAACACTTCCACCTATATGGCAAGTGCCTTCGCTGTTGTATCAATTGTTATATCAGTTAGCTACCTACAAATTTGGTTACCATGATCCAAGCAAGGGAGACTCTGGGTCAGTGGATGGTGTCCTAGTATACGTAGTTAGAGCCCCAGGAGTGATAAATAGTGATAAATAACAAATCCTATCCTGGATATAACTGCTATAAGGTAACAGTCACCATCGATTGGCATATGTGGGAATTCGCACAAAAGTTGGGTCCACGGGAGGGAAATGTACACCTGTGGTGTGACAATCCCTACCTCTAACATTAATTTGGTCTCATGGTGTGGGAGAGCAATTGGTACATGGTTGTGAAGAGCTCTGTTGCCTATAGTGTGTATATACCTCAGCACATACACAAAAATAATAAGCAGCTGCAGCACATTTTACTGGTTTGGTCTGAAGCAGCCTAAATTTTAGCCAGATAGACTAATAAGTCACAAGACTGAGGTATATGCAGAGATCATGCAGGTCTATAAATGACTACATGGTGCAGCTATAAATAATGCACTGATTGAAATTGCTGGCCTATAACTGCAGCATTTCTGTAGCTTACACCTTCAGTTCATTCTCCATCCATTTTTTGTTATATGTTTAGGTATTGGATACCAGCACTAGCTCGGACTCTATGCCATCAGACTCTGAATCTGATATTGACATCTTGAGCAGTCAAGAATCGGATGTGGATTGTCCAGATGTTCACACTGATGGGGAGTCCTCCACATTGAAATTCCCCAGGCAATTTTTGCAATTATTCATATTCATCTCTATTTGGCAAGCTGCTTTCAAAATTTCAACTTCAGCCATTTGTACATTGCTGAAGTTCCTGAAATGGTTCTGTTTTGCAATAGGTACTGCTTTCAATTGCGCTCCTCTGAGGAATTTGTCCAATGCAATGCCTGTCACTAAGTCTACTTTACGGAAGATTTTAGCTTTAGATGGGCCAGACTTTTTGGAGTATGTTGTGTGTCCAAAATGTGACTCCTTATATACTCCTGAGCACTGCAAGAGAGGAGGCAAATTTGTTGCGACTGCATGCTCTTACAAGGCCTATCCCAATCATCCCCAAGAAAGAAGAAGGAATGAGTGTGGAACACAGTTGATGCGATTGGTTCGAATGAAGAAGGGCACCGTGTATAGACCCATTAAACTATTTCCTCATCAGTCAATCAAGCAGGCTATAACAAAATTAGCCCAGAGGCCTGGTTTTGTGCAGTCCTGTGAGCTGTGGCGTAAAAGAAGTAACTTTCACAGCTTTGGCTACATGTGTGATGTGTATGATGGGCAAATTTGGAAAGATTATAGTGATTTCTTGAGTGCGCCTTTTAATTACTTGCTAACTCTGAATGTGGACTGGTTCTGCCCCTTTGAACATGGTCGGTATTCAGTGGGTGCCATATATCTTACTATTCAAAATCTTCCACGATCAATTCGAAACCATCCTGATAATATCATTTTGGTTGGAATTATTCCAGGGCCTAGTGAGCCTCACCTAACCTTGAATAGCTACATGGCACCAGTGATAGAGGAATTGCATTGTGCATGGACAGAGGGTTTCAGAATACCGGCACGCCAGAAAGACGGTACAGAACTGACAGTAACTATTCGCTTAGCTCTCACATGCATTGCTTGTGACATCCCTGCTACCCGTAAGATTTGTGGTTTTCTTGGGCACAGAGCAACATTAGGATGCAACAAGTGTTACACAGCTTTTGCACACGTGACTGACAGTGACGGCTCAAAATGGACAAACTGGGCTGGATTTGATCGGACACAGTGGGTGTTGCGTACAAATCAAGAACACCGTGAACGATGTGACGAAATAATCAGAATCTTCAATGACCATTGCACAAAGTCCAGCATTCAAGATGCTGAGACACTGTATGGACTGAGATATTCTGTACTGTTAGAATTGCCATATTTCGACCCAATCAGGTACCCAATTGTGGACCCCATGCATAATTTATATTTGGGCACAGGGAAGCACATGATTGAAGTTTTGTTGAAGCGGATGGACAAGGACAGTGCACTGGACAGACAAAAGCTGGATAAAATTGAATCATTAGTGACTCAGTTTGTTGTTCCGGAAGGTATTGGCCGACTACCATCTAGAATTACTTGTCACTTTGGTGGATTCACTGCCGACCAGTGGAGGAACTGGATTACCATTTATTCTCCTGTGTTGTTGTGGCAGATGATAGATGATCAACAATGGAATTGCTGGATGATGTTTGTGCAAGCAGTAAAAGTGATCAGTGGCCGTATTCTTTCTCTTGCAGAAGTCACGAAGGCTGATGACCTGATTGTAAAATTCTGTCAGGCCTTTCAGCAGCTTTATGGGGACAAAGATTGCACACCAAACATGCACATGCACCTGCACTTGATTCAGAGTTTGACGGACTACGGGCCGGCACATGGTTTTTGGTTGTATGCTTTTGAACGATACAATAGCATATTAGGATCCTACCACACCAATAACATTAGAGTAGAAATTCAAATGATGAGGAGGTTTTTGGAAAGCCAGTCTACGAGCATCAGTATGGAAACACTAGAATTAATGGACAATGAGTTTCGTGAAGTATTGCCCAAGCACTGTTCATCTGAAGCAGTGAATTCACCCTTAGGGAATGTCAATGCTATCAAGCTTCTGACAGCAGCATCAGGGCCTATTAACAACTTTGAGATAGAGATTCATCGTGTGTTTTATAGTATGGTTTCCTCTATTGGACCCTTCAAAGAGCATGTCTTGACAGCTTTGGAAGTTGAGAGTATGGTTGAGGTGCTGCAAAACATTTTTGAGCCTGGAGTCACATTGAAATCTAAGTTTTCTCTAAAGTTTGGAAAACTGATGATAGGGGATGATCTAATTGGATCTGCTTTACCTAACTGCAGTTTAAATTCATCTGTTATCCTTGCTTATTGGCCAGGCAGCCTGCTGAGTGGAGATGTGGACTTTAATGTAGGCAAAGTGCAGTATTATTTAGATGTAACTTTTACACATGCGCAAACCACAGCAGAAGTAAGACAAATTTTTGCTTTTGTGCATTGGCTGAGACCACACCAGCGGAGGGATGCTTTCCCCAAGGATGTAGCTATCATATGTGAAACAAGAGCCTACCCTATGTGCAAGTGGAGCTATTTACCTGTTCATCGTATTCTGAAGCGCTGTGCACATATTACACTTCCTCTCAAACTCTCAGAGCATGTAACTGAAACTGTTACAATTGCATGTCCTATTTCCCTACGCTTAAATCTTTAAGACGTATACATGCAGTGTGTATTTCAAGACTGTATATTATTGGCTATACTTTATCCTGCAATTGTGCATGATCTCTGTGCATGCATTGTACAAATTTTATTGTATTTTGACAGTTAATAATCATGCATGTGTATGTGTCTGCGCATGACTGTTGTTCAAATAAATATAAATACACCAAAATTTTATCAACAGTATTTGAAGTTGCATAGGATTACATAGACATCAATGATCAGTGATTGCATATGTTAATTCATTCAGTTTATATAAAGTAATGATACAGTAACTTAATGTAGCTACATGCATAATTTGTGAATCATACCAGTATAACAATAAAATGAATTAAATCAAGCCTTCTTACTTAGTGCTAATTTGACCATCAGACCTCCTCTCGAACTACCTTCATGCACACTGTTCCTCCAAAACTGCCTAACTGATAGTTCCCTTTTAAGCGACTTAATCTCTACCTTCTTGCATGCAACTACCAAATCCTCACATCTACTTCTATACATTTTAGCTTTCTGAACAGCTTCTAGTTCTTTGTCCTTAAGTTCTTGAATGTATGTCTCCATGGCATATCTCTCAACTGGCGGCAGTTTTTCCATTGCTCTATTTGCAGGCTCTTTGAAACAACACTTATCAACCTCGGATACAATAGGATAATTAAGTATTGATTCATATCCCAATCCCAGTACAGACTGTTCTGCTTTCTTTTTCTGCCACTGCCTTATAATTTCCACATTTGTCTCCATCTGCGATTTCACCCAAGTATCACGACGAGGGTAGCCATCATCTTTAGGAGTTTTCTCAAGTGGTGGATGGTTTGGGTCATTCAAAAATTCCATTGGAGGCACAATCCCATACATTCCTTTAAGTAGTTTACTGTTTGCACTGATGTCGCTAGTACACACATTGTTGCCTGCAGCTGCTGTGTGTGAAACTGATGCATTGGTAGGATCCTCTTCATGTGATGCTATGAACATAGCATTAAAATCAGGGATGGTAAGCAAGTTTGTGTATCATTACTTTATCATTCATATATATATATAATTATGTAAAAATGTGGTACAGTAACAACTCACCATAGGATAAGGGACTTGACAAATCTTCAAACATAGATAACGGTGTGGAATTTGATTGTGGGGGGGTAACTACTGGTACTAACCCAGCAGAATTATCACCACATGTGGATTTATCATCCCGTCTTCTACTTCGTACTATCTCATTGTAGCGCTTCCTTCTTGCCTGAAGAGAACTAGTGGATCTCTTCTGTTTGGATGATCTCATACTGTTATGGACTGTCCTGTATGCATGCAGCAATGACATGACATAATACAAGATTATTTTCAGATTGAAATCAGTTGGGGAGCGAATTAGTTGCTAAATCTAGCACTGCCAATGTATGTGGGTAGAATGAGTTTTATAGCAGCTCACAGGGACGTGACCACAGTAAAATGACAGATTTGTGTACAAGTGCGCTGGCGGATACTGTCCACTTGGAAATGGACTCTTCAACACCACAGTAAAAATGACACACATACAAAAGTGGCGGATACAGTCCACTTGAAAATGGACTCTTCAACACCACAGTAAAAATGACACACATACAAAAGTGGCGGATACAGTCCACTTGGAAATGGACTCTTCAACACCACAGTAAAAATGACACACATACAAAAGTGGCGGATACAGTCCACTTGGAAATGGACTCTTCAACACCACAGTAAAGATGACACGTATACAAAGTGGTGGATACAGTC
>MKWU01007556.1_pt1 | contig 10321 bp, 13 predicted proteins | sample 809101 | NCBI WGS metagenome assembly MKWU01 (sample SAMN05860141, study PRJNA318959) | sponge metagenome | host: Aplysina aerophoba | place: Slovenia: Piran, Adriatic Sea, Gulf of Piran | collected 2013-05-07
TTGTGCAGACCGAGGTTGTTGGAATTCAGGAAATACCCGAAGCGCATGGTCACGCCCTCTCAAGTCGGGCTGGTATGGGCTGGGCACACACCTTTTAGCCTCGCTGCCTGCCCGACTCGAGGTCCGAGAATTGTACGCCAGCCGACAGGCAGGGTCAACCAGAAGTTGACCGCGGAGTCGACATGTGTGCCTGTACTCCCCGACGCAGGCCGGATCAACGAGAGTTGGGAGGTAGCACCCCGTACGGGATTCGAACCCGTGTTACCGGCGTGAAAGGCCGAGGTCCTAGGCCGCTGGACGAACGGGGCCCGACCAGCGAACTGGCCGAACGACAGCATACGTCGTCTGATCGCGGAGCGTGCGCGAATTTGTGGGCAGCAGTGCGGTGGCGCGGTGGCGAAAGGGTCCGCTCGCGGCCGGCGCAGGACAGTGCGCCTCATCGTCGCGGCGAGAGCCGCTTATCTGCTTGGCATGATCCCTTCGGCTGATATCGCGGTTCGTATTGCAGGGCGGCCTGACCTGCGCACGTCTGGAACCGGCAATCCTGGTGCCATGAACGCCAGCCATGTGCTCGGCAAGTCGTGGGGTCCGGTCATCTGGACTGCGACAATGGCGAAATAGCTGTCATAGAGTGCCACTACACTGGATCTGTGAGCGTGACAGCTTCTTCGCCAGCGGTGCCCTGTCCAAGCTCGTACTTGGGTCGGGGGATCTACGATGTTGTCGAGGTGGCGCGCCTGATCAAGCGTACGAGGCACCGGGTCGAGGGGTGGACCAGGGTTGGTGCGGACAGGGCACCGCTTCTGGCGGGGGAATTGAACGGCCTGTTCAGCTTCTGGGACTTGCTCAGCCTACGCGTGATCGGTGAGCTGCAGGAGCGGGGTGTTCCCAGAAACGAGATCGCCCGAGGCGCTGATTATCTGGCTGCCGAGCTCGGAACCCATAGGCCGTTTGCCCATGAGGGCCTGGCCACGGTTGGGCGGGGGTTCTTCGCCTCCATCGAGAATTGGGAGGATGTCGGCCGGGGCCGTCAGCAGGCGTTCCAGATCGTGGTGGAGCCGCTGCTTGAACCGATCACGTTCAACGATTCGGGCATGGCAACCATCTGGCGGCCGCACAGATGTGTTTGGGTCAATCCCGACGTACAGGCAGGAGCCCCCTGCGTCGACGGCACAAGGATTCCCACCGGCACGCTCGCCGACCTTCAAGGCACCGGCCTGGGAATCGAGGACTTGTCAGATGACTACCATCTCTCGCCTGAACAGGTACAAGCAGCCATCGCGTACGAAACCAGTCTGACGGCGAGCGATGTCGACCGAGAGTTCGCGACCCTTTAATGCTGCGGTAGCAATTCGGCTATTAGCGTAGTGAGCTTTGTGGATTCTTCGCCACAACGTTACGTCTCTACCTATTGGGTCTGATCGCGTATTGGTAATCCAACGCCGTCGGCCTTCGGTTCTGCGAGAACCGCACGCAGCTTGTCCCAGATGTCTTGATCCATTTGTTGTGGGTCGTGCTCAACACAAGTGCCATCTGGGGGCGCGATGTAGATGGACTCCGCGCCACGAGGCGATATTTCTACTTCTATTTCCGTTCCGCTGTAGTACCACTCAATCTGGATTCCTCCGTCACAAACCGGAACCACCACAGGCTCGGGACCTCCCAACGCAACGCGGTGCAAAACGACCAGCGCATGTTTCACTGCGCTTTTGCTGATTGGCTGCTCTCCACAGCCGTTCCAGTTGGCCTCGTAGGACAGGAATCGCTGCAATCGGGTTGCAATTTCTTTGAACCAAGGTTGTGCAGAAAGGTCTTTCAGAATATGACTGTTGACAGACTGTTTGAACTCGATCGCTGGGGCGACTTCAACAACCGGGGGCCGGTCATACTCTGGCAACTGGTTCTGGTCAGCCATGGTTAGTCGGATTGTATTGCACAATCGAGCGCATGTCACAGCAGAGTGCAGATCTGTTGATGACAGGACCTTCTTGTGATGACGGTGGGTCTTGGGGAGCGGCCGTGAGCGTGGCCGACATCGCCAAGGGTGTTGCCGCGGCCCGGCTCGGTCGGGCGCTGGCTGGTTCCGCTGGCACGAACCTCGCTTCGACTGCCGCGGTCGGGGGTCATTGTTTTCCGCTCGGCCGCACCGGTGGAAAGGGAGTGGCGACGAGCATCGGGCAGGTCATCGACACGTTCCCCTTCTATCTGCCGTTGGACGTGGCGGTGGCACTGGCCACGTCGGCACTGCCGCTCAAGCCGGGGACGCGGACGGCCACGACGGCTGCACCGGCCTAAGTCGCCGGGGGACTGGCTGAGACCGGCCCGGAGGACGCTGTGGTGTGGGAGGAGCAGCCGAGGATCGAAGTTGTCGGGGTTCAGTGGGCCGCATCGCAGGGCCTGACGCGCAGAAACCCGCCGAAGCGGGCTCCTGCTGGGCCTAGCCCCTCGACGGAGAACTAGGTGGTTCGTCCTCAGTCTAAGGCGACGAACACGATCAGGTCTGCGCGGGCCCCGATTCTGCAATAGTGCGAAACGTGATCGATACGCGTCGCTGGCGCTTGGTCTTCAGGCCTTTCCAGGGGTCGGAGCGCCGTTTGGCGATACCGTGACGCCACTCACAGCGGGCATCACCGTAGAGGAGGACGAGGCTGCGAGGCTCCAAGCGTTGGACGTATTCGTCGTCGGTCGAATCGCGGCAGAAATCCATGTTGACCGCCGATCCCAAGCTCACGGTCGCAACAACGGGGCCGAAGCAGTCCCTGTCGATGTGGGGCGCGATCCCTTGTCCGGGCAGGTACTCGTTGATGATCGCCTGTGCGAACGGTTGATCGGAGTCGAGCAACTGCTTCGCTTCCTCAGATGCAGCTTCACGCACCAGGTTCGACAGTTGCGTCAACCACTCGGGCAATGGCCCGATGCGAGCCGTCTCGTCGAGCTTGCGGTTGGTGTAGTCGTATTTGTAGCCGAAGTGAAGCACACGCCTCGAGAGGTCCGTGAACCACTCAGAGTCGTCAATGCGCGCGAGCAAGCGTCCCTCCTCGGAGGCATCCAAGAAGTCGCTGTTGTACTCAAGCCCCGCAGGCACCGTGCCCGTCTCTGCGGCGATCAACGATAGCTGCGAGTTCATGTGCCCAATATCCAGTGCTCTGCTTGGACGCTCCATAGCTCACTTTGCTCCTCCCAGGATATCTGGTCGTTGCTGCTCACGGATTCTAGGTAACGCCGCCGCACTCGAACTCTTACGGGCTTGTGGTTCCTGATGAAATTGGCCTGCTAAAGTTTTCTCCTGAGGTCAGGGAGGGTGCCTTTCCTGGCACTCGCGGCGTTGTAGATCGTTGTGTAGATCAGCTCAACATCTCCGTCAACCTCGTAGACAGCTCGCTTGGTGAGGGAAGCCCATTCGTCTATGTCATCTTGCGTGACTGCGTCTTGGTGAGCCACATAGCTGAAGGTGAACAGCAACCGATCTGTGTCTGTGAAGTCGTCTTCGTCAAGCGACTGGATGTACTTGGCTGATCTGAATCCGGCGTCGAGATGCTTAAGGACTCGCTTGCCGAGCTTCCGCATCATTGGGTGCGGGTCGAAGGCGAGGTAGTCGATCCGTTTGCGTTTGCTCCGTCCGAGAGCTTCGCTCAGCGCGACGGCCACGGTCGCCGCGCCTGCGCCAATGTCTACAACCATCAGACGCTCGTGCTTGTTCGGTGGAGAATGGCGCGCTTCCTCGTACACCTCACGGAAGACATCGATATGACCCCGTTCGTACTCGTTCCGAACGACGGTCAGGGCTAGTTGGCTTGTTGCTAGTTGGCTTGTTGCAGTTCATTGATCGGCACCGAGAAGGCTTGACGCAACTTGCCGAGGGTTTCGACGGCCCAGGTACGATACGTCGGCCAACTGGCGCGATCTGCGGGATCCGCGGGGTCGAGGTAGATCGCGACTCGTGAAGCTCGCGCGTTCTCAAGAGGCTCCCACTTGAGTTCAAGATCACATGTACCTTCGATAGCCGAACGTTGAGCCGCCAGCGCAGGATATACCGACTCGCCGTCATCGATATAGACTTCTGCTCGAAGGCTGTAGTTCGATGCGCCGGTGGGATAGGCGAAGCTGAGGCCGTAGCGAACTCCGCTCCTCCCGCTGGGAAAGTTCATCCAGTTGGCGGACGATGGGGTCTGAGCATTGCTCCAGCCCGGGTGCGCTTCATGAAAGGCAGAGAGAAACTCTTCCCACCAATCGACATAGCGGGCGTTCACCTCGGACAAAGTCTTCACCTCGGCGCGTGCTCGCCGTGAAAAATCGTCGGGCTCGACAACTACGTCCAGTCGGACCGCGGCGGGTGACTTCCCGATGCGGACTGCATGCACCTCGATTCCAAAAAAGCCGCTCCCCTCGCCCGAGATCGAATTGAGCCAGGTGAGCGCAGACCGGTGCTCGGGACGGAACGACCTCGCGACCAGGACAGCCCAGCGGGCTTCCAGCCCTGCAGCGTACGTGATCAATTTTCCGAGGTGGTCATGGTCAGTCGTCACCAAGAGGTTCTCTACGACGACGCGCTCCCCGGTGTTTGCATCCCGTAGAACCACATCTGCACAGAACGGTCCAACAGCAAACTCTGAACCTTCGAACTCAAGATCCATCTGGAGCGCTTTGCCGAGTTGGTCTGGGTTTGCCGCCAACCAGGGTGTGAAGTCGCGGGCTTCATCTGGCCAGACCTCGCGCAACGGGACCTCGTCGAGCGATGCGATTTCAACCAAGAGATTCACCTACCTCCACGACGACCAACTTCAGTTTCAGGTTAGCTTGCTACCGACGACATTGGGGGACCGAAACGGATTTCGTGGGCACAGTATTGCGCCAGCAGTTCACCTGAGATGTACGACTCATCCGGAAACGACGATAGCCGCGCTGTGGTACCCCGTACCGGATTCGAACCCGTGTTACCCGCCGAGGTCCCACGCCGCTGGACGCACAGGGCCGATCAGAGAACTGGCCGAAGGACAGCGTAGGCCCTCTGATCGCGGAGCGTGCGCGTATTCGTGGGCAGCAGTACGGTGGCTCCCGTGGTGGCAGGGGCCGTTCGTAGCTGGCGCAGGACAGTGCGCCTCATGGCTGCGGCGAGCGGCGGTTACCTGCTTGGGATGATCCCTTCGGTTGATATCGCGGCTAGGCTTGCGGGGCGACCCGACTTGCGCGCGTCTGGGACCGGCAACCCCGGTGCGCTGAACGCTGGTCATGTGCTCGGCAAGTCTTGGGGAGCGGCTGTGAGTGTGGCCGACATCGCCAAGGGTGTTGCCGCGGCCCGCCTCGGCCGGGCGCTCGCAGGCCCCGCTGGCGCGAACCTCGCTTCGACCGCTGCGGTCGGGGGGCATTGTTTTCCGCTCGGCCGCACCGGGGGAAAGGGAGTGGCGACGAGCATCGGGCAGGTCATCGGCACGTTCCCCGCCGATCTGCCATTGGACGCGGCGGTGGCGCTCGCCACGTCGGCACTGCCGCCCAAGCAACGGACGCGGAAGGCCACGACGGCACCGGCCTAAGGCGCCGGGGGACTGGCTGAGACCGGCCCGAAGGACGCTGTGGTATGGGACGGGCAGCCGAGGATCGAAGTTGTCGGGGTTCAGCGGGCCTCACCGCGGGCCCTGACGCGCAGAAGCCCGCCGAAGCGGGCTCCTGCTGGACCTAGCCCCTCGACAGAGAACTAGGTGGCTGGTGCGAAATGCCGATTTCGCTCGACACGCAACCTTCTGACCTGGGGTTTTACTTCGCCAAATTGACGATATGGGAAGAAAAACACCAGCCACCTAGTGGTGTGTCTCGGGTTTGGTTGCGTGGTTGAGTGCGGTTCGGGCTCGGCGGGTTTTTGTGGTGATCTCCTCCGCGGGTTTGGGCCATTTGGGGGGTTGGGGGTCGTGGTTCCGGTGCGCGGTCCAGTGTTCGATGGTGTCTTGGAGTTCGGCGACGGAGTTGAAGGCCCGGGTTTTGAGGGTTTTGCGGGTGAGGATCGAGAACCAGCCTTCGACGAGGTTGGCCCAGCTTGAGCTGGTGGGGGTGAAGTGGAGGTGCCAGCGCTTGCGGCGGGGGGGGGGGGGCCATTTGGGTGAGGGGTTGGGCCTGTGTGCGGGGGGGGTGGAGCCATTTGCGTACGGGTTCGGACTTGTGCGCGGAGAGGTTGTCCAACACGATGTGCACGTCGAGGTGGGCTGGGGTGTGCAGGTCGATCCATTTGAAGAACGCCAACACGTCAGCTCCGGTGTGGCGTTTGCGGGTCTGGTGCAGCACTTCGCCGGTGGCGACGTTGAGCGCGGCGAACAAGTCGATGGTGCCGTTGCGTTTGTAGTCGTGGGTTAGCGTGCGGTTGCGACCGGGGCGCATCGGCAGCGACGGCTGAGTGCGGTCCAAAGCCTGGATCTGGGTCTTTTCGTCGAAGCTGAACACCACCGCGCGCTCTGGCGGGTCCACATACAGGCCGATCACGTCTTGGAGTTTCGCCTCGAAATCGGGATCCAAGGACACCTTGAACACGTCCGCCAGCCACGGGCGCAGCCCCCGCTCGCGCCACACACGCGCGACGATGTCCTTGCCCACGCCGTGACGGGCCGCCATCTGACGCGTCGACCAGCACACCGCCCCATCAGGCGGCTCAACCGTCAAAGTGTCGGCCACGATCGCGGCCTCAGCAGCGGCGGTCAAAGAACGCTCCGGGCCACGGCCCGGCGCGGTGGTTCCCAGCCACCTGAGCCCACCCTGCGCGAAACCCCGACGCCACGCCCGCACCGTGTTGGGCGCGACACCCCCACGACGGGCCGTCTCCTCATTAGACAGTCCATCAGCCGCTAACAACAACACCCGAGCCTGACGAACCACCCGAACCGGCTCCGACACCGAACGCGACAGCCGCTCCAGTTCCCGGCGATCCTCATCACATACCGCCAGCGGCGGCGCACACATACTCATCCCACCACCCTACCAACCCCGCAACCAAACTCACGACAAACCACTAGGTGGTTCGTCCTCAGTCTAAGGCGAAAAAAGCAATCAGGGCTGCGCGGGCCCGGGTTTTGTAATGGTGCGAAACGTGATCGACACGCGTCGCTGGCGCTCGGTCTTTTGGCCGTTCCAGGTGTCGGAGCGCCGTTTAGCGATACCGTGACGCCACTCACAGCGGGCATCACCGTAAAGGAGGACGAGGCTGCGAGGCTCCAAGCGTTGGACGTGTTCGTCGCCGGTCGAATCGCGGCAGAAATCCATGTTGAGCGCCGAACCCAAGCTCACGGTCGCAACAACGGGGCCGAAGCAGTCCCTGTCGATGTGGGGCGCGATCCCTTGTCCGGGCAGGTACTCGTTGATGATCGCCTGTTCGAACGGTTGATCGGAGTCGAGCAACTGCTTCGCTTCCTCGGATGCAGCTTCACGCACCATGTTCGACAGTTGCGTCAGCCACTCGGGCAGTGGCCCGATGCGAGCCGTCTCGTCGAGCTTGCGGTTGGTGTAGTCGTATTTGTAGCCGAAGTGAAGCACACGCCTCGAGAGGTCCGTGAGCCACTCAGAGTCGTCAATGCGCGCGAGCAAGCGTCCCTCCTCGGAGGCATCCAAGAAGTCGCTGTGGTACTCAAGCCCCGCGGGGTGCAGCGCACTCAACACCCTCACTCCACCCTGAAACGCGAAGAGCCAGAAAGCGCTTCAGGGATGACATCCCGAAGGACGGCATAGCGATCGTCGGCACCAGGCTTTGACAGATCGAACCTTTCAATCGCCCCGCTGCCGATGTCACTCTTCATCCCGCCTCCGACAATCCGATGAACCGGTTGCTGGTTGCCGTCTGGACACTCGACAAGTTTTAGACATTTCAGTCTCGTTGTTTGTTCGACTAGACTGCGCTTCACGATTCGATCAGACCCCTATACGTCTAGCTGGTCGGTAGCGGGCACACATGGACAGGGAGGAGTATAGATGCATGACGATCTAGAGCGTGAGGCTTTCGCTCCGGCGACTCCGGCGGAACGTGAAGCGGAGAGCGAAACGGAATACGCACCCGCCCGAGGCGGGCACCCGCTTCAGCCACTGAGTCGAGCGGAGCTTCGAAATCGTGCACTTGAGTCACGTAACAGTTACCAACTCGGTGAGTTGCCAGGCGAGGAAGTGGGTGCCGAAATTGACCAGGCATTGCAACGGGAGTCCGAAGCTGGCACGACGCTTGGCACCGCCTTTCGGTTTCTAGTTGTGGAAGACATTCCTGACGAAGAGCGAATCAACTCTCTCAAGGAGTACTTCGACCACACCAGCCCGGGCACCGCAATCGGGCTGCGGCAACACTTGGACGCGGTCCGGTTCGGCATCTTCCCTCAAGGGTCCTCAATGGCTAGGCAAATCGTTGCCCGCATCAAATCCACGATGCGCAATCACGATTTCTCCCCGAGCGCACGTGAGGTTCTTGAGAAAAACATCAACGCACTCGAGGGAATCGCTTCTGATGTCGACGCATTCGAAGCTGAACAAGACAAGGCTGAGCTGGCGGAGCAGAGCGTGGATGAGAAACTGAGTGACCGCACTGGCGTGTACGTTTTCACCTACCCCCACTATCTACGCCATCCAACGCATCCATCCAAGGAATCCGAAAAGATGCCGGATCGCACATTAATGAAGGTGGGATTTGCCGACCACGGCATTCTTGATCGAGTGAACCAAGAGACCAGCGGTGCGGGAGTTCCGGAGCATCGGCGTGTTCTGCGTGCTTACTTGACGACTCCCGGCAAAAGTCGATCAAGCCGGAACGTCGAGCGGCAGTTCCATGAGCTACTGGACTCTGCGGGCCACGCGGGCCCGAAGCGAGGCTCCACCGAATACCAGCGCGGCGGTAGGGAATGGTTCTATAGCAATGTCGATTTCTTGGATCGAATCGCCCAGCTCTTGGACCTAGAGATCATCGAGATCGACTCCCCACAATACGAACTCTAGAGAACCGTCAACCCGCAGCCCAGGACTAAAGCGGCGCTTCGCGTTTTGGGTCGGAGCTGGTGGGGTGAGGGTTCCGCGGTTGAACACGGGGTCCCTTCTTTTGGTCATTGATGTCGGCGGTGTTGGTGTGCCGGGGGGTTGGTGGTTGGTCTGGTTCTGCGGTTTGGACAGGCTCTGATATCACCGCGTTCGGTGGAGGGGTGGGTTAGGGGCCGTTTGGTGGGTTGTTGGGGTTGATGATTTGGTAGCCGGTGTTGGTTTTGGTGACGGTGTAGCCGCGGTCGTGGATGTTGTGGTGGCATAGGGGGCAGGCTAGGCACATTTCGTCGATGTTGGTGTGTCCGCCTTGTTCCCAGGGGACGATGTGGTGGATTTCGCAGCGTTCGGGTCCGGTGGTGCAGCCTTTGCCTCGGCAGTGCCGGTCTCTGGCGATGATGGCTTTGGTTTGGGCTTCGGTGGCGTGTCGGTGGGTGCGTCCCACCCAGAGGGGTTGTCCTTTGCCGTCGAACACGATCCCGGTGACCGCGGCGGTGCAGATGAGCCGTTCGAGCACGGTCTGTGGTAACGCTTCACCACCAACGATCTCAGCGACGCCGGTGGGATCATCGCCGCGGAGGCGTTCGATGTCGGCTATGGCGATGAGCTGGTGCCTGGTGCTGCCGGGCCCGCGACGCGCCGGGTTGGTCAACAACGCGACGAACGCGTCGGCCATGCGTTGCGGGACTGTGCGCACATCGTCAGGAGAACCGTCGCGGCCGCCGTCGCCTCGCCACAGACGGTCGTACTCAACGTCGATGGCTTTGCGTACTTGTTGGTAGTTGACCGGGTCGAGTGTCGCGAACAGTATCCCCATGCCCTCTTCGTCGACCCAATGCTTCAACGACCGGTCGCGGCGCTGCCGTTCATAGCGTTCGGTGCCGTTGTCGGGTTGGTTGCGGTTCACCCACCGCCGCGACTGCTCTGTAAACGTATCAACCGAGGATTCCTCAGCAAGACCCGCCAGTTGATCGTTGACTTGCTGAGGCGAAGTCTTGACAGCCGCGCTCACAGCCACCTCAGCATGCTCTGTGGTGATCTTGCCTTGAGCCAACGACTCCGCCAGCTTGGGCATCTCAACAAGCCCAGCAGCAGTCTTGGCGGCCTTGTTCGCCGCCCGGGTTGACATGCGGCCCGCTTCGCGCAGCACCGTCTTGGAACTCACCCCGCCGTCATCAAGAGCCTCGATCTCGGTCGCGCAGCGTGTCTGCAACGCCCCCATCGCCGCCACCACCCGCCCAGCACCAGCAACCAGGCCTTCCAACTCGGCACGCGACAGCCCAGCAACCGTCACCCCCCGAACCTGCTGGATCATCGAATCGAACATGACCACAAC
>MKWU01007560.1_pt1 | contig 10317 bp, 7 predicted proteins | sample 809101 | NCBI WGS metagenome assembly MKWU01 (sample SAMN05860141, study PRJNA318959) | sponge metagenome | host: Aplysina aerophoba | place: Slovenia: Piran, Adriatic Sea, Gulf of Piran | collected 2013-05-07
ATGAATCTCGGTCCACATGTCGAGGTCATTGTTACTGGCCGCGCCATCCGTACCAAGCGCTACAGGTACTCCAGCATTTAGCATGTCAACGACTGGGCTGATACCCGCAGATATTTTCATATTGGACGTTGGGTTGTGAACTACTCCTACCCCTCGTGCCACCAACAATTCGATTTCCTCCGCCGTAGGATAGATCATGTGTGCGGCGATAACACCGCCACTAAAAAAGCCAATCGAGTCCAAGTAGCTGACGGGCGTGGTCTCATAGTTAGCCACTGAGTAAGCAGTCTCTGCTTCTGATTCGGCAACATGTATATTAATCGGCACACCTAGCTCATTGGCGATCTCGCGTCTGACGATCAGTTCTTCGGTTGGGATGGTATAGACAGCGTGCGCACTCAATATCGGATGTACACGGTCGGTCGTCAGCGACCATGACTGTCGAATATCCTCGACGGTTTGTAGGTCTTTAGTCACTTCGGCTGCATCAAGCATTCCCCGAGGAGATTCGAAAGCAGACACGAGTGCTCTAATTCCACATTCTTCAAAAACTGGCGCCGCGACTTCCGCATAGAAGTACATATCTACTACCGTAGTCGTTCCACCCAAGATCATTTCAAGACAGGCGAGCTCGGTACCTAAGCGAACGAAGTCATGATCGACGTACTTTCCTTCTAAAGGGAAAATGTAGTTGTTCAACCAATCCATCAGATCAAGATCGTCTGCTATACCTCTAAACAGAGTCATCGCAGCATGCGTATGGGCATTCACTAATCCAGGTAGGACGATTTGGTCAGTACCAGCAAGCACAGTATCTGACTCATACTTGCTGTGAATAGATTTGTGACTACCGATGTCCAAGATTCGGCCTTCGTGCACGGCAATGGCGGCATTCTCGATAACGTCAGATTCCGAGACCATGCTCACCAAGTAGTCAGCGTCAACGATCAGGTCTACATTCTGCTGCGCCATAACAGACGCGCTTGCGCAGGATATCAACCACAACCCGGTCAATGACCATCGCGATATGGATTTCATTCTTAGGTTGGGCATTGGCAAAGACTCTCTGTGGGTAATGACTCTAGACACGAAAAAACTCATTCCTTGTCGAAGCGTGGCTGACACAAGCTTCTTCCTAAAATTTTGCCTACATTTTTAGGTGACAAAACGTGCCAAAAGTCGATCTCACAGAAGAAGTCATACATGAGAAGGAATCAAAGACCGGAGACGAGTACGTAGTTTGCGTTAAGTGTAAGGAATTGCTCGCCAACGAGCAGGATGCTATTGAAGTAGAAGGTCAGCACATTCACACACGAATTAATCCAATTGGAATCGAGTACGTCATTAGGTGTTTCCGAGATGCCATGGGTTGCTCGCTTGCAGGCGAACAGTATCACGCAGACAGTTGGTTTGCAGGTTACGTATGGCAACTTGCCGAATGTCCACATTGCAAGGAACATCTAGGTTGGCTATTTTCGGGTAGTGACCATTTCTATGGTCTAATCAGGTCCCGGATAGAGATTCAACGAATTTAGGTTTATGTCCACTTTAAGTACAGATGAGTACGATGTCCTCATCTTTGATTGCTACGGCACACTGGTCGATTGGCAGACCGCGATCTCTTCGTACTGGCAATCTGTTTTGACCAAACACGACGCACACGTCACGGATGAATTTTTGCTCAGCTTCCACGCTCAATGGGAACCTGTTGAGCAAAATGCAGGCGGTCTCTATCGAGATGTCTTAAAACGTGTGATGAATAGATTAGGAGATCGACTGGCGTTTACGCCTTCAGCAGAAGAACTAGATGGATTTGTAGACAGCCTCGCGAATAGTCGTCCATTCGACGATTCCATTGAGGCAATCGAAAAACTTAAAGAACATTTTGAACTGGCAATCGTTTCAAACACCGACCTGAACTTGCTCCAACAAACACTGAATCCATTTACCGTTGAGTTCGATTATTTGTGCACAGCAGATCAGACAGGAGCGTACAAACCGACGGAAGAAATGATGAGTCAAGCCATGACCCTCATTGGCCCGGATAAACGAAAATTACATGTCGCTCAGAGTTTGTTTCACGACATCAAGCCCGCGAATGATCTTAGCAACGACAGTGTTTGGATCAATCGCGATGGCGATTCAGGCAGTAATGTTTGGTTGTCTGATGCTAAGCCAACCTGGACTTATGACGATCTTCAGACCTTCGCCGATGAGATTGTCGGAGATTGAGGTCGTCCAGCTAGTTTAAATCTGATAGGTAAGTTTCTTCGAAACAGTGTGGTTGCGCGAGCAACTTTCTAGCTAGGCGATTGTTCAGGGTATGACCAGCTTTATAGCCTGTATACGATCCTAATATGCTACCAAATCCCGTCAGAGCGAGATCACCAAGTGCATCGAGAATTTTGTGTCTAGCGGCTTCATTTGGATATCGTAGCTCAGCACCTTCAGCCAGGCAATGCTTCTCATAGATCAATACGGCACTTGATTTCTCTTTGATGCCTTGTGCATATCCGGCTTCAAGCAAATCCAAGTAATCTCTACGGAACCCAAAGGTACGGGCCTGACTGATCTCGTCGATAAACGAATGTTCTGCATTGTCGAATGATGCGTGACACACCATCGGGTCTTGAAAACTACTGTGCTCGTAATCTATCTGGACATTCAATCGAAACGAATCATGCGGTTTGAGAATCGCCCAGGCATCCCCATCTGCGCAACACACAGTTTCCTTAATTCTCAGGACCTTTTTAAACTCATCCTGTGCAAGAATTCCTATTTCTCCCAAGCACTCAACGAACCGCTGAGAACATCCGTCCAACATCGGAATTTCTGGTCCACTCACATAGCAATACAGGTTGTCGATCCCTAACCCCTGTATTGCGGCCATCAGATGTTCAACGGTTGAAATGGACATTTCAGGTGAATCATCCAACCCCAACGTAGTCGCAAAGCTAGTGCTCACGACATTTGTTGCAATAGCAGGAATCTGTATTTCCGCGTCACCTGCTTGTTTGTGAAAAAGAATCCCAGTATTAACAGGTGCAGGTCGTATAGCTAATCGACAGGATTGACCAGTATGCAACCCTTCTCCTTCGATCAACAACTCGTCTTGGATGGTATTTTGATACAACTGCATGGTACTTCCTAGTTGAACACATTCGTGTCAAAACTAGAATCAGTGTAATACAGAAAACTGAATTTCCGCTGTGGATTTCTGTATCAAATTGTTACAGCAATCACTTCTCAACAAGACTCTCAAGTGCTTGTTTGACCTTAAACGTAGCGAGTGTATCTCTATCACAATAAGCTATAAGATCGTCGAATATTGATTCTCGTTCAGTGGCGTCTGCTGTTGTAAGTGCTTGCAGGTAGCGGAACGAAGCCAATTGCCCTTCGTCAATTTCCAGATCTAGGTAATCTACCTCTGTCAATGCTGGTAGCACATTTTTAAGACTGAAGGATCCCCTAAAGTTGGGATGGTAGACGTGATTCTTAACAATATTTAGGAGATCGAAGAGCCGTTCCTGAATTGGACGCAAATCACAAGCTAAATCAGGAAGCGCGTCAATCAAGTGGTTAATGACTCTGGTTTCAAAGGCGGAGTAGACACAAATTGACCCACTTCTTCCTAATGTCTCGATGAGATGCAAGGCGACTTCGCGTCTTGGGTCATCTGCCGTTTGGTGAAGGTAACCTCTATATATTGGTTCTCCATCTGATTGCTCCGTGAGCACAGAGAACATGAACGGAACAGCTTGGAAGGGTTTTGTTCCAATGTACTGTGGAATCGCGTGAGAAACGGTTTCGAAATCCAAGTGATAGATCGGATTTTTAAGTTGCCTCAGTTCGGTACGTAGATTATTTCCCACCATCGAACAATCGGATTTGATTGAATCCACAATGGCTTGTTGGCGAACATTCAATTTGATGCTGGATGGAATATCTCGGATTTCCTTGATATCCAGGAGATGTAGCTCCTCTAGTATTGGAAGTTGGGTTGGTCCAAGCTCTGAAATTGGGTGATCGTAGACGGGATCATCTTGACTGCAATGCTCGAAATAAGGACAAGGGTAAGGGTCCGTGCATTGAAACCCGGTGGAGATCTTCGGTGGACTTTCTCCCGCAAGCATTCGTTGCATAGTCAACACGTTGGAGTTAACTTCTGCCTGGAGCCGGATGACTTCAGTTAAGCAAGGGTGGAGTTTGAACAGCGAACAAATACTGAGTCTCGGGCCTTTGACATAGTCGGAGTTAAATGTCATAACACTGACCTTGGTCACCTCAAATCCACACCCTGTCAAGATCCAGTATTGAACGGCGGCATCTAGCACATAAACAGGCTTTGATTTTGTCGCTGACTTGACCTCGATCAAGTGGTACGAACCATCAGACAGTTTTTCGAGAATATCGACGGAGCACTGAACTCCATTAAATTTGAACGTTGCTTCGAATATTGCCGAGACAGATTGATCAGCTAGAAGTAGCTGCGTTTCATTGGCTGCTTCGTTGAAGTCTCTAGGGTCTGATTCGACCGGTTTTCCTTTGGCGTAGAGCTGGCAAGCCAATTGACCAACCTCATGTCCTACGTTAAATCTTGCTTGAGTGACTTCGTCTATCGGTGCCGAGAGACGTCTGTTATGCACATCATACCAGAGACGTAAGTGGCACTGTTGGCCATTCATGAACCTAGTTTTAGAGAGACTAAATCGTCTTCTATTCACTGTTGATTGCTACTTTAGTTGTGGGGGTGAAACTAAATTTCAGTCGTTGATGAACGTTTGATGTTTCATAGTGTGGTCTCACTCAGAAATGATGCCTCCTATGGCAAAGGATACATCAACCAAGCTTAAAGTGTTGCACACAAAGAGAATCTGAGCAGCCCATTTAGACAATCATGTTTGTTGGTTTGAAATTCAAGTAGTTTCAATGGATTAAGACGACCCAATAACGAGTCTATCAATTCACTGATCAAAACGATCCAATCCTCGGATTTCACCGCATCCGATCTGTTTGAACTAGAGTGAGCTATACGTGATCTTGGACGACAATGAATCTAAGAAAGGAGCCTCGAAATTCGGAATCATAAAGTAGAAAAAGAACAGACCTTTCCTCATTGTGGTAGCACCCACTTGAACAAGCCCGGTCAAGATGCACATGACCAACAACGCTATCGATGTGTCGTCAGTGATGAGAATGGTTGTGGTAGAACCTATACGGATCTGACCGGTGCCACATTCCGTGGCATGATGCGAGGGGACCCATGCGGACAATTCAAGGTAACGGTTTCCAAAGAATATCAATCCTTCAACAAGCTACATGAATCTGAGGAAGTCCCGATCAACCGAAGGACGTCATGGCGTTAACGACATCGGTTCCTACGTGCATTGGCGGAGTGTGAAACGACGATCTTGAACGGAGTCTTCAAGGCGGATGAGACCTAGTTCCGAGATACGCGCAAAGGCTCGCGAGGGTGGAAGAGAAATATGCCACCCGTGGCTCAAGAACCGCGCCGACCGAGTGAGAGCAAAAGGTGAATTTTCCAATGGACACTTCGTAGTGTTCACTGCGATTGTACGTCTAGCGCAGTAATACCGCCCATAGGCAACATTGACGCAAATGAAACAGGCCTGTAACAAAGTATTAAAGAAGCAACTGTGCTGTGCTCGTAACGACGCTCAAACTATCGACGGGCTACGTTCTATAACAACGTTCAGCACATCGAAATGAGGAACAAAGAAAAGTCACTCTACCTGTGGCTAAATACACCAACAAAACTCAGCAACTGCGTCTTGCACATGTCAGCAGATCATGAAATTTTTCGTGAACGAACACGCTCAAGAAGTGTCGACAACCTATCTACTACGTTACCTGAGTTGGCATGCTAAATCAAGTCGCGAACTCCTCGAAAATGGCACCTCTTTTTACGAAATTACTAAACGCATGTAACTGCAAAAGAGCAACCTATCCATTTTGGTTTATCTCTTTGAATGTAACATTCCCCTCAGAATACACAAATCGAAATAAACGGATCCGATCTAAGTGTTTAAACGTACCGTCAAATTGATCCCAGATCGAAGATCCCTCTTTCTTTTCTGGTGAGGGCCAAAATGCCATGTAGAATTCTTCACTACTTTCCGTCAGCGAATTTGTGTCTTTTAGCCAACTACAAGAATTTTCCAATTTCTTTCCAATGTGGTCACAAACTCCTTTTGTTGTCTTTTGGTTTAGACCCTGCAAATAAAGTTTATGGTCAGCTTTGATGTGAACTAACTTTGCGAAATCTTGATTGAACTCACTATAAGCCGTCTGACTCTCGCATTCCATCGCAAAAAATATTCTCTTTACCGGGCGACTGTCAGTTTTAGGGTCCACATCAGTAATACAGGCATCTAATAACCATTCACCTGGTTCGTTATCTTCACCAAATTTTGTATTGATCACGTTTAGATGATACTCATCTTTACTATATAACTCTTTATAAATATACTCACTTACCCTTTGTTTAAATCTACCTGATTTTTCTTCATTTTTAACTGTTTTATGTTTTACATCTGTTTTTGTTTCTTCAAACGCTTTCTTTATGCACTTTTTTAATATTTGACTGTCCATTGGGAGTTTCTCCAGGTTGAAAATATTCAGGCTAACTTACGTGAGAGTTAATTGTTTCCTCATCAATCATTATAGGTCAAACCACTAGTGGATTACTTCGCTTCCTCTCTTTAGAGCATTTGAAACTTTCTCGGATGTGTATGTCATACGCCTCCACGACACCACTCGAGACCTGCATTTCGCGCGGCGCCAATGCAGGTAGTATCCGGTGTCGCCAAAGCCTTACCGTTGGTCGGTGTTGACCTGGAAATCCCCAGTTACCTGCGTCTCCTTGATGGCCCGATATCCTTTTTTGTACATTGCCACCATGAATGGGTCCCATTGATTCGGTTGATTCATGCCACTTATTTCGGTGCCGGTCGATACCTTATAGGCTTTACTACAACCACTTTCATTACGAACGACACATCGATAGCATTGTTGGACATGTGCATCTTGACCGAACTTGATCGAACGGGTGCTACCACACTGAGAACCAGTCCGTTCTTTTCCAACTTTTTGATTCCGAACCTTGAGCCGCCTTTTGCGAGTCACTGCCTTCCAAGGCAATCCATGGCTTGCTCAAAATCAAGCAGGTCAAATGCTAACCGTCCTGGTGAGTGAATTGACGGACTGTTAATTAGGTCTTCCTAACCCATTGAAACAACATGAGTTTTAAACCAAAAATACATGCTTATGCAAATGAGCTTCGTCTTTGACCTACGCATAATATGATTACTCAGAATTTGTCTCGCTGTAGCGACCACCACAGCACATTAATTCTTGAGAGAAGGTTCTACCGAAACTAGAGTCGTGCTGACATTGGTCAGTTGTCAACTCGACCTTGCGTGTCTTGCGTGTCTGCGTCAAGCATTGCCTGGGTAATCTCACCCCAGTCTACGTCATCCTCATCCTGTTCTTCAGGCTCAACTGCGCGAAGTCTTGAGGGGGGTACCGAACTAAAGATCTCATCTGGCGTAGTAGTCACAGTACTAGCTTCTTCATCACTACGCATCGGCATTATGACCGAGACACGAAGAGATCCCTCTGGCACTTGATCGCTTTCATAAAGTCCGATGTATTGTTCCGTATCCTGGTCACCAGTACCTTTAATGGTATTGACCAATTCTGTCATTTCAGAGTCTTTGGGGCTTTCTCCTGATTGGTTGTTCGACGTGAAGTTAATAATGTGTGCAAAGGCCAACTTATGGAGTGACAATTCATGCAAAGACACATCCAGAATCTGTTCTTTAATGAGTTCTCGCCGATTAGTTCCGCTGGCCTCCGCGATACCAATATATAAATCCAGCGCTTTCTTACTATTCAGTGGAATACAAGTCTCAAGATCTTTGAAGTCGCGATTTATCACACCAATCTCAAATAGCATGTCACAGATGACTTGAATAGACTGGACTAGCCGTTGGTTGATGTTTCCAACCGCAGTCTTCCAATCTAAATCCTCTTCCGGAGGAAATGCGTTATCGTTTGGGAAAACCATTAACGCATGGCAGTTGTTACGTAATTCCTGAATACCTTCTTCAGCACGTTTGCCGCGTTGTTCCAGTTCTCGAGGACGAGTAACGATACCAACAGTCAGGATGCCTGCTTCTTTACCACAACGCGCGATCACTGGAGCAGCACCGGTACCAGTTCCACCACCCATACAAGCAACTACAAAAAGTAGGCGTGTGTTCTCGAGTATCTGCAGTATTTCAAATGTCGATTCTGCAGCTAGTTGTGCGCCAATCTCTGGATTTCCACCAGCGCCCTCGGTCCGTTCCTTACCAAGGTTCAGAGTATTGATATCTAGATCATTCAATCGTTCGAGCGCTTGTGAATCAGTATTTGCTGCCCACAGATTGACTCCCTCTAGATTGGCTTCAGAACACTCTGCAATGATGCTACCGCCACCTCCACCAACACCAATGACTTGTATGTGAAGGTCTTTTTCGACCCGTTTTAATGGCTTCTTTTCGTCGCTATCGAATTGGACGCTGAATGACGGTGAGAATGATTCTGGAGGCATGTTAACCCTCTTGGTGGATCATGTTGAACGACTTCCTGTCTAACAAGCATACGACCTAGGAATGTAATTAACATTTTAATAGTCAGGCGGAATCAGACCACTATGGAACGGGATTCGTGTAGTCGGTTTTCTGACCATTGAGAATTTAATTCGCTACGCCGGACTTATCATCGGAGATTTGAGTAATTCTGAGACTTCGCTTACGCTACCTGCCCCCTGTACCAGTATGAGATCATTCATTTCAAGATTCTTCTCTAGTGTCTGAAGTGCTTGTGTTGAGTCTTCACAAATTGCCACCTCTTTGCCGTGAAACTCTCTGATAAATTTCGCCAGGTCACAAACGTTTGCACCATCTATAGGACTTTCACCCGCCCCATACGTCTCTAACAAAATCAATCTGTCGACTCGACCAAGGACATCGACAAAGTCATGAAATAAGTCTCTCGTCCGGGTGTATCGATGAGGCTGATAAACCATAGCAACTTTGCGATCTGGCCACAGGAGATTTGCCGTTTCTACCACATATGAGATTTCTGTTGGATGGTGCCCGTAGTCATCCACCATCGTGAATGTGTGACCAGCAAGCTGGACCTCTGAAATTTCAAAACGACGTCCCACTCCGTGAAAATTCGCGAGCCCCTCTACTATGAATCTATCGTCGATGCGCTCGTCGGTCGCTGTAGCGATGGCAGCTAACGAATTTAGCACATTTTGGTTTCCAGGAAGATTGAGCTCTATATCTAATGGGGCTAACCCTCCAGGTCGGAGACAGGTATATCTCCAAGTCTGTTTAGAGGTATCTAGATTAATCGCTCGAAAGTCTGCGGATTCATTGTACCCGTACGTCAGGAGTGGACGGGTGATGCGAGAAGCTATCTGTTGAATCCCTTCATCGTCGATGCAGACTACGACCGCACCGTAGAACGGCAATCGCGTGATGAATTCTTCAAATGTGGATGACAATAACTCAACATCGTGGTCATATGTAGACATGTGGTCTTGATCAATGTTGGTAATCACCGCAAGCATGGGTTTTAGGTAGAGAAAGGATGCGTCGCTCTCATCCGCTTCCGCGATAATGTACTTGCTAAGTCCTAACCCAGCATTTCTGTCTTCACTTTTCAATAGACCACCGATTACATAGGTGGGATCTAGACCCGCACTCTGAAAGATGCTGGTGATCAAGCTAGTGGTTGTCGTTTTACCGTGTGTACCAGCAACCGCTATACCATACCGATGCCGCATTAATTCACCGAGCATCTCCGCCCGGTTAATGACTGGAACTAGATGCTCGTGAGCAGATACCAATTCCACGTTTTCGTTTGAGATTGCGCTCGAAATTACCACTACATCAGCATTCTGAACGTTTTCGGCGGCATGTTCATTAAATACCTGAATACCGAGCTGACGCAACCTGCGCGTACTCTGTGATTGTTGGAGATCTGAACCACTGACGTGATAGCCTTGGTTAATCAAGACTTCTGCAATCCCACACATTCCACTACCTCCGATACCTATCAGATGAATGTGCCGAACATGGCGCATGGGGTACACTACAGACATCAGTGGCAATCTCTTGTTGTTGGATCTAGTAAGCGTCTAGCAATGGCGCAAAAAGACCTACCGCGTTCGACATAGTTTGAGAACATGTCGAAACTCGCACATGCAGGAGAGAACAAGATTGTCCCTTCAGAACCAGC
>MKWU01007563.1_pt1 | contig 10311 bp, 7 predicted proteins | sample 809101 | NCBI WGS metagenome assembly MKWU01 (sample SAMN05860141, study PRJNA318959) | sponge metagenome | host: Aplysina aerophoba | place: Slovenia: Piran, Adriatic Sea, Gulf of Piran | collected 2013-05-07
AGGTCGAGGCCGATGGACCGCTTGTTCCGGTTGACGCCCTGAAAATAGGCAGCCTCGCCGTCGGCGCGGAAGGGCGGCCCCCAATCCCGCGTCTCGTCGCCCTGCGGCGGCTCGACCTTGACGACCTCGGCGCCGTGGTCGGCGAGGATCATGGTGCAATAGGGGCCGCCGAGCACCCGCGTGCAGTCGATCACACGGTAGCCGGCGAGCGCACCTCCAGAATGCGGCATGGGAGCGGGACTCCTCAAGAAACGGAGGGGAAGGCCGGGAACCTAGCGGGTGCAGCGGCTGCGCGAAAGCGGCGGACCCCGAAGTGTGCCTTGATGCTGTTTGGCTCGTCCGCTAGCTACAGGACGCCGGATGGCGGCGAAGCGGGGAGAAGATGATGAATCTGTCCAGAATGCTGGCGGCGCGGGCCGCCGAGGGGCGGCCGGTGCGAGTCGGGTTAATCGGCTGCGGCAAGTTCGGCGCGATGTTCCTCGCCCAGGCGGGCCGGACAACGGGAATGCATGTCGTCGGCGTAGCCGATCTGGACCTTGAGCGGGCGCGCTCGCAACTGGCGCGGATCAATTGGCAGGCCGAACGCTACGCCGCCGCATCCTTCGCCGATGCCTTCGGGGACGGCACGACATTTCTCACCGAGGATGCCCACGCGCTCATCGGGGCCGACGGTGTCGAGGTGATCGTGGAAGCCACCGGCAACCCGGCCGCCGGCATCCGCCATGCGCTCGCCTGTTTCGAGGCCGGGCGGCATATCGTCATGGTGAATGTCGAGGCGGACGTGCTGGCCGGGCCGCTGCTCGCGCGCAAGGCGGAAGAGGCGGGCGTGGCCTGCGCCATGGCCTATGGCGACCAGCCGGCGCTGATCTACGAAATGGTGGACTGGGCGCGCACCTGCGGGCTGGAGGTCGTGGCGGCCGGCAAGGGCACCAAACATATGGCGCACTACCACCAGTCCACGCCTGAGACCGTATGGGACTATTACGGCATCGACGCCGAGCGGGCGGCACTGGGAGGCATGAACGCGCAGATGTTCAACTCCTTCGTGGACGGCACCAAGTCCGGCATCGAGATGGCGGCGGTCGCGAATGCCACGGGTCTGAATGTACCCCGCAAGGGCCTGTCCTTCCGCCCGGCCTCCGTTTACGAGCTCGCGGACCTGCTGAAGCCGGAAGCCGACGGCGGCACGCTGGAAGGACGCGGCGGCTATGTGGAGGTGATCTCCTGCTTCGGCGCGAACGGGCAGGAAGTGCCAAACCATCTGCGCCAGGGGGTCTATGTCACCTTTGCGGGCGCGGATGAGTATGTGCAGCGCTGTTTCGCCGAATACCACGTCTCGACCGACGAGAGCGGCGAATATGCGGCGCTCTGGCGGCCGTCGCACCTGATCGGCCTTGAACTCGGTGTGTCGGTGGCGACGGCCGCGTTGCGCGGCGAATCCACCGGCCATGCCGAAGGCTGGGCCGGCGATGTCGTCGCCACGGCTAAGCGCGACCTCCGGTCCGGCGAGACGCTGGACGGGGAGGGCGGCTATTGCGTCTGGGGCAAGCTGATGCCGGCGGCTGACTCGCTGGCGCTGGGAGGGTTGCCCATCGGCCTTTCCCACGGCGTGCGGCTTCGCAACGCCATACCCGTCGGCCGTCCCGTGACCTGGGACGATGTGGAGTTCGACCCGAACGATTCGACGGTCGCCTTCCGGCGCGAGATGGAGCGCGCCTTCGCTTGACGGGAGCCGTCGTATCGGGGGCCGCAGGAGGGCCGCTGCCCGCCTGGCGCGCGCAGGTCGAGGCGCAGGCGCTGAGCGGTGACCCCGACCAGGAGGTCTGCGCGCGGGCCCTTCAGGACCTGCATGAAGCGCTGAAGTCGCCTGCCGCCGCGAGAACGGGCGGGCTGCTGGGCCGGCTGGGTCTGACACGCCGGCCGGAACCGGCGGCGGATGCGCCGCAGGGCATCTACATCCACGGAGCGGTCGGGCGCGGCAAGTCCATGCTGATGGACCTGTTCTTCGAAACTGCGCCGGTCAAGCGCAAGCGGCGCGTGCATTTCCACGCCTTCATGGCGGAAGTCCATGACCGCGCGCACCGGATGCGTAAGCGGGCAGGCGATCCGATACCGGGACTTGCCTCCGCTGTTGCCGCGGAGGCGACGTTGCTCTGTTTCGACGAGTTCCAAGTGGACAACATCGCAGATGCAATGATCCTCGGGCGGCTGTTCGAGGCGCTGCTGGCGCGAGGGGTCACCGTGGTCGCGACCTCCAACACGGCGCCGGCAGACCTCTACCGCAACGGCCTGCAGCGCGAGCGTTTCCTTCCCTTTGTCGACATTCTGCAGCAGCACCTGCACGTGCTCGAACTGGCCGGCGGCGACGACCACAGACTGGCGCGGCTGAAGGGCAGGCAGGTCTATCACGCACCGCTCGACGCCGCCGCGGCAGCTGAACTCGACCGGGCCTTCCGCGACCTCACCGACATGGAGCGGGGTGCGCCGGATACCGTCTCGGTCCGAGGGCGAGAGGTCGCCGTGCCGGAGGCCGCGCGCGGCGTGGCGCGCTTCCATTTCGACGACCTTTGCCGCAAGCCGCTCGGTGCCGGCGACTATCTGGCACTCGCCGAGAGGTTTCATACCTTCATCCTCTCCGGCGTGCCGGCCATGCGCCCGGAAGACCGCAACGAGGCCCGCCGCTTCATCAACCTGATAGACGCTCTTTACGAAGCACGCTGCAACCTCGTGTTGTCGGCCGCGAGCGGCCCCGACAAGCTCTATCCCCTGGGCCTTGGGGCCGACATATTTCGCCGCACGACATCGCGCTTGATCGAGATGCAGGCGGAGGACTATATCGCGCGCCGCCATATGGCTGCCTGAACCGCGCGGCCCTGTCGCCGTCCTCCCCTGCGAGGTGTCCTCATGCCCGCTTATCTGGGGCCTATCCTGCCGATTCTGGCAGCGGCGGCATTGCTGCAACTCGGCAACGGGTTGCTCGCCACCCTAATCGGCGTGCGGCTGGAGAGCGCCGGTTTCGCCGCTTCCGTGGCGGGCCTGGTAACGGCCGCCTATTTCGCAGGCCTGCTCGCCGGGTCCAGCCTGTCGGGCCACGTCATCAATCGCGTGGGCCACATTCGCGCATTCGCGAGCTTCGCGACTGTGCTCTCCGCAGCGGCGTTGATCTATGCCCTGTCCGGCGGGCCGTTCGTCTGGTCGGCTGTCCGGTTCGCCAACGGTTTTGCAATGGCTGGCGTTCTGCTGGCCATGGAGAGCTGGCTGAACCATGTCTCCGGCAATGCCCGACGGGGCTCCGCGCTCTCGGTCTATATGGCGGTGTGCTATGCGGCTCTGAGCGTCGGTCCGCTGCTGATGACGATCGAGGAACCGGGCGGGTTCGCGCTCTTCAGCATCGCGTCGATACTGATGGGCCTGTCGCTGCTGCCGATGTCGCTCTCGAACCGCGCCCAGCCCGGCGTCACCCAACCCTCCCGGCTGCGGTTCCGGGACCTTGTCCGTATTTCGCCGCTCGGGATTGTCGGCGCCATCCTGGCCGGTGCAATGATCGCGCCGCTGGTCGGCCTGACTTCGGTCTATGCGGTATCCGTCGGCCACGGCGTTTCCGGCGCGGCGGCGTTCTGGCTTGCGCTTATCGGCGGCGGCTTCGTGCTTTCCTTTCCGATAGGCCGGCTTTCGGATCGTATCGAGCGGCGGCTGGTCCTGTCCGGCATCGGCTTTGCGGCGCTCGCGACCGCGCTGGTGTTCAGGGCGGCCGGGGACGGATCGCTTGAGGTGCTGATGCTCTTCGGTGCCGTCTTCGGCGGCCTCGTCTTTGCCGCCTATCCGCTCGCTGCCGCGCACACAAACGACCATCTCCCGCCCGAGGACAGCGTGCCGGCAGCGGCGGGACTGCTGATCGCTTTCGGGGCGGGTGCAGTGGCCGGCCCCCCCGTCGCAGCGCTCGCGATGGACCTTGCCGGGCCGGGAGCGCTGTTCGACAGCGTGGCCGCGATCGCAGCCGGGCTCGGACTGTTCGCCCTCTACCGGCGTACTCGCCGGCCGGACGTGGATGAGGCCGAGAAAGGCGCCTTCATCGTGCTGCCCCGTACCTCGCCTGCGGCCTACGAAATGGACCCCTGGACGGGCGATGCGACCGCAGGCGAACCGCTTGTCGGAGACGATGAAAGCCATTAGGTTGCCGTCGGCAGTGGCGTCGTGGCGATTGGGGTGATTTGAATGGCGCGCAACAGGATCGGGCTGGTCGGCGCGGGCAATATCGGGGGTACGCTCGCCCATCTGGCCGGCCTCAAGGAATTGGGCGATGTCGTGTTGTTCGACATCGTCGAGGGCATGCCGCAGGGCAAGGCGCTGGACCTTGTCCAGAGTTCGCCGGTCGAGGGCTTCGACGCACGAATTTCGGGGACGAGCGGCTACGAGGCGCTGGAAGGCTGCGACGTTGTCATCGTCACCGCCGGCGTGCCTCGCAAGCCGGGTATGAGCCGCGACGACCTGGTCGGGATCAACACGAAGGTGATGGGCGCGGTGGGCGACGGCCTGAAGCGCAACTGCCCGGATGCCTTCGTTATCTGCATCACCAACCCGCTCGATGCGATGGTGGCGGTGTTGCAGGGCGTCACCGGCTTTGCGCCCAACAAGGTCGTCGGTATGGCGGGCGTGCTGGACACGGCGCGCTTCCGCTACTTCCTCGCGGAAGAGTTCCAGGTCTCGGTCGAGGATGTGACGGCCTTTGTGCTGGGCGGGCACGGCGACAGCATGGTGCCGCTGGTCAATTATTCGGCGGTCGCCGGCATCCCGGTGCCGGACCTGGTCGCGATGGGCTGGACCACGGAGCAGCGGGTGGCGGACATCGTGCAGCGCACCCGCGACGGCGGCGCCGAGATCGTCAATCTCCTCAAGACCGGATCGGCCTTCTACGCGCCCGCTTCGGCGGCGATCCAGATGGCCGAGAGCTATCTCAAGGACAAGAAGCGTGTGCTTCCCTGCGCGGCGTGGCTGGACGGCGAATACGGCGTGAAGGGCCTTTATGTCGGCGTGCCGGCGGTGATTGGTGCGGGCGGCGTCGAACGCGTCGTCGAAATTCGCCTGTCCGGGGCCGACCGAGCCGCATTCGACGAGTCTGTGGCGGCGGTGCGGGAGCTGGTCGAGGTCGCGGAGCGAATGCGCGCTCAGGCAGCGGACTAGCGTGGGTGTTTGGGGCCGGTTTCCCCGATGGGGCCGATCGCCCTGCCGCCGCTGCGGCAGGAAAGAATGACGGAGCGGGTCGCATGGCAATAGCGCGCGCGCGGCGCAGCCTCGGATGAATATCCACGAATACCAGGCGAAGACGGTGCTCGCACGGTTCGACGTGCCGGTGCCGCGCGGCCATGTGGCCTACACGGTGGATGAGGTCGTCGAGGGCGCGGAGAAGCTCGGCGGGCCGGTCTGGGTGGTCAAGGCGCAGATCCACGCCGGCGGGCGCGGCAAGGCCGGTGGCGTCAGGGTGGTGCGCTCGGTTCCCGAAGTGCGCGACGCGGCGGCCGGCCTGCTGGGCCGAACGCTCGTCACACACCAGACGGGACCGGAGGGGCAGACGGTCAAGCGTATCTATGTGGAGGAAGGCTGCGACATTGCCCGCGAGCTTTACCTCTCCATGCTCGTGGACCGGACGATCGGGCGCGTGACCGTGGTCGCATCTACCGAAGGCGGCATGAATATCGAGGAGGTGGCCGAGGCGACACCGGAGAAGATCGTCACCTTTTCGATCGACCCCGCGACGGGCGTGCAGGCGCATCACGGCCGCCGCCTTGCATCCGCCTTCGGGCTCGGGGCGGCGGAGGTGCGCGGGGCGGCAGGACTGCTCGCCAATCTCTACAGGGCGTTCACGGAGCTCGATGCCAGCCTGATCGAGATCAACCCGCTTGTCGCAACCGGTGGCGGTGCGTTGCTTGCGCTGGATGCGAAGATGAGCTTCGACGACAACGCGCTCTTCCGCCAGCCCGGCGTCGAGGAACTGCGCGACGAGGACGAGGAAACGCCTGTGGAGCGACAGGCGGAGGCCCTCGGTTTCAGCTATGTCAAGCTGGACGGCAATATCGGCTGCATGGTGAATGGCGCGGGCCTCGCCATGGCGACGATGGACATCATAAAATTGCAGGGTGCGGAGCCGGCCAACTTCCTCGATGTCGGTGGCGGGGCCGACAAGGAGCGCGTCATCAGCGCGTTCAAGATCATCCTGTCCGACCCCAATGTCGAAGCGATCCTGGTCAATATCTTCGGCGGAATCATGCAATGCGATGTGATCGCGGCGGGTGTTGTCGAGGCCGCGCATGAAGTCAGCCTCGACGTGCCGCTGGTGGTGCGTCTGGAAGGCACCAATGTGGAGCAGGGCAAGCGCATCCTCGCCCGCTCCGGGCTACCGATCACCGCTGCGGACGACCTGGGCGAGGCGGCGGCCAAGGTCGTCGCGGCGGTCGGGGAGGGCTGAGGCCATGGCGGTGCTGATCGACGAGAACACCCGCGTGATCTGCCAGGGGATCACGGGCAAGCAGGGCACCTTCCATTCGGAGCAGGCGATCGACTACGGCACGCGGATGGTCGGCGGGGTGGCGCCCGGCAAGGGCGGCCGCCGCCATCTCGGGCTGCCGGTGTTCGACACCGTGGCCGAGGCGAAGGCGGAAACCGGGGCCGACGCGACCGTGATCTATGTGCCGCCGCCCTTTGCAGCCGACGCGATGCTGGAGGCGGCGGCGGAGGAAATCCCACTCATCGTCTGCATTACCGAGGGCGTGCCGGTGGTCGACATGGTGCGTGTCAAGCGGGCCATTGCTGGCTCGGGCTCCCGGCTGATCGGGCCGAATTGTCCGGGCGCGATCACGCCCGATGCCTGCAAGATCGGCATCATGCCGGGGCATATCCACCGTCGCGGCCGCATCGGGATCGTCTCGCGCTCCGGCACGCTGACCTATGAGGCCGTCGCGCAGACCACCGCAGCCGGCCTCGGCCAGTCCACCTGTATCGGGATCGGCGGCGACCCGGTAAACGGCACCAATTTCATCGACTGCCTGAAGCTCTTTCACGACGATCCCGAAACCGAGGGCATCGTCATTATCGGCGAGATTGGCGGCAGCGCGGAAGAAGATGCGGCGGCGTTCTACGCGACCCTGCCGAACTGCAAGCCCGCCGTGGGCTTCATTGCCGGGGCATCGGCGCCGCCCGGCAAGCGGATGGGCCATGCCGGGGCCATCGTTTCCGGCGGCAAGGGCACGGCAGAGAACAAGATCGACGCCTTCGCCGAGGCGGGTATTCTGGTCAGCCGGTCGCCGGCCGCGCTGGGAGAAACCATGCTTGAGGCCCTGGGCCGCTAACGTGCGGGCAGGGAGGCAGGAAGGAGGTAACCAGACAATGGCGGTATCTTCTGAAGCGGACGATTTCCTGCATGGCGGCAATGCCGTCTTCATCGCCGAACTCTACGAACAATATCTGCGCGATCCGGGCTCGGTGGATGAGAGCTGGACAGGTTTCTTTGCCGAGTTGAAATCGAACGGGCGCGCGGACCAGGATCCAGCGCCCGCCGCCTGGGGCCGGATGCGCCCGCAAGTGATCGCCAACGGCCACGATGCGGCCGAGTCACTCAATGGCGCTGGCCTTGCCGCGATGGATGAAGGCGACCGGCAGACCACCCTGGACGCGATCCGCGCGCTGATGCTGATCCGGGCCTACAGGGTGCGTGGCCACCTTTATGCCAGGCTCGATCCGCTGGGCCTGCACGAACCGGAACACCACCCCGAACTCGATCCTGCAACCTACGGTTTCGGCGAAGACGATTGGGACCGCCCGATCTTCATCGACGGCGTGCTGGGCCGCGAGCGCGCCAGCATGCGCGAAATCATTGAGGCCCTGCACGACATCTACAGTTCGAGCATCGGCGTCGAGTTCATGCATATCCAGGACCCCGACCAGAAGGCCTGGATCCAGAAGCGCATCGAGCGGCCGCTGAACCGCACGGAGTTCACCAAACGCGGCCGCCGCGCCATTCTCGAGCGGCTGACGGAGGCCGAGGTCTTCGAGCATTTCCTGGACCGGAAATATATCGGCACCAAGCGCTTCGGCCTCGAAGGCGGCGAGGCGCTCATCCCGGCGCTGGAGCAGATCATCAAGCGCGGCGGCGAGATAGGCCTGGAAGAAGCCGTGGTCGGCATGGCCCATCGAGGACGCCTGAATGTGCTCGCCAATTTCATGGGCAAGCCGTTCCAGGCGATCTTCTCGGAGTTCCAGGGCCAGCCCGCGAACCCTGAGGACGTGCAGGGTTCGGGCGATGTGAAATACCATCTGGGCACCTCGTCGGACCGCGAGTTCGACGGCAATGTCGTCCATCTGTCGCTCTGCCCGAATCCCAGCCATCTCGAAATCGTCAACCCGGTCGTCATCGGGCGGGCGCGGGCCAAGCAGGAACAGCGCGGGGACCACGAGCGCGACAAGGTGATGACGATCCTGCTGCACGGCGATGCGGCGTTTATCGGGCAGGGTCTCGTAGCCGAGACCTTCGAGCTCTCCGAGCTCAAGGGTTACCGCGTCGGCGGCACCATCCACATCGTCATCAACAACCAGATCGGTTTCACCACCTCGCCGACGGACTCGCGCTCCAGCCCCTACTGCTCCGGCATGGCGCAGATCGTCCAGGCGCCCGTCTTCCATGTGAACGGGGACGATCCGGAGGCGGTGGTGCATGTGGCGCGTATCGCCACCGAATTCCGCTTCCGCTTCAAGCGCGATGTCGTCATCGACATGTACTGCTATCGCCGCCAGGGCCATAACGAGGCGGACGAGCCGGCTTTCACCCAGCCGCTCATGTACGATGCCATCGACAAGCATGCGACTACCCGGGCCATCTATGCCGAGCGGCTGGCGGCGGAGGGGCTCATTTCCCCGGAGGAGGCAGACGGCATCGTCGAAAGCTTCCGTGAGCAGCTTGAGCACGATTTCGAGGCCTCCAGCAGCTACAAGCCCAACAAGGCGGACTGGCTCGAAGGCGCATGGAGCGGTATCGAGGTCGCCACGGAAGGCGACCGGCGCGGCTCGACCGCCGTGCCGCTCGATCAGTTGAAGGCTGTCGGCAGCCGTTTGGCGACCGTGCCCGAAGGCTTCGACCTCAATCCCAAGATCGCCCGCCAGTTCCGCCAGCGGGCGCGCGTTTTCGAGACCGGCGAGGGGTTGGACTGGGCCAATGCGGAGGCGCTGGCCTTCGGAACGCTCGCCGCGGAAGGCGTCGCGATACGCCTTTCCGGCCAGGACTGCGGGCGCGGCACCTTCTCGCAGCGTCATGCCGTGTTGCGCGACCAGACGGATGAGAGCCAATACATCCCGCTCCAGCATGTCGGCCCGGGGCAGGGGCGGGTCGAGATCATCGACAGCCCGCTCGCAGAAGCCTCCGTGCTCGGCTTCGAATACGGCTATTCGCAGAGCGAGCCGCATGCGCTGGTGATGTGGGAAGCGCAGTTCGGAGACTTCGCCAATGGCGCGCAGGTGGTGATGGACCAGTTCATCTCCTCCGGCGAGTCCAAATGGCTGCGCATGTCGGGTCTGGTCGTTCTGTTGCCGCACGGCTACGAGGGCCAGGGCCCCGAGCATTCCTCGGCCCGGCTGGAGCGCTATCTCCAGCTTTGCGCAGAAGACAACATGCAGGTCGTCTATCCGACCACGCCGGCCAACTACTTCCACGCGCTCCGCCGGCAACTGAGGCGCGAGTTCCGCAAGCCGTTGATCGTGATGACGCCGAAATCGCTCCTGCGCCACAGGCTTTGCGTTTCCGGCCTCGACGAGCTTGCCGACGGCAGCTCTTTCCACCGGGTCATGCCCGAGATCGATGAAATCGCGGCGGGCAAGTCGATGCGCCGGGTCGTGCTTTGCACAGGCAAGGTCTATTACGACCTGTTGCAGCAGCGTCGCGAGGACGGGATTTCGGATGTGGCGCTGCTGCGTGTCGAGCAGCTCTATCCGTTCCCTGAGGGGACGCTTGCGGAGGAACTCGCGCGCTATCCTGAGGCCGAGATCGTCTGGTGCCAGGAAGAGCCGGCGAACATGGGAGCCTGGACCTTTGTGGACCGGCGCATCGAGGCGGTGCTGGAGGAACTCGGCGGCAAGGCGCGCCGGCCCCGCTATGTGGGCCGACCGGCAGCGGCATCTCCCGCTACCGGCCTCCTGAAGCGGCATAATTTCGAGCAGAAGGCACTGGTCGCCGAGGCGCTTGCCGCGGACTGACACGAGGGAACGCAAGGCGATGGCGATCGAGATACAGGTGCCGCAACTCGGCGAAAGCATCAGCGAGGCGACGGT
>MKWU01007565.1_pt1 | contig 10308 bp, 9 predicted proteins | sample 809101 | NCBI WGS metagenome assembly MKWU01 (sample SAMN05860141, study PRJNA318959) | sponge metagenome | host: Aplysina aerophoba | place: Slovenia: Piran, Adriatic Sea, Gulf of Piran | collected 2013-05-07
AATGCCATTTGCACCGGAACTGCTCACCCAGTCCGTCTACCCCCCTACAGGGTCCCCCACGCCTATCGCTCTGAGGTGGAGAGGCAAATCGGTGAGATGCTACAGGATGGGGTGATTGAACCATCAACCAGCAAATGGGCTGCACCAATTGTCCTGGTAAAGAAGAAGGATGGCACTCTTCACTTCTGTGTCGACTACCAGAAGCTGAACGCACAGTCCAACGTGGACCCTTACCCCATGCCACGGGTGGATGAGCTTGTCCACCGGTTGGGCAGTGCTAGGTACCTGACCACACTTCATTTGGCCAAGGGCTATTGGCAGGTATCCATGGCGGAAGGCAGTCGGGAGAAGACAGGATTTATCACCCTACAGGGACTCTTCTAGTTTACGGTGATGCCCTTTGGACTCCAGGGAGCCCTGCCACCTTCCAGAGGATGATGGGCCATCTGGTGGCGAGTATGGCAGTGTTCTGTGTTGCTTATCTTGATGATGTCATCATCTTCAGTACGTCATGGGAGGAACACCTCTCACACATCTACCATGTCCTAACTACATTACGTGATGCTGGGTTGACAGCAAAACCTAGCAAATGTCAGTTCGGGATGGACCAGTGCGTGTACCTTGGCCATGTTGTTGGGAATGGCCAGGTCCGACCAGAGGACAATAACGTGGAGGCTGTCCAGAGGTGGCCAGTGCCCACAACTAAGATGCAAGCTTGTGCTTTCCTGGGCCTCACAGGGTACTATCGCAAGTTTATTCGCCACTATGCCACGATAGCAGCCCCACTAACAGATCTAACAAGGAAGTTTGCCCCAAACAGCATTACGTGGTCCAATGCGTGTGACCAGGCCTTCCGGACTTGCAGCTAGCTAGGCCTGCTATTAAATAAGGGAAGTAGAGACATGGAATTTTTGGCAATAATGGACACTGAAGTCATTGTTGCCAAAAATTCCATGTCTCTACTTCCCTTATTTAATAGCAGGCCTAGCTAGCTGCAAGGCTCAATCTGCTTCAGTATGTATTTATGTTGCCATTATCCACTATAGCTATAGCTTACATGTGGGCATATACTCAGGCAGCCAAACGATGACTGTGTTTTGCAGTGAATGAATGCTTTTGTGCGTCTGATAGCTACATATCCAACATAGCCGTTTCGCTCTTATTGGAGCTCATCTGTGCAGTGTACTCTGTGTACTGCAGCCACAAGAATATTAAGTCTAAGTCCCCTCCTAAATGCACAAGTCATACAACACAAATACATTGGTTCACATGCACGCATGCACGCACGCAGACACACACACTTCCCTTCCAAGTTTCACAGGGTGAGTGAAACTTTGAACAGAAGTGAAAACAGGGTCTGGCTATGTGAGGCAAGGGACACACACTGCTACAGATGCCGACACACTTTTGTCTTAAATACAAACTGGTAAGAATGCACACAAACGAAAAGCGGTGGAGGAAGCGGCGTGCAAGTAGGGCACAAACACAAGAGGACCAGGCAGCCGTCCGATCCTATTCCACTTCAGTCCACCAGTAATGAGGCTGCACAAGCTGTATTGGAAGTTTTATGTCACAGGGAGCATCGCTGCTTCGTCCCTTAGTCGAAGTAGGGGCCCCATGAGTAACAGACCAGTTCGAAATAGACAGTAAACTACTACAAATGGCTCTTCTGAACCTACCACTAGTCAATTGCTCACCTACATACTTGTTTCTACCTCCATAGTGTCGTAATTGTGTTGCATGACTGAATTTGACTTGCTCCAGACACGGTTTGATCACAATCCACGATTTCTCTGCCAGCACACTAGTATAGACGTTATTCAATGACGTCATCTAATAGCCAGTTTTCCCTAGCAACAGTTGGACTCGCCAGGTAGCCATATTGAGTGGCAAAATGGCGTACCGTGGCAATGTCTTCTCGACACATTTATAATTATATGCGTGACGTCATCTGAATATCGTCTATAGCCACTGGATATGACGTACTATGACAATACCTCACAGATCAGGTGCACATCACATGACATCACCTTTAGGCGTGAATACCGCAAGGTTCCAGCTTATGTAAACAGACTGGACATGTCCCACATGCGGACAAGATTTAAAGCCAGAGAGTTATGAGACCAGCCAAATTGTACACTACTACAAATCAGGACTAGGTGCCATTGCTGAACTTGGGGTACAATGCGAGTATCAGTGACAGTGGAGAAAGGTGGGCAAGTGTGGTTGTCAGTGTTGCGAGTGACTCCTCAGAAGATGAAGAGGACAAGAAAGTACAGACTGCAGTTACTCACAGTGATATAACAGCCTTGAAGGAAGATCTCAGAAAGTTGCAAATAATGAAGGATGCAGTAAACAAGGAAGTAGGACACTTGCAAAAGGAGGCTAAGCAACTGAAAAGCAATGTGGAAGAGTTTGCAAGGAGCAAGGATTCTTTTAAAGGAAATTATGATACAGTATATACTGGCTTGAGCTGTTTGCATTTACTGTTCATCCTGTTGAGTTTGTTAAAACTGATTTAATGCACCGCTCAAACTTGACACCATTTCAGCAATTGTTGCTGAATTTGATGAGGCTGCAACTGAATCTGTCGGGGCAAGACCTTGCTTATCAGCTTAGAGTTCACAATCCACTATTAGCTGTAATATTTTGTCTGTCATTCAGGTGTTAGTTAAAACATCTGATTTTACGTCCCAAGAGAGATGTTCTCTGCAAGACCATGCCAAGAGAGATGTTCTCTGCAAGACCATGCCCATATAGACTTTAGAAACAGCCCAAATGATGTGGTGATAATCAATTGCTTTGAAATACTTCTAGACAGTCCAACCAACCTTCTGGGCTAGACCTCAAACATACTCATCCTACAAACACCACAACACTGTCAAATACTTAATTGGCATTACACCACAAGGGACTGTGAGTTTTTATTTCAGAAGGATGGAGAGGCAGAGTGAGTGACAAACATTTGACAGAAAACTGTGGATTTTTAACAATCTGCTTCCAAGTGACACTGTACTTGCAGATTGAGGGTTCGACATAAAGGAATCTGTTGGTTCTAACTGCACTGCAAAAATGTGTATTCAAATAACCAAGCAATGCCAAAATAACCAAATTTATCCACCATTAGAACAACAATTGGAAGGGTTTTATGAATTACCAATCCTTGCTTGGGTTGAGAGTACACTGCACTGATAAGTTCCCAAATAGGGCGAAACAGCCACATTCATTGTGGCTCGCTGCAGTTCTCTAAGGGGTGATTCTGATTGTGTGTCTGTGCCTGTGCATGTTGTGTGTGTGGGTGGGGGGGATACTGATCATATCTTTACACTGAGGACCCTTGCTGAGAAGGCTAGTTGAATACCACTGTATCTCTCTTTTGTCAATCTATGTAAAGCACATGACTCAGTCAACTGGGATGCCCTCTGGCTTATGCTAGAGAGGGGATATCAAGTCCCTAGCAAGTTAATCCGCATTCTCAGAGCTTTATTTACAACAAGGGACCAAGGGAGCAGTAAGAGCTTATGGAAAGGTGTCAGAGGAATTCAACATCAACACTGGTGTAAGGCAAGGCGATGTCTTAGCACCTCAACCTTTTTTGGACGCCATCACTGTTGCAACCCTGTCTCAACATGCTGGGTCTGGTGTCAAGATGCTCTTCAATCTGGTGGAGACTCCTTGGTGGGAAGCAGGAAGAAAATGAGGGAGGAAGTTAGTATTCAGGATCTTGAATATGCTGATGACATGACACTGGTGAGTGATTCCATGGATGTACTAGAAGAGCTCCTGAGGATCCTGCACACCACCTGCTTGGGAATGGGGTTGTCTATTAGCTGCAAGAAGTTTAAGATCCTAGCTGTGTGCCCCACCAATTCAACCAGATGAAGGTAGCTGGAATAACAACTGTCACTTTTTTAGCTAGTGCAAATAAAAGTCTTGTGACATCCATGTAACCTTTCGGTGATACGCTGAGATTCATGGAGTTTTGTGAGACAGAGCGACAGTCAATCCTCCAATGCTATTGGACACCTTGGGGCTTGATCACCAACCAGCGTTTGCCTGTGGTGGTAGATGTCGGAGGAGCAAGAATCCACTCTGACAACAAGCACAGTGGAGCAGCCAGGGTCCCCAGGAGCACACAGTGAGGATCAATCAGCGCACTCAAGGGCTACCAGTGAGGAGCAGCCACAGCCATCAGGGCTTAATAATGGTGCGGAGGAACCAAGGCCCTCAGAAGCTAGCAGTGTGGACCAGCAAGGGCCCTTGGGGGCTACCAGTGTGGAGTGGCCAGGGCCCTCGGGGCTAATAGTGTGAAGCAACCTGCCTCTGTTGGGCCGCGTTCAAGGAAAAGGAAGATGACAAAGTCCAACAGAGCTGGTATTTGACAATTTCTGTGTAGTGCAAGGGGAAGTCAATAAGGGGGGTTATGGAATTGGAGAAGAGGAGAGTGAAGTGGCAAGCAGAACAAGTGCGAAAGGATGACAAGAGGGAAGTGCGATTCATGACTTTCATGAAAGATGTTTTTCAATGTTTGTACATCCACCACCTGTACTACCCTTCTATGCAGTCAATGTATCCATTCCCACCAGTGCCACCACCTATTCCTCAAAATGATGAGGAAGACGATGATGAGAAATAACTCTTGTGCACTTCAGACTTATTGTATTGCTATATTGAAACTGATAATGACAGTGATGTGGGCATCCTTGCAAGATAGTCACTAAGGCATGCCTCAGAGTTCTACTATATAGTTTGCAGGTTGTGCACTAATTGCTTTCGAAGCAGTCACACAGAGCTTCCCTGACTCGTATGCTGAATTTCTGGCAACAGTTGAACTTGTACTTGAGCTTGGTTGTGGATCCTCAAGTGTGTCATGCGTTATCGGGGAAGATCAGGCCAGTAATCACTGCCCTTTCCGAGCGATTTGCAGCCATTTAAAAACCAGGAAAGAACATCAGTATCGACGAAGCCATGATACCCTTCAAAGGCAGATCTACCATGAAGCAATATATACCTTTTTACTGTCCAACATAAGGAAAGCAATGCAACTGTTTCACTGTGGCAAGACAGTCACCCTGTCATTGTCATTACCAATAATACAGATGGCACGGTAGCTGAGACTGTGAAAAGAATGAAGAAGAATGGCACTAGAGAGACTTACCCTTGCCCATCATCCATTGCTCTCTACAACAGGTTTATGGGAGGCGTTGATCGTAACGATCAACTCAGAGGATACTACAGCACTCCTATCAAGTGCCGGAAATGCTACAAGTACATCTTCTGGTTTCTCTTCGATGTTGCTATTACAAATGCATTCATTTTATGCAAAGAGTTCTCTCATCCTTGGAGATACGGACAGTGAAGAGCTTCAGAGTGGAATTGGTTAAGCAACTGATTGGTGACTACAATGGCAGAAAGAGGACAGGACAAGCTACCATTACAGCTACAGCCAAGCGTTTCTGCTGAAGCCATTTTCCCACTCGTGGTAGTGACCAGGTACACCGCCCCACTACTGCTCAAAGTTCAGGAAAGAACGTCGAGCCACGGTGTGGTTTTGCAAAGACTGCAGTCTATTTCTCTGCCACAATGGCACAGAACAGGACTGCTTCCTTCTTTTTCATAAACACCATGGTCCTATCTGCGAGGAGTGACGTTTTACTGTGGCATATTCTACATGTTTTACTCTGGATTACTATCCTTCACAGCAGTACTCAAGTATGCAAATAATGAATACCCATACACTGTACGATATCTTGACAAACTGTATGCATCAACATGCAGACAATGGGTGACAGTCAGCGTTGCATGCGAGACTCACCATGTTTCACCAGATTTTCTTCAATCGCGCTTGTGAAGGCTCCAAGTCGGAACAAAAATCACGATCCACAAGCTTGCATGGAGATCTCTGTAGATTCCGTGGTACAGTGTCACTGCCCATAGCTGTAGGAAGCGTCATAACGTGGAAATCGTTCAATGTGCAATTTGGCATGTGCGGCGACATTTTTGTTTCACCCGTTTCACATTCCATTACTGGTGTGATACCGTTGTAATCATTACACAGTTATGGTATCATACCGTCGATAATCATTATACACAGGTATACAGTACTGCAGAATGCTCAAAGGGATCACTCATGAAGAGCTTCAGGTGTGTGGAAAGGGATGCATGAGGAGGAGAGGCAAGAGTATATAGGTCAATGATGCAACATGCCAAGTATGACGTGGATGGTCTGAGCCTTCAGCAGAAAAGGAAGGAATTTGAGGGTTGTTTGAAACGAATTAATAATATACACAGCTGGTCTAGTCTAATGTTAGACCTGTTATGCATCACAGATGCTTAAGAACTCAGTTGTTTCCATTTAACAGCTTCAATACTTGGAATGCTTGGGAGGGGCCAGTGTGGCACTCCACTGGTATAATGGAGTTTTTTACCAGAGTGCCACCAGCCAGGGTGCCGAGTTTTAACCTCCAAGTGGTGCCCTGAGATGTTTATGGCTTTCATGCTAGAATGTAAGTGAATACACACTTGTCACATGTTATTAAATGAATATTTGTTTACCTTGCATCTAACTCATTGCTGTAGTGACTAATCAACTGCCTGCTATTCATTCTTCAAGCAAGGAAGATTTAGTGGCTCAAGTGAAAAGAATCTTCTTGAGCAAGTACAGTATTGTGTGCGTGTGTGTGTGCGTGCATGTTTTACTGTATTTTACTGTATGCATTCATGCATGCAGATCTTTGCAAACTTCACTGGTGTTGTCTTCTTTTAGATTGATGAAGACCTGGATGAAGTAGCTGCTTCGTCACACACACCAACTCCAGTCATGGCTTAAATTGAAAAGGTGGATGGAACAGGGACGTATGCATTGATCGTGGAGAAAAAGTTTTTTTGTACGGGAATTCCCCATTTTGTGCAACGCCATCGGTCTTTGGTTTGCCATGCACTATATATTCAACTTGGAGTATTGAAAGAGCATATCTGAAGTGGCCATTTTCCTGCAGGAGTTCATCTTTGGACTGCCTGCCACAAGGGCCAAGAGGAGTGCCACATATTTGACTGTATGTAGTAACATCCAGGGCTATACTAAGATGTAACTGCATGCAGTCAGCAACAACTCAGTAGCTCTTTAGTTATTGAAAACTGCTTTTGAGTTGTTTCTGAAACCTATTATATCTAGCTATTTTATGTACTTTTACACGTTTGTAGTCTTATTGATTCAAAGTTTTATTCTGGCTATCAATTACATATTGAAGCCTACACTTGTGGTGACAATGCAAAATCTTGATGTAACATGCGAAAATGTCAGTCATGTGTTATGCATGCATTCTTGTGAATTGAATGTTGATGTAGTAATTTCTGCATTTATCTATGGTCAAAATGACTTTTTCTTCGGTCAGTACAGTTTCGCCTCATTCTACCATAAAAAAGGTTAAAATAGCTAAATTTTTTTTACAGTGTAAGTTTCGCTATATGTCTTGCTTTTGCTTGTGTGTTGTTTACATCACATTTATTTATTTCACATGGCAGACGCAGCACAAGAGAAAACATATCGTCATATAGCAGCAGTTCATTGCGTGTCACAGGACTTCCTGAAAGGATATCCTTTGGCAATTCTAGGGATATGCGATGTTGCTGCAGAACAACGGATCTCATTTGCTGTTGGTACGTAAGTACTGCATACATGCCATACATACCGTATCCAGTCTGAAAATACACCATTTCTAATTTTCATCAGGGTAAAAAATGTGGTGAATTTCCTTTCTCTCTAATTTCTGTCATTAGGCTCTAATATTTGTCATGGACAGGAAGCACTCTAAATATTTGTAGAAAGTGCCTGCAATATGGCTGCGACAGCCTAGGTACATAGGCAGGAATGAAGCCATCAATGTTCGTTGCATTCTGTCTCAGTCATTTTAATTTTGGTGAATGGACTTCGATCGTGATTGTCCCCAGATTGTTCAAAGTGACGGCGGACCTGCGGAAGCTTCCCAACATTTGCAGTGATGGAGTACACTGAGTGCTGAGTGTGCTGAATAGCATGCCACTGCGCAGTGCACCGGTGCACAACAGCATGCTGTTTCCCTTTACTGCAATAAGCTGATTACCCAATTGCATAACCTGTTTGCATGCATGCATGCATGCTTGCAAGGCAAGTTCTATGCGCTATCTAGTATACATAAGTAATTGAAGTCATGGCATCATACTGGCAGTGACTATAGTCTTGTCCAACATGTGGCCACTATTGGAATGAGGAAGCATAACGAAAAGTCTATTTTGTGGTGATTTGAAATGGCGTGGGCATTTCTGTACCAAATTGAAATACCTTTATGTTTAGTGAAAAGATTAGCAGGTGGAGCTGCCCTGTTTTGCCTGCATTGTCATTATTGCAGTTCCCTCTTGGCATCGGGTTCCCTTCAGGCTGTTCATCAGCCCCTTGGTACAAGCTCAGGTGTGTGGCTTGTATATTCATCACATGTGCTGACGTGCATTTGCCTACAGCATGTTGTAGGTATTTGCCTGTGGTATCATTGCTGCAGTTCCCCCCTTGGCATCAGGTTTTCTTCAGGCTGTTCAACAGTCGCTTGGTACAAACACGCTCAGGTGTGTGGCTTTTCTATTTGTCACACATGTGCCCGCATGCATATGGATGCAGCATCTTGTAGGTGTTCGTCTGTGTTGTCATTGCTGTAGTTTGCAATGGGAACTGTTCAGGAGGCTGCACTACATCCTGTTGGTACTATTTCAGGTTTGTGGCTTGTTCGCTTATAACACATGAAGCTAGAGGGTGTGATGTCTTTGAGTTATAGTCCATGGTATAAATCATAGGACATCAAGTGTTGAGCAAAGGACACTTCGTTACATGACCGACACATCAAGTCGACATTATCGCTATCATTGACAGCATTTTTGATGTACGTAGTGTGACCAGGGCCTTTAGGCCTGCTGTCTGAGGGACTGCAACCGTAAAGTTTGGAATTCTAATCCTCACCCTGTTAGTAACACGAATCCTGCAACTATGGCTTTTGCTTTGCTTCTTTGCTCTTCACTATGTCTTCTCAATGGTTATGATTTAGAGCTTATAACAATTTCTGCGTTTCTGTACGTCTTTGCAGAATCTTGAAGGCGTAGGAGATGTGGAGTGTGCTCTGGGTATGATGCCCAGAAATGCAAGACCTGTCCACATTGTCTTCATCCCCAGTGGAAGAAGCCTTGTGTTCTTAGGATTTGTACTAATACTTGTTGATGTTTTACGTTTGCTGTATGCACTTAATTATTTATGGGTCTTTAATGTAATTTTTGTGCATGATCATGAAATGTTACAATGGAATTGATGGTTAAGTACCATGCAAAGTATCTGAATTTGAATCATGGGTCTGTTATGCAACAGGCATCAGTTGTTCACAATATAATGTGTGGAAAAGGCCACCTTTGCATTTTACTGCATATTGTACATGGGTAGGTATATGACTTTCAATGTACATTTTGGGACAGAAACGAAAACTTCCAAACTGCTGCATTTAATGGAATTTAGCATTAGAGTAGCCACCAGAAGTGCATTCTTTGCCATTTCCAGCCTCCGCAGTCATTTCTTTGCTTGGAACCCTAGATGTGCCTTATACCGCTGAAGTACCATTTCTGACACAGCTTGGGCTTAGAGCAGCTGCAGAGGTCTAAACTTGGTAGCATGGTTGAGTACTATGCAAAGTATCTGTAACATCCAAATTCGGGTCCGTTATGCAACGGGTGTCAGTTGTTCAAAGTAACGCGTGGAAATGGCCACCTTTGCATTTTGTACATGGGGAGGTATATATATATGACTTTCACTGCACTTTTTCAGACAGAATGTGCTATATAGCTGCTGGCCAATTGCCTTGAACTGCATGGATTTATTTGTATTCCGTGAATGCACATGCTCGTATACACAATGCATTCAATCTGTGCATAATTATGTACAATGTGACACAAAATGTCTGAACTAAGTTTTACATCATTCAATTAAAACAGGATAGCGAACAGCCATTAGATAAACCACAGTCCACTAATCATAGAGAACGCTTGTCTTTCTTAGTAAGTGGAAGAAAGTATGTTGAAGAAGCTAGCTTGTCCGGCTGGGTTGCATCACTCAGGGTTCTCTTGCGGAAATCACAAACCAAAGATTTTCTTTGAAATCCAAGCTATTTCAGCACCTTGCTGCTGCCTTCATCAGTAGTGAAGCCAGCAGCAAGCTGCCGAAATGTCTGGTATTTCAAATAAATCTTTGGTTGGTAATTTCCGCAAGAGAACCCTGAGTTGAAGAAAGTATGCTCTTAG
>MKWU01007566.1_pt1 | contig 10307 bp, 8 predicted proteins | sample 809101 | NCBI WGS metagenome assembly MKWU01 (sample SAMN05860141, study PRJNA318959) | sponge metagenome | host: Aplysina aerophoba | place: Slovenia: Piran, Adriatic Sea, Gulf of Piran | collected 2013-05-07
CGGGAACCGGCGAACCCGAGGTTTCTCTATGACGCGCACGTCGAGGGCACCCGCCATGTTTGCGAAGCCGCCTGCCGCCATGGGGTGAAGAGAATGGTTCTCGCCTCCTCGTCCGGTACGGTTGCCGTCGGACACAAGCCGCTGACGAGAAACGAGGAATCCGGCTATGCGACCGAGGTCGTCGCGCGTTGGCCTTACTACCTGAGCAAGATCTTTGCCGAGAAGCTAGCGTTTCGGTATTGCGAAGGCCGCGGGTTACCGCTGGTCGTCGTCAACCCGAGTCTGCTGCTGGGTCCAGGGGACTTTCGGGAATCGTCCACGAAAGACATGAGGCTTTTTCTGGAGGGCCAGATTCAGGCGACGCCGAGCGGCGGGCTGAATCTAGTGGACGTGCGCGATGCGGCGGCCGGCATGCGGGCGGCTATGAAGCGAGGAAGAGTCGGTGAGCGCTATTTGCTGGGCGGACCGAACTGGACATTCCGGGAATGGATGGATCGCGTCGAAGCACTTTCGGGCGTGCGGGCGCCCTTGCTGTCGCCGTCTTTGGGGGCGGCCCTTGTTCTAGCCAACATCGCACGCAGGATTTTGCCGTTGGTCGGCCAGAAGTTCAAGCTCGACGACGAATCGATCCGCATGTCGGCGCTCTACTGGTTTTGCGATTCGACCAAAGCCCGCACCGAACTTGGCTTTGAGACCCGGGATCCGATGGATACTCTCCGCGATACGATCGATGATCTGTGCCGGAGACATCCCGAACTGGCGCAGTAACCTCTTCCATTGAGTCAACTAGGCCAACCCTTAGTCATCCTCAACCCGCAAGCCGCCGGAGGCCGTGCGTCGAAGCGATGGCCGCGCATCGCCACGGCCCTGGCTGACAGGATCGGGCCCGTGGAGCCCCGCTTCACTGAGCATCCCGGACACGCCACGCTACTTGTACGGCAAGCCTTGATGGACGGCCGGCGTCTGATCATTGCTGTCGGCGGTGACGGCACGATCAACGAAACTGCCAACGGTTTTCTGAGCGGCGGCGAGCCGGTCAACCCCGATGCGCGCCTCGGCATCATTCCCATCGGGACGGGCGGAGACTTCCAACGCAGCATCCGGATTCCGTCCGACATCGAAGGGGCCATCGAAACTATCGCCAGCGGCATTGCTAGAATCATCGATGTCGGCGCAGCGCGGCTGCAAGGGCACGACGGACAGCCCGTGGAGCGCTGCTTCGTCAATCTCACGAGCTTCGGAATGGGCGGCGAGGTATGCGTCCGGTCAAGGAATATCCTGTCGCCTCTCGGCGGAAAGACCGCCTTCCTCTACGCCACTCTCGCCGTTTTTCTTACCTACCGGGCGAAGCGAGTGCGCCTGACGCTCGACGGCGTGCCGCTCCCCGAAGAATTACGAATCACGAACGTGGCCATCGGCAACGGCCGCTATCACGGCGGCGGTATGCACCCTTGTCCGCGAGCGGTGTTGGATGACGGGATTCTGGAGGTTACTACGATCGACTACCTCAACATGTTCGAGCTGGTGCGGGATCTGCCGGTACTGTATTCCGATGATGTGTACAAGCACCCGAAGGTCCGGCATCACCGTGTCAGGACGGTACTGGCGGAATCGGAGGATGTGACCCGGATCGAACTGGATGGGGAAGCGGTGGGAAGCCTGCCGATGGAAGTGCGGGTCTTACCGCGCCGGCTGCCGGTGCTGGTGAGCGCGGAAGGGAGCTGAAGCGCCCCTCCGCCGCGCTGTTGCGATCGAGAAGACAGGCAGAAGGAGGCCACACCAAGTCGGCAGTCGAGCGGTTTTCCCTCCGGTCATTTCATTCACCTCTCATTGCTCCGAGCGATACGCCCATGCCGCACAATCTCCTCCCCGCCGGAACCTCAACGTCGCTAAGGTCTGTCCTTAGTTTCTCGTACGTCGCAGTAATAAACTGCGATTTTTTGAAGCCCCGCAGCCTAGCAGCGCTCAATCCCGGAGAAGCGCGAACAGACCTGCGCCGACTACGCTGAGCAGAGCGACGGATAGGACGATGACGAGTGGCCAGAGCACTTTCTGGAGGGTATCGACACGGTCGGCGAGGGAATCGATCCGGGAAGTCTGGGCCTCAATTCGTGTCTTCGTCTCGGCACGAATCTCGGCGGTTTCGGATTTCAGTTCCGCGAAGCGCGTGTCCATCTCAGCCTTGAACTCGGTGATCCGAGTTCCTTGGGCGTCGATCTTGGCGCCGAGGACGGTGATAACGTTCTGGCCGGCTTGAGCGCGGACTTCGTCGTCAGCGCGGTAGGCCAAGTCGGCCTCCACGCCTGCGCTGCGGAGGGCTCGGAAGAGCGCTCCGGTGGACTCGGTTGTGATGGGTTCAGCCGGAGTCGCCATGAGCAGGTTCCTCGTTTGGAAGTATAGCGACCCATTCCCGACCGCGCCGGGGAAAGAGGAATCTGTGGATTCCCTGGGTTACCGGATGCAATCTGAGAGAGCCGAGATATCCGTCCCGACGACGACACGAGCCGGCCGCTGATACACTGGTGTGCTGATTTTACGGCGGAAAACCCATGGCTGAAGCCGACTCGACCCAGGTTGACAAACTGACCCCTGTCCTGGCTGTTGCCGGCGCAGTGCTGGTGGTGGCGGCGTTGTATCTGATCTTTGTCTGGGTACCCATGGAAAGCACGATGGGGGTCGTACAAAGGATCTTCTATTTCCACGTTCCGTCGGCTGCGACATCGTGGGTGGCGTTCCTGACTGGCGGCATGGCCGCGGTCCGCTATCTGATCAGCCGCGACGGCCGACTCGATGATCTCTCGGTATCGTGCAACGAAGCAGGTCTCGTGTTTTGCATCGTCAATCTGGTGACAGGCATGTTCTGGGCCAAGCCGGTTTGGGGCATCTGGTGGGCCTGGGACGCGCGCGGCCAAAGCGCGCTGCTACTGGCAGTGATCTATGTCGGGTATCTGATTCTGCGACAGTCCGTAACTGAGCCGTCGCAACGCGCGGTCGTTTGCGCAGTCGTGTCGATTTGCGGGATGGTCGATATTCCGATCATCTACATGGCGAATCGCTGGTGGAGGACGCAGCACCCGGCGCCCGTGATCTTCGGCGGCGGGGGCCTAGACGCCCGCATGGGAATCGTGCTGGCGTTTACCACGGTGGCGCTGCTGACCGTGCTTTGGTATCTGGTCAGGCAGCGGCGGAAACTGGCCGTGATGCAACGCGAGGCGGAGGGCCTGCGCCGGATGGTGCACGCCCTGGGTTAGCCGGCGGATTCAAGAAGGCAGGCGAAATGGAAGAAAACCTCAAGTGGCTCTGGTATGCATTCAGCGCGGCGTGGATCATTCACATCCTCTACGTGGCTTCCATCGCGAGCCGCGCCAAAGATCTGCGAGGACAGATCGACAACCTCAAGACCCTGTTGCAGGACCAGCAGAAAAGATCGGATGACCCTTCAGGCCAAGGCGATCCGCACTCGGACCGCCCCACTGGTTGAAACAACGTAGCCTGTTTCTCTCAAGCACTTCGTGTCGCCGCGCGGCGACACGAACACATCAGCTTTTCAGTACTTGGCTCAAGCGACGTCCGACGATGCGGTCCTCGCCGGGTTCGAGCATCCAGACGGCGACGACCAACTCATCTTGGGCTCTCGGCCGGACTTCGATGCTCGGGTTGCCTTCGCGGAGTTCCTTGGCCACGTCCTTCGGTGTTTTCCCGACGGCCGCGTGGTCCCAGTTGACGTGCAGGTGCGGCACGCCGTTGGAGAGTTCGGGCACTTTGATTTCGGTCTTGATGCCCTTCACGCCTCTCGTGTAAGTGGCGATGCGGTTGCAACGGTTTTCCCAGTCTTTCCAGACTGCCTTGTGGTCGCGATTGACGAACATCTCGAGCGCCACGAGCATGCCGACCATTTCTTCTTTGTTGACTTTGCTGATGCGGCCGAGCGAATCGGAGTTCGGGCTGCTATTCATGCGGCCGGCCTCGATCAGGTCTTTGCGGCCCAGCAACAGACCGGCCGATTGGGGTCCCTTGATGCCCTTGCCGCCGGAGAAGATGGCCAGATCGAAACCGGCCTGCGTGAATTTCCAGAGGTTCTCCACCGGGGGCAGGTCGGCCGCGGCATCGATCATCGTGGGAACGTTGTGTTTCTTGCCCAGTTCGGCGAATTCCTCGTAGCCGATCTGTCCCCTGTTGTTCGCCGTATACAGGAAGAACATCATCGCCGTGCGCGAGTGTATAGCGCTCTCCAACTCGGCCGCGGTTTCGACTTCGATCATACGAATGCCGGCATTTCGCACGGCATGGTCATAACCGTTGCGGTGCGATTTCTGAACGATCACCTCGTTCTTCATACCGCGGGTATCGGGCAGTCGCCTGATCTTGTCGCGATCGGTTCCGGCTACGACACCGGCGGTGCCGATGGCCAGCGCCGAAGCCGCACCGGCACTGACGAGCGCGGCTTCACTCTTGGCCAGTTCCGCGATGCGCTTGCCGACGGCGTCGTGCAGGTCTTGCAACGGACAGAACGTCGTCGAAGCCACTGTCATGGCGTCCCATGCAGGACGCGGTACGAGCGACGCAGTCAAGCTTGTGTAGGTGCCCGCGGCGTTAATGAAAGTGCGAACTCCCAGTTCGCGGATCACGTTGCGCCGCCCACCGCCAAGCCGGGCGGCGGCCGAGGCCGAAGCGGGCATGAGGGCGTCCATGCCGGGGAGCACGGCCAAGCCGCGCAGAAGGGAACGACGGTCGAGTTTCAGCCAGTTCATGATGTTTACCTCTTGTAGAAACGAGTGGCCGGCCAGCGGAACGGGCCGCGCCTGAGCTAAGAGCAGTATACACGGCGAGGCGGCACGACCGTTCTTCAGTATCCGGAGGGACTGCTTGATGGACAAGTCCTGGACCACCCTCCTGCATCGCTTCTCTGCCGGTTACCCCGCCTCCCTCGCAGGAGATTTATGCAAGCAATTTCTTGATCAGGCGCCCGCCCACATCGGTCAAGCGGAAGTCGCGACCCTGATAGCGGAAAGTCAGCTTCTCGTGATCGAGGCCGAGCAAATGGAGAATGGTCGCCTGAACGTCGTGAACTTCCACCTTGTCTTTGGTGATGAAGAAGCCGAGCTCGTCGACTTCGCCAATCGTCTGGCCGGCCTTGATGCCGCCGCCGGCGAACCACATCGGGAAGTTCTCGATGTGATGGTTGCGACCGACCGTCTCGCGGATCTCGCCCATCGGCGTCCTTCCGAACTCCCCGCCGAAGATCACCAGCGTCTCTTCCAGCAGACCACGTTGCTTGAGGTCTTTGATGAGCGCGGCCGTGGGGCGGTCGACGGTCAGAGCAACCTCGTCGAGCTTTTCGTTGAGGTTGTTTTGCCGGTTGCCGTGATGGTCCCAACCGGTCTGGTAAAGCTGCACGAATCGCACCCCTCGCTCGATCATGCGCCTCGCCAACAGGCAGTTGTTTGCGAACGACTGCTCGCCGGGCTTCGCGCCGTAGAGGTCCAGGGTCGCCTGGCTTTCTGTGGAGAGATCCATCAGTTCGGGCCCGCTCGTTTGCATGCGATAGGCCATTTCGTAGGACGAGATCCGAGTGCTGATCTCCGGGTCACCGACCTCGGTCAACCGCGTCAGGTTCAAGTCGCGGACCGCGTCCAACTTGGCGGTCTGGCGCTTCATCGAAATGCCGTTCGGAGTTGAGAGGTTGGGGATCGGATCGGCCGACCGGAGGAACTCGACGCCCTGGTAGGTGGTAGGCAGAAAGCCGCTGCTCCAGAGGTTCGCGCCTCCCATCAGGCTCCGCTCTCCGGAACGCAGAACCACGAACGCCGGCAGGTTCTGCGATTCACTACCCAGCCCGTAGCTCAGCCAGGCTCCCATGCTCGGTCGTCCGAATCGGGTCGAGCCGGTGTTGAAGAAGAGCTTCGCCGGGGCATGATTGAAGTTCTCCGTCGTCAGTGAATGCACCAACGCCAAGTCATCGACCACGCCAGCCATGTGGGGGAAGATCTCCGAGACCCATGTACCCGACTGTCCGTGCTGGTGGAACTTCCTCCGAGGACCCAGCAGCTTCAGCTTGTCTTTCATGAATCTCTCCATGAAAGCGAAGCGCTTGCCTTCGAGAAACGAATCAGGGGTCGGCTGGCCGTCAAGCTCGCCCAGCTTGGGCCGATAGAGCCACGTCTCGAACTGGCTCGGCGCGCCGGCCATGAAAAGGTAGATGACGCGCTTGACCTTGGGAGTGAAATGGGGCGCCTTGGGCGCCAGCGGGTTCTCGACCCGCGGCACATTGCCCGCCATCAGCTTGCCGTTACCGAGCAAACCGCCCAGAGCGATGTTGCCGAGGCCGACGAAGCATTGGCTGAAGAAGTGTCGCCGGGTTCTGTCACGCAGGCTCATCCGTTGCATGCTGAGATCACTCCCGTGTGATGAATTCATCGAGATTGAGAAGCACTCCCGACACCATGGTCCAGGCTGCCGTCTCGGGAACGTCAGCTCCCTCGCGAAGTTCCAAGGGCAAGGCCTCTTTCGCCTCGTCCGGATTCGTCCTGAAGTCATCAAGCTGTAAAGCCAGCAGATGCTCCAGCCGCTCTTTTTCCTGCTCTTGCGGCGATCGCGACAGACAGAGGCGAAATGCATGTTCGGCCCGCTCGGAGTTCGAAGCATCCGGGCGCTCATCGAGCACCCGCTGCGCCAGTCCTTGCGCGAACTCCTGGAAGCCCGCGTCGTTCAGAAGGGTAAGCGCTTGCAGCGGCGTGTTCGAGCGGTTGCGTTTCGTTGTCATGGTCAGCGCATCGGGGCTGTCGAAGACCATCAGGCCCGGATGAGGGCTCGTGCGCCAGAAATGCGTATACAGGCCCCGGCGATAGCGCGCGGACCCGCTGCTTTCCGTCCACGTCCTTCGGATCATGACGTCCGGCGGCTGTGAGGGGAAAACGCTGGGTCCTCCGATTGTGGGCGTCAGCATTCCGCTTGCCGACAAAGCCAGATCCCGCACGATTTCCGATTCGACCCGCAGCCGATTCTGCCGCGCCAGCAGGTCGTTGCGCGGGTCTTTCGCCGTCGTTTCTGTCCGATGCGCCGATGACTGCCGGTACGCCCCGGAGGTCAGGATCAAGCGATGCATCGCCTTCAGGCTCCAGCGCTGTTCGATGAACTCCGCAGACAACCAGTCGAGCAGGCCGGGGTGCGTCGGCAACGTGCCCTGCGTTCCGAAATCGTTTTCCGTCTCGACAATGCCGCGGCCGAAATAGCGTTGCCAGATGCGGTTCATGGTGACTCTGGGCGTCAGTGGATTCTTCTCGCTCACCAGCCAGCGAGCCAGATCGACGCGGTTATAAACGTCCTGGCGCGGAAGCGGAGGCAATGTCGCGGGAGTTCCGGGCTCGACGGGGATGCCCTTGTTCAGAAACTCTCCGCCCAACAATACGTGCGTCGGACGAGGCTTCGGCAATTCCCTCATCACGAGCGTGCTGGGTATATCGGGCTCGATCTTGCGTACCGCCGCGATCGCCTTGTTGCGCTCTTGAAGTCCGAGATCCTGCTCGAAGTAGGCGTTTCGGATGGCTTCATGCTGCGCCTCGTGACGTTCCTCCATGGGGACATCGAGGATGGCGCGTTGCCCCGGCGTCAACTTCTCGAGCGCATCACCATCGAGGGACGACTCCCACTCGGATTGCTTCTCCAGGAGTTGGTCCTTGTAGCTCTCCAACTCCTGCTCCATGACCTTGAGCTGGGCCCGGATCGCCCCGCGCCGCGCGTGCTGCTCGGGAGTACCGAACTCCAGCACCGGCTCGAATGCGCGCTTGCGACCTTCTCGGTCTTTGAACTCTCCGCTCAACTCGTCAATGCTGTTGAAGAAAGCGAAGAATCGGTAGAACTCCCGCTGCGTGATCGGGTCGAACTTGTGATCGTGGCAGCGTGCGCAGCCGAGCGTCAGCCCCAGGAAGGCCATTCCCGTCGTGTCGACCCGATCAACCACGGCTTCGACGCGATACTGCTCGAAGTCGACGCCGCCTTCCAGGTTCAACAGGGTATTGCGGTGAAAGCCGGTCGCTACGATCTGCTGATTGGTGGGGTTCGGCAGGAGATCTCCGGCGATCTGCTCGATCACGAACCGGTCGAAAGGAAGGTCCCGGTTCAAGGCTCGGATCACCCACTCCCGATACATCCAGATCTTGCGCTCGCCGTCGTTGTTGTATCCGTTCGAGTCGGCGTAGCGCGCCAGATCGAGCCAGTGGCGTCCCCACCGTTCGCCGTAGTGGGGAGAATCGAGCACCTGATCGACAAGCTGTTCGTAGGCGTCAGGACGGTCGTCGTTCACGAAAGCATCGACCTCCTCCGGCGTCGGCAACAGGCCGACCAGGTCGATGTACAACCTCCGGATCAAGGTGGTCCGCTCGGCTTCCGGCGAGGGGGTCAAACCCTTGTTCTCGATACGCGCCAGGATGAAGCGGTCGATCGGATTGCGCACCCACGACTCCTGGGAAACCTCCGGCGGGCGGGGACGGCGAATCGGTTGAAAAGACCAATGCGTCGACGAATCGTCCGCGGATCCCTTCGCACGGGCCGCTGTGGGCCACGGGAGACCCAACTCGACCCAGCGGACAAGAGCGGCGAGATCCTCGGGGGCCAGCTTGCCGCCGGGAGGCATTTTGAGCTCGTCGCTGTGGCGGATGGCATGGATCAGCAGACTGTCTTCGGGGGACCCCGGAAACGCCGCTTGACCGCGGTTTCCGCCCATCAATATGGATTCACGGTTCTCTACCGACAAGCCACTGGTTAGCAGCTTGTCGTTATGGCAGGCTGCGCACTTGGTCGAGAGAAGAGGCCGCACCTCGTTCTCGAAAAAACGGAGTGCGTCGTCTGAGAACGCTGCAGCATCCCCTTGCTGCGCGGCAAGGGGGAGTGCGCCGCAGATGAAAAACAGCGCAGCCCTGACGAAGCTCGATGCCCGCATGACTAGATAAACCCTATCACAGACCACGGGAGAATCGGACCCTCATCGCGTAACCAGAGGAGGGTATCTTCGCGGTGCGGGAGGCGACACGATCCCGTCGCGCCCGCATCAACTTTTTTCGGTTTCATGACAACAGTCCGTATCGTAGCCATGAGCGACGCGTGAAGGCGGCCTGCCGTTCTCAAGGAACCCTCGGAGCCTTCGCGTGGGCCGTTGTCGTTGCCCCGTAGTTGCGATGCATCAGAATGCTGCGCCCGTCCTTGCCGCACGGGCCACACCTCTTCACGACGAACAAGTCGTCGTGGTCCTCGTGATCGATCTCCCTCACGCCGTCAGGCCTCGTTGCCGGGAACCAGGCGCGGGCGTCGATTTGCCCCGGCGGAACGCCGAGAAGCTCCAGGATCTTCGGGACCGTATTGCTGTGGCCGGCCACCAGGACATCCTGTCCACAACGATCTTCGAAGATCTCGGCGACGAGCTCGCCTTCCGTGCTGTTTCTGGCGTACTCGATGTGCGGTTTCGGATCGAGATGCGCCACGGTCTGCCGGGTTCGTTTCGTATCGCTGTGGTAGACGGCGCTGAGCCCGTTTGTGACTTTCTCGACGGCCGCCGGAAGAGACTTGGCTCGATGCAATCCTTCTTCGGAGAGCTCGTCGCAGCGACGGCACGTCTTCTCCGCGTGCCGGACGACCAGAACGGTGGTTTCGATTTCTCCGGCAGCGCAGATACCCTCGACGGCGCTCGCCCCGTTCACGGCGAACACCGAAACAATGAGCATTGCTATGGCTTTCGTCACTGGTTGCGCCTTCCGTGTAAAGCCGGTGCTCCGTTTCTCCGTCATCATAGGTTCAACTGCGGCCTGATGGCGGTTCGGAAATCGCAGGCAGTATGTTCGGGCCTCGGCCCGCGATTTACCGGTACGTCGATAAGGGCCTGTCGGCATCACTTCGTCATGTCTGACCGCCATCAGGTCCGTTAGCCGCTAGGCTAGCTCCGGCGCGCCTTCCAGGTCCCCGTTCCATACTCACCCAGGTCAACGGCGCCGTTCATCTCGTTGCCGCGAACCGTTCCGCTGAACCGGTAGCCGATCGATGCTCCCTCGTAACGTCCGGAGGACCGAAACTCGACGGCCGCGCCGTCGATCGTCCCTTCCAGCGAGCCATGCGTGACGCGCCCCACGTGCATGCCCGTCAGCCGGTGGCCCTGCGCATCGAAGTGAAACTCGTGTTCTGTGGAGCCGACGACAAACTCCAGCTCCGCGTCCCAGTGGCCGCTCAGGTCGGAAACCGGCGGCGCGGGCATCGGCCGCGGCTTCGCCGGCGGCGCCGATCGAAAAATCTCCACCAGCCGGTCCGCCACGAGCTTGTAT
>MKWU01007567.1_pt1 | contig 10305 bp, 8 predicted proteins | sample 809101 | NCBI WGS metagenome assembly MKWU01 (sample SAMN05860141, study PRJNA318959) | sponge metagenome | host: Aplysina aerophoba | place: Slovenia: Piran, Adriatic Sea, Gulf of Piran | collected 2013-05-07
GCTTATTGCATTTCATGGTAATGAAATTTTTCTGCGTGCGCAGGAAAAGGGAGTAACTGTTGCTTTTGAGGCGGCCGTTGCGGGGGGGATCCCGATTATCAAGGCATTGCGTGAGGGCTTGGCAGCCAATTCTATTCGATGGCTGGCAGGGATTATCAACGGTACTGGCAATTTTATTCTGACCGAGATGTGCGACAAGGGTCGGGATTTCAATGAGGCGCTAAAGGAAGCACAACAATTAGGCTATGCAGAAGCAGATCCCACTTTCGATATTCAGGGTACAGATGCGGCCCACAAGCTGGCAATACTTGCGTCTGTAGCGTTTGGTGTACCGCTACAGTTTGAAAAAGTGTATACCGAGGGTATTACTGAAATTTCCAGAATGGACGCCGCCTATGCCTCGGAGCTGGGATACCGTATCAAACATTTGGGGATTGCTAAACGCACCCCGAACGGACTTGAATTGAGGGTGCACCCCGCCCTGATCCCACACCGGCGTCTGATCGCTAATGTGGATGGTGTAATGAATGCCGTGATTGTGAATGCTGATGCATTGGGGCCTAGCCTGTATTATGGTGCGGGTGCAGGGGCAGAGCCTACTGGCTCTGCAGTAGTGGCAGACCTGATAGATGTCGTGCGCGCACTGACGACCGATCCGGAAAATCGCGTGCCGCACTTGGCATTTCAGCCTGATGCCTTGTCCGACATACCTGTACTGCCCATGGATGATGTCTTAACGGCCTATTATCTGCGTATCCATGTGGTGGACCGCCCAGGCGTGCTGGCAGACGTTACACGAATATTTGCAGTACACGCCATCAGCATTGAAGCTATCATACAGAAGGAGCTGCAGGCTGGTGCGACCAGTGTGCCAATCGTTATTCTGACACACCAAGTAAATGAGCAAAATATGAAACGCGCAATAGCTGAACTGGAGGATCTTTCAACAGTAACCAGCAGGATTACCCGCATTCGATTGGAAACACTTTCTTGAGATAGGATGTGATATGGATACAGGGTTTTATACTGGTCTGATAGATCGTTATCGCTCTATATTGCCTCTTGCGAAGGATTGCAAGGTGATCAGTCTTTGTGAAGGAAATACACCACTTGTTCGATGCCGTAATCTTGAATGGGCCAACAGAAAGGGCATTAAGCTGTATCTAAAATTTGAAGGTCTGAATCCGACTGGCTCATTTAAAGACCGGGGTATGACTGTTGCAGTTACTCAAGCTGTATCGGAAGGAAGTCGAGCCATTATTTGTGCTTCGACGGGTAACACTTCAGCATCTGCAGCCGCATATGCTGCAAGGGCAGGAATCAAAGCATTTGTGCTGATCCCAGACGGTAACATTGCTATGGGTAAACTTGCTCAGGCGATGATGCATGGGGCAATTATCTTGCAAATACGTGGTAATTTTGATGACGGTATGCGCCTTGTAAAGGAAGTTGCCAATGAAGCCCCGGTAAACATTGTCAACTCTATCAACCCGTACCGTCTGCAGGGGCAGAAGACGGCCTCGTATGAAATTGTGGAAGCATTGGGAGATGCCCCGGACTTTCATTGTATCCCGGTAGGCAATGCGGGCAATATTTCAGCACATTGGACAGGGTATTGTGAACTTGCTGCCACGAGCAACAGTAATGTGACGCATGCTTGTGGCTTTTGTGATGGAGACTGTTCATTTATAACTTCACCCAAAACGACATTGAGGCCCAAGATGCTTGGATATCAGGCTACAGGGGCTGCACCTTTTATAAAGGGCGCGATGATTGATGAGCCGGAAACGGTAGCTACAGCAATACGCATTGGTCACCCGCAAAGCTGGGATTTTGCCCAAGCTACAATAAAAGAATCAGATGGATGGTTTTATTCATTCCCTGATGACCAAATCTTGGTTACACAAAAGCTACTGGCAGAAAACGAAGGCATATTTTGTGAGCCGGCTTCGGCAACTGCGGTTGCTGGTGCATTGCATGATATTGAGCAGGGTAATATCCCGGATAACAGTACTGTAGTATGTACGTTGACAGGCCATGGCTTGAAGGATCCCGATATTGCGATAAAGCAAAGTAACGCCATGCTTGTGACCATCGATGCACAACTAGACTCAGTGAAGCGCACAATTTTGGATAACTTATAGTTGCACCTGTATGGGAAACCTATTCAGGACAAGTCTGGCCCATCTTGACTGAATTCTCAGGCAGTTGCGTGCGGGTACATCGCTAGCATTCAGAACTTCAGTAAATAGGGTAATTTCAGAAAGCTTCAGGCACATTATACAGTCTGCCGCTCATACTGAAGCAGTCTTGCACGTAATCTGATTGATCGGTCAATTCCATGGAGTAATGAACCCATAAATGCCTGCTGGTTCACGAATGAAGCAGGAAGTGCCGGTGGTTTCTTCAAGTTTGTATTCGCAAAGAACATCAAGGGTTGCTGTAAAGTGATTCAATCCCATCGGTGCTTGTGTTTCGTTGGCAAGACTTCTAGGCGCATCCATTTCTTCACTTAGTTATAGCAGCAATTTTGCCATACGAGCTTTATATCGGTTGATGACTTTTCCGAATAGTTCAATTTGTTCTTCGCACGAGGTTTGTGAAAGGAATTAAATGCCGTTTGCGTCGCAGCAACGGCTTTATCTACATCTTCTGCGTTGTCCATTGTTACGGGACTGATAGCTTTCCTGTAGCGGGATTCATAGCATCCAAGGTTGTATTTGTTGACAGCATGGCTCACTCGACATTGATGTGAATCAGCTCGGTTGCTCATTGCAATTGCTCTTATCGTTGCAGGATGCTTACCAGATGTGTATGTGACAAGTAGCTAACATAATTGATTGCAATATTGTTTTGATGACTGATTGGTTGGTTATACCAAGTACTGCATTCGACCAGTGTGCCTATCATTTCTTGGTATTAATAGTTTTAGTTTTTTAATAGTTGAGTATACTAGCAACACTCGTTGAATTCGGTATAAATCAGCGTGCATTTTCCGTGCTGGTATGTTTTGTATTATATGCGGCTAGCGAGCACACACTATCAATGCTACTGACCTAAGCGTTCAGGATGAGGTTCTAAGTGAGTGACATAAAAGTACGAATCCTAGTTGTTGATGACGAAGTAGATTTACAGCATCTCATGGTGCAGAAAATGCGGCGGGAAATACGCCGTGGTCGTTATGAGTTTGAGTTTGCACACAACGGTGCGGAAGCTCTTGAACGCCTGCGTGCTGATAGCGGGTTTGACATTGTTCTATCCGATATCAATATGCCTGTAATGGATGGGTTGACGCTGTTGGCGCAAATACCGGAAGTGAACCCAGACATTCGTGCAGTAATGGTTTCTGCATACGGTGATATGGATAATATTCGGACTGCGATGAATCGTGGAGCATTTGATTTCGTTACTAAGCCGATCGACTTTACGGACTTGAAGGTTACTATTGAGCGCACGATCGAAAATCTTACACTATGGCGCGAAGCACTGAGTACACGTGACAAGCTTATAGCTCTCCAGAATGAACTGGGTGTTGCACGAAAGATGCAGCAGAGCATTCTTCCTACTACCTTTCCAACTAAAAAAGAGTTTGATCTGTACGCGAGCATGGTTCCGGCTCGTTCTGTAGGGGGTGATTTCTTTGACATATATGAATTCATTGATGGCAGGGTTGGCGTTGTAATTGCTGATGTTTCAGATAAAGGAGTACCTGCGGCAATGTTTATGATGGCTAGTCGTACCTTGTTGAAAGCTTGTGCGGCAACTTCCGCTTCCCCTTCTTCCGTGCTCAAACAGGTAAATGCGATGTTGGCAGAAGACAATGATGCCATGACATTTGTAACCCTTTTGTATGGCATCTATGACCCTTCTACAAAAGAACTCGTGTACTCAAATGGTGGACATAATCCTCCGGTCATTGTCAAACCGGATCTGTCAATTGAGTTATTGGAAGCGACAGGTGGAATTGCCTTGGGGGTGACAGAGGAATTTGAATATAGGGAAAATACTGTTGCTCTTGAATCAGGCTCCATGATTGTGTTTTATACTGACGGAGTGTCGGAGGCAGAAAAATCAGATAGCGAGTTGTTCGAAATGGACAGGTTTTGCCAAATATTTCGGGAAGGGACTTTCGGGGATGCCAAGGAAGTTACAGATACGGTTTTCAGCTCAGTCAAAAAGTTCGTTGGAGACAGTCCGCAATCTGATGATATAACCTGCCTTGTTTTGCGAGTTACTTAGTCAGAGGTTGGTGAAATGCAAAATTCACGCACGTTAATCGTTTCAAACCGTTTGGAAGAGATTCGGACAATTGAGGCGACACTTGAAGAATTTTCCGAACAACAGAATTTCCCACCTGAAGCGTTGTTTCAGATACAGCTTTCGCTGGAGGAACTTTTCACCAATGTGGTCAGCTATGCCCATGATGATGAACAAGAGCATGAGGTTAAGATTATACTTTCAAAAGATGGTGAAACCATAACTGTAGAGATCATAGATGATGGGTGTCCTTTTGACCCGCTACATGATGCGCCTGACCCTGATATTGATAGCTCACTCGAAGAACGTGGTATCGGTGGGGCAGGTATTATGCTGGCAAAGCAAATGATGACCGAGTTGCGCTACAAACGTGACAATGCCCGGAATCACCTGACTATGGTCAAGAAAATCTAGCAAAAGTACAGCGGTGAGCAGATCCTCTTTCAAAAAAGTGTTTGCCACTTTGGTAAGCTTGTTGCTGGCAAGTGTTGCGTCTGGTGATGTCAAGGAAAAAATTTCTATTACTCCAGGTGTTTCTAGTGAACGTATTTTGTTTGGGCAGTCTGCTGCCTTCAGCGGGCCGGCTGCAGAACTTGGTAAAAGTATGCGGAGTGGAATACTTGCTGCATTTAAAGAAAAAAATGACTCAGGCGGAGTCAATGGACGCCGTCTGGAACTGCAATCATTGGATGACGCATATGAGCCTGAAGCAGCAATTTTTAATACACAGCAACTAATAGATACGGGCATTTTTGCACTCATCGGTGCAGTGGGGACTCCTACTTCCCAATCTGCAGTACCTGTTGCAGAGGCACATGATGTACCGTATATGGCACCCATGACTGGTGCAGCATATCTGCGGGATAGCGCACGTCATACAGTCATCAACCTTCGAGCCTCATACTATCAAGAGACAGAGGAGATGGTCGAGCGGTTGACAGTTGATCTTGGAATCAATCGTATTGCCATACTTTATCAGGATGATTCATTTGGTCGTGCTGGTTTGCAGGGGGTCCTGAATGCCCTGGAACGTCGCAAGCTAACGGCAGTTGGTATGGGGGTATTCCCCCGTAATACAGTAGCGGTGAAAACAGCACTTATTGACCTGCGTGCTACAGCACCGGATGCCGTGATTATTGTAGGTCCATATAAACCTACCGCAACGTTCATCAAATGGGCTCGCCGTCTTGAGATGAATTCTGTTTTCATGACACTATCATTTGTTGGTAGCATTGCATTGGCAAATGAACTAGGCAGTCAGGGGTCTGGAGTCTTAGTCACACAGGTTGTACCTTTTCCTACAGGAAGTGCGGTGCATGCTTCTACGTCATATCGCGCAGCACTGAAAGCATATGATCCGAAATCAGTACCCGGTTTTATTTCATTTGAAGGATATTTGGCAGGTCGTTTGGCAATTTATGTGGTAGAGCGCTGTGGGAAGCAAATTGATCGAGTATGTATTGATTCTGTGCTGAGGACTGGTAATGAAATTAATTTGGATGGCTTCATATTGCGATATGGAAAAGATGACAATCAAGGTTCAGACCGTGTGTTCTTAACTGTCATCGGACCTGATGGTCAATATGCACCCATCACCTCATTAAGCTCTGTATCAACGCTTACTGATGTCTTGAATACAAGACAGGACTGAGAGAGTAAGCGGTATGGCATCTAAACTTTTGAATCGAATTTCAACTCAGCTTTATACAAGTTTCGGTGGTGCTGTTGTACTAATCATAATAATCAGCTTGCTTGCTCTATTCTTTCTTAACATTATAGGTGAACTTCAGCGCAATATTAGTGAAAAGAATGTACCAGAAATGACATCTGCATTTGCAATTGCCCAGCAAACATCTGCACTTGTTGCTGCCGCACCACGTCTAGCTGCTAGTACACCTGAGCAGTTTGAGACCATGTCTGCAACGATTGGTTGGCAAGCAGATGCATTCAGAGCACAGCTTTCCATTATGATGGAAAACCAGAAAGATGATGAACGTGCTCGGCAAATTCAGTCTGGTGGTGTTGGCATTATCGAGAACATTGAGCAAGTTAAGGTACTTGTCAAGGAACGTTTTGACCTCCATCAAAGTAACCTCAGCCTGAGAGACGAACTTCAGATTGCTCAAAGTAAATTGACATCAATTCTTATCAACGAAATTGATGATCAAATGTTCTATACGATTACTGGTTATAGGTCTCTCGATGAAACGCAATCATCCCGCTCGGCACATTTTTCTGAGCTGGAATTCATGACCTATCGTCGTTTAGTTGAGCTCCGCGAAGCGGCTGCAATTGCAACACAGCTGCTTGCTGCTGCATTTACAGTTATGGACCCGGCCTTGCTTGAGCCACTGCGGGAAAGATTCGAAGCTACAACTGGCAGTGTTAGCCGTTCGCTTGATGCCCTTGAAGACAGTTTTCTTCACAGCCGTTTGTCTTTGGCTTTTGATGACCTGCTCTCAATCGGCAGAAGAGAGAACAACGGATTTGATCTTCGCAGCAGGGAGCTTAGTGTTAATGATGAATTATCAGCCTTGCTTAACGACAATCAAGTCTTGGGAATTGACGTTGTAGCACGAGTAGAAAGTGTCGTCGATGACTCTAGTTTGGTTGCAGAAGAGATGGCAAGCCAAGCAACCACGGTAACGGATACCAGTGAGACGTTGCTGTTGATTGTGAATATTGTTGCAATAAGTGGCGCAATTTTGGTTGGTTGGTTGATTGTGCAACGTCGTTTGATTCGTCGCCTAAGCCGGGTATCGAATCAAATGCGCCAGATGGCCGATGGCAACTTGGAATTTGCCGTCAAAATTGATGGTAACGATGAAATTGCCCAATTAGCTAAAGCGCTTGAAGTGTTCCGTAATAATGCATTGGAAGTGCAGCGTCTTAATCTTGTGGAAATGCTTGCAGATGAACTGAAAGAAAAGAATGAGGAACTTGCCCATACGAACGATGAATTGGGACGTGCCCAGGACCAGATTGTCATGCGTGAAAAGCTTGCAGCACTGGGTCAACTAACGGCGGGAGTCGCACATGAGATAAAAAACCCAATGAATTTTATCATGAACTTTTCGGATGTTTCACAAGAGCTGCTGGAAGAACTTCTGGAGGAAGTGGCTAAAAACAAGGGAGATGTGGAATCTGAGGAAGATTATGATCCAGAATTAGTTGAGGAAATAGCTGAAGATCTGACTGGTAACTTAAAACGCATTTCCGAGCATGGCAAGCGAGCAAACAGGATTGTGATGGACATGCTTAAGATGGGTCGTGGTGGTGGAGAGTGGCAGCCAACAGACCTAAACATATTACTGAATGAGCATGCTTGGCTTGCGTTTCATAGCGCTCGAGCTGTCGATACCGAATTTCAGTTGGAAATTCAGGAAGATTATTCTCCAGACATAGTTGAAATTACCGTACAACCACAAGACTTGGGCCGGGTATTCCTGAACTTGGTGACTAATGCATGCTATGCGACAGATGAAAAAAGGAAAACGCTGGCAACCGCTACAAGTGAGACGCCAAAGGATTCTCATCCTATGGCAAACAAACTCTATAGGGCTAGACGCAGTTCAGCTCCAGCAGGAAGTGCACGAACCGTTTATCAGCCAACGCTTAAGCTGAGCACACATCAATTTGAAGATCATATTGAAGTACATGTTCGTGATAATGGGAACGGCATTCCAGAATCTGCATTGGAGCGCATTTTTAATCCCTTTTATACAACTAAGCCCCCAGACCAGGGAACGGGTCTTGGACTATCGATGTCCAATGACATTGTGCGGCAACACGGAGGTGAATTCCGTGTAAACACTAAGGAAGGTGAATTCACTGAGATGATTGTTGCCTTGCCACTCAAGCCTGAGGCTTATCGCACTTCAGATACTGATGAAGGATCTGCTAGCGAGGAAGATGATAAAACAGCCGTATCTTTGTGATGAGTCTAATTTGCTAGCCCGCTATTTTTGCCATCGCTGCTGACCGGGTTTCACATATATCAATTATTTTATCAAAACCTGAGGTCTTGATAACTTGCATGACTGGGTCAGGCAAGGAGCACAGTATGAACATCTTGCTTTTCTTTCTAAGTTCCTTGGCAATAAACAGTATAGATCTTAATCCTGCGCTGTTAATGTAGGATAGCTTCTTGAAATCCATGACTATGTGGTGATCAAGATCTTGGATCTCTTGGTTCACTTTGTCGTGGAATTCCTGTGCACTGATGCCATCTATGCGGCCAGTTACATTTATAACTATTGAATCTTCAAGCTCTTCCGCTTGCAATTCATATTGGTTGTTAGTAGTAATGCTGAAATCTCCAATGTACGTAAATTCATTTTCCAAATGGCTGCAATTGGAATTTTTGAAAAATTAATTACTACTGGAAACTAGTGATGCCTATTATTATTTTCTGTCGATCAGCACTTGGTATGCAAATCTATCAAGGTTGCACATGAAACACATACAAGTGTGTCCTATTCTAGAATCCAGTTTGAAGTCGTGCCATCAACTGGTAGTTTGTATTTTCTGTGTGCTGTAGCTATTTTATCCTGCAAGCATTCAGGGCCATTGAAACCCAGACTAATGTTCGCCATTTTGCGTTATAGCTAGCTAGTAATTTCAGTGATAGCTGCAGAGCGAGATTGAAGCACATCAATAATTTTGTCAAAGCCTGCAATCTCAACTATTTCTTTTATAGGATCAGGTAAGGAGCACAGCATGAATCTTGTATTTCTGCCCTTGAGTGTTTTTGCAATTAGTAAAATCGAACGCAATCCTGCACTACTAATATAGGTCAGCTTTTCAAGGTCTAGAACCACTGGATTGTCAGAGCCATTAATCTTCTTACTCAGGCTATTGTAAAATTCCTGTGCATTTACGCCGTCAATACGACCGACTACACTTACTACCAGTGCAGTATCTTCGGCTTGATCGACATGCAGTTCTACGTGACTATTTTGCAATTGTGATTCTCCAACAAAATTGATTTGGTGATAGATTATAACAAAGTTAATTAGATCTTATCTTATTAAATTCCCGTTACTTTTCAGGGCATTTGACTATCCGAAGTTTTTTTTTATGAGCAGATAAAGATGCTATTTGTCTCCCCTCATACAGGCTGATGCCTCTGCACATTCTGGCAGCTGGCTATAAAGAACATATTGACTCTTCTCAGCAGCTGTTTTCTAGCGTTGGTAGCGTACAAATTGGTGTCGTGGAATGCAAGCAAAAAATTTCCTGCTTGGACAACCCTGCTTCGCTGACATGGGGTAATCTGTCATTGGAAATAGCTGCTTCTAACTGGACAAATTGTTTGATCTTTATGGTTTGTTGCTGGAGCTCCAGCATTTGAAAACCCATATAGACCGTCGGCAGGGCCATGTTTGCGGGGTGGAGTGTCTTCCTGATTCTGGTCTATTGGTAAATCAGGCAAGGCCAAGGCATGCAGCTAGCTTCTAACTGGCCAAAAACTTTCAGCTTGATCAATTTACTATCTGTAACACTGAAAAATAGGATTGGTATGCAATGAGTCGAGGAGCTAGCAGCCTATCAATGTTGTTTTCAAGTGCTGCGGTAATGCACAACGTGTTCTGGGGGCTGTATGAAGCAGGGCAGGTATGTAGGACTTTGGATATGGATGATATTGATTGATGCATCCATTTCTTATTAGTTGGCACGAGTGTACAATTCATCTTTGTGACCTAACACGAGACAAAGATTCAAGGTTAATAATGTCTGCCTCACATGGGCTGGCAAGTAGTGATTTCGCTTATCAAGCCGAAGCTCTGCAAGGTGTTTCCCGCACGTTTGCCTTAACAATTCCACAGCTTCCCGATGCACTATGTGATGTAGTAGGCAATGCCTATCTATTGTGCCGAATCACAGACACTATTGAAGACGAGCCTACACTGTCTGCACAGCAGAAACTGATGTTCGCTAGGCAATTTGTCGATGTTGTGGCAGGTCGCAAAGAAGCAGAGTCTTTTGCACGTGAACTTGGCGCATTGTTATCTTCATCAACCACTGAAAGTGAGCATGACTTAATTG
>MKWU01007568.1_pt1 | contig 10305 bp, 9 predicted proteins | sample 809101 | NCBI WGS metagenome assembly MKWU01 (sample SAMN05860141, study PRJNA318959) | sponge metagenome | host: Aplysina aerophoba | place: Slovenia: Piran, Adriatic Sea, Gulf of Piran | collected 2013-05-07
AAGGCCAGCGGTCGATGATCGCAACGGGTAGTGCCCGGAAGAGCGCGGGCCAGCGCCGCCACGCCGCGAGCGTCGGCAGGTTGTCGGCGCCGACGATCCAGACCAGCCGGTGCCGCGGAAAGCGCCGCTTGAGCCGGGCGACCGTGTCGACCGAGTAGCAACTGCCGAGGCGCCGCTCGATATCGCTCACGCGGAGCCGCGCGTCGCCCGCCGCAGCTCTCGCGGTGGCGAGGCGGTCGTCGAACGCCGCCATCCCGGCGCGGGGCTTGAGCGGGTTCTGGGGCGAGACCAGCCACCAGACCTCGTGCAGGCCAAGGCGCTTGAGCGCCAGCAGGCTGATGTGGCGGTGGCCCTCATGGGCCGGATTGAAGGAGCCGCCGAGCAGGCCGATCCTGCGCCCCGGCGGCCGTGCGCGCGCCGCACTGCCTGGCAGAGGCCGCGACTGCCGGCGTCGCATGGGCACGAGCGGGGTCAGGGGCGAACCTGCCCGTTGCCGTAGACCTTGTACTTGTAGGTGGTGAGCTGTTCGACGCCCACCGGCCCGCGCGCGTGCAGCTTGCCCGTGGAGATACCGATCTCGGCCCCCATGCCGAACTCGCCGCCGTCGGCGAACTGGGTCGAGGCGTTATGCAGCACGATCCCGCTGTCGACGCCTTCCATGAAGCGCTCGGCGGCGGCGGCGTCCTCGGTGATGATGCTGTCGGTATGGTGGGAGCCATGCTCGTTGACGTGGGCAATCGCCGCGTCGAGCCCGTCCACCACCCCGACCGAGATGATCGCGTCGAGATATTCGGTTCCCCAATCGGCGGCGGCCACCGGCACCACGCGCGCGTCCATCGCCTGCACGCGCGCATCGCCCCGCACTTCGCAGCCGGCCTCGAAGAGCGGCTCGAGGATCGCGGGCAGCGTCTCCGACGCGGCCGCGTCGACCAGCAATGATTCCGCCGCGCCGCAGATACCGGTCCGCCGCATCTTGGCGTTGAAGGTCACGTCGCGGGCCTTCTCGGGATCGGCGGCGGCATGCACGTAGACGTGGCAGTTGCCGTCCAGGTGCGCCATCACCGGCACCCGGCTCTCCGCAAGCACCCGCTCGATCAGCGAACGGCCGCCGCGCGGCACGATCAGGTCGAGCGCATCGTCCATGCCGAGCAGAATGCCGACCGCAGCCCGGTCTGTCGTCGGCACCAGTTGGATGCACCCCGCCGGCAGCCCGGTCTCGGCAAGCGCGGCGCGCAGCGCCCCTGCGATGGCGCGCGAAGAGTGCCAGCTCTCGGAGCCGCCGCGCAGGATCGCCGCGTTCCCCGACATGAGGCAAAGCGCGCCGGCATCGGCGGTCACGTTGGGCCGCGATTCGTAGATGATCCCGATCACGCCGATTGGCACCGACACCCGGCGAATGCGAAGCCCGTTGGGTCGCTCCCACTCGCCCAGAAGGCGGCCAAGCGGGTCGTCGAGGGCGGCCACCTGCTCGACGCCTGCCGCCATCGCCTCAACCCGGCCGGGATCGAGGGCTAGGCGGTCGAGCAGGGCGCCGCTCAGGCCGGACGCCTCCGCTGCCGCCATGTCCCTGGCGTTCGCCTCCAGGATTGCAGCCTCGCCGCCGCGGATCGCCGCGGCCGCCGCCTCGAGCGCCTGCCGCCTGTCCTCGGCCGAGCTTGCCGCGAGCGCCCGCGCCGCCGCGCGCGCCTCGGCGCCGAGCGCGGCCATCTCGGCAGCGATGTCCTGTTCCGTCTCGCGGCTCCGCGCCGCCTCGGCCATGCTCACGGTCCTTGCTCCTCGTCGAGCACGAGATCGTCGCGGTGGATCATCTCGGCGCGGCCACGGTAGCCGAGGAGCCGCTCTATTTCACGGGATTTGTGGCCGACGATACGGCGTGCGTCGGCAGCCGAGTAGGCAACCAGGCCGCGGCCGGCCTCGCGCCCCTGCTCCACCCTGACCGCCACCGCATCGCCGCGCTCGAACACGCCCTCCACCGACTTCACGCCGGCCGGCAGCAGACTCCGGCCCCGGAGCAGCGCGCGCCAGGCGCCGTCGTCGATAATGAGGGCGCCGCGGGGCTCGAGCGCGCTCGCGATCCAGCTCTTGCGAGCCGCGCGCGGCGTCGCGGTGGAGACGAACCAGGTCGAGCGGGCGCCCCCTTCCAGCGCGGCGAGCGGGCGCTCCACCGCGCCTTTCGCGATCACCATGTGGCAGCCCGCCGCCATCGCGTGCTTGGCCGCAGCGATCTTGGTCACCATGCCGCCGGCGGCACTCGGCGTGCCGATGTCGCCCGCCATCGCCTCGATCTGGGGCGTGATGCGCTCGACCGAGGGAATCAAGCGCGCCTGCGCGTCGTGGCGCGGGTCGCTCTCGTAGAGGCCGTCGACATCCGAGAGCAGGACCAGCAGGTCCGCGCTCATCATCACCGCGACCCGCGCCGCGAGCCGGTCATTGTCGCCGAAGCGGATCTCGTTGGTGGCGACGGTGTCGTTCTCGTTGATCACGGGCACCGTGCCGAGCGAGAGCAGCGTGTTGATGGTGCTGCGCGCGTTCAGGTAGCGCCGGCGGGCCTCGGTGTCCTCGTGGGTCAGCAGAATTTGCGCGACCCCGATGCCGTGGCGCGCGAGCGCCGACTGATACGCATGAGCCAGCCTGATCTGGCCGCAAGCCGCCGCCGCCTGCATCTCTTCCAGCCTCAGAGCGCCCGACGTGAGGCGGAGATGGCGGCGCCCGATTGCGATCGCGCCGGACGAGACGATCAGCACGTCCTTGCCGCGCCCGCGAAGCCGGGTGACGTCCCGCGCGAGCCCGTCGAGCCAGGCTTCGTTGAGCGCGCCGGTCTCCGGGTCGGCGAGCAGCGCCGAGCCGATCTTGACCACGGTGCGCGCCGCGTTGGCGAGCGAGGGCTGCATCACTCCAGGTCCCGGCCGGCGGGCGCGCCGACGGCGCGGTGAGCGGCGGCGAGAACCTCGCGCACGCCCTCGCCGGCAACGCCCGAGAGCAGTTGAACCGCAGTACCCGCCGCGGCAACGAGACACTCGCGCTGGTGCGCCCGTTGGTCCTCGCTGAGCGCGTCCACCTTGTTCAGGCAAAGGATCTCGGGTTTCGCCGCAAGCCCGTGGCCATAGGCGTCGAGCTCGGTGCGCACGGTCCGGTACGCCTGCGCCACGTCGTCCTGCGTGCCGTCGACGAGATGAATCAGAACCCCGCACCGCTCGATGTGGCCGAGAAAGCGGTCCCCCAGCCCCGCGCCGCCGTGGGCGCCTTCGATCAGGCCGGGAATGTCGGCCAGCACCAGCTCCTCGTCGCCCACGGCTGCGACGCCCAGGTGAGGAACGAGGGTGGTGAACGGGTAATCGGCGATCTTGGGACGCGCCCTGCTGACTGCGGCGAGGAAGGTCGACTTGCCGGCGTTGGGCAGGCCCACGAGGCCGGCATCCGCCAGCAGCTTGAGGTGCAGCCTGACCCAGCATTCCTCGCCGTCGCCCCCAGTATCGGCGCGGCGCGGCGAGCGATTGGTCGACGACTTGAAGCGCGCGTTGCCGCGCCCGCCGCTGCCGCCCTGCGCGAGCAGGGCGCGGGCGCCGACCTCCGCAAGGTCAGCGATCGGCGCATCGCCCGTCTCCGCGAAAATCTCCGTCCCCACCGGCACGGCGAGCACCACGTCGGCGCCGCGGGCGCCGGCCCGGCATGCGCCTTGGCCGTGCTCGCCCCGGCCCGCCTTGACGTGCTGCCGGAAGCGGAAATCGATGAGGGTGTTGAGCCCTTCGACCGCCTCGGCGAAGACCGAGCCCCCGTCACCGCCATCGCCGCCGTCGGGTCCGCCGCGCGGCTCGTTCTTGGCACGCCGGAAGCTGACGCAACCGCTGCCGCCTGCGCCGCTCCGCACATGTATCTTGGCTTGATCGAGAAACCGCATGACGCGGGTCCCTCGCGCGGTGCGCGCCCGCTGCCGGGCGCGCGAGTGAGCGCGGTCTTACGCGCTCGGCTCGACCGAGACGACCGTCTTTCCGCCGCTGCGCCGCGCGAACTTCACATGGCCGTCGGTCAGCGCAAAGAGCGTGTGATCGCGCCCGATCCCGACGTTCTCGCCGGGGTGCCACTTGGTGCCCCGCTGGCGCGCGATGATGTTGCCAGGGATCACCGTCTCGCCGCCGTACTTCTTGATGCCGAGGCGTCGGCCCGCCGTGTCCCGGCCGTTGCGCGAACTGCCGCCTGCCTTCTTGTGCGCCATCAGCTTTTCTCCTCCGCCGGCTCGTCCGCAGCAGACTCCGCAGTCTCCTCGGCCGGCGTTTCGGTCGTCTCGTCTGCCGGTGCTTCGGCCGCCGGCGCCTCGGCTGCCGCATCGGCCGTCTCATCCGAGGGCGGCGCGGCGGTCTCTTCTACCGGCGCCTCGGCCGGCTCCGGGGTCGCCGCCTCCGTGGGCGCGGGTGTGGTCTCCTCGGCCGTCTCGACCTCGGCGGCCGGCTTCTTCCGGGCCTTCGGCTTGGCCGCGGTCTTCGTTTTCGTCGACTTCTTGGCCTTGGTGCCGGCTGCCTCTTCACCTTCCGCCGTCGCGGCCTTCTTCTTCCGGCGTGCGCGCCGCTTCTGGCCCGCCGCCAGAATCTCGTCGATGCGAAGCACGGTGAGCTCCTGCCGGTGCCCGCGCTTGCGCCGATGGTTCTTCCGCCGCTTCTTGCGGAAGATGATGATCTTTTCGCCGCGCGTGTGCTCGACGACCGTGGCCGCCACGCGCGCGCCCTCGACCAGCGGCTGCCCGAGAGAGACAGTCTCGCCGTCGCTCATCGCCAGCACTTCGCCGAGCTCGATCGCCTCACCGGCCTCGGCCTTGAGCCGTTCCACCCGGATAACGTCCTCGGGCGCGACGCGGTATTGCTTCCCGCCAGAGCGAACCACAGCGAACATGGCAACCATCCGTGTTGGGAGGAGCGGGGTGCTCCCCGCAGCGGGCGCACTATAGGCCGGGCGTTCCCCGTGTCAATCGGGGGTGAGAGCGATCCTCAGTCGGGCCAGCGCCGGTGCAGCCAGAGCCATTGTTCGGGCCGCTCACGGATCCAGTCCTCGAAGATGCGGTTGATGGCGATCGTGGTCGCACGGATGCGCTCCTCCCGCGTGCCCTCCCGAGGCATGGCGAGCTTGGGATACACGGTGACCCGGAACGCCGTACCGCCGAGCCGTTCCACCCGGACCGGCCATATCGGGCAGTCGTAACGCAGCGCGAACGTCGCCACGGCAGGCCCGGTCATGGCATCGCGGCCAAAGAAGGGGACCGGAATGCCGGTGTTGAGCTTCTGATCCACCAGGAGGGCGACGTGCCCGCCGGCGCCGAGCGCGCGCATCAATTCGCGGGTGCCGTCGCGGCCCTTGGGCACGCGGTGTTGCATGACCGCGCTCCTGAAGCGCGAGATCATGCGGTCGACGATCGGGTTGTTCGCCGTCCTGTAGACGGCGGTTACCGGGACCCCGCTCCGCTCCAGCGGGAGCACGGTGAGCTCCCAATTGCCGATATGGCCGGAGAAGAATATTCCGCCGGTGGCGGAGCGCCTGGCCTCATCGAGGTGGGCGCGCCCGACGAGTTCGATCCGCCCGCCGGGCGCGTCGACCGAGAAACGGTGGAGATGCGGATATTCCGCAGCGACGCGGCCAAGATGGCGCCACATGCGCCGGGCACAGCGCCGAACTTCGACCGGCGAAAGCTCCGGCAGCGCACGGGCGAGGTTGTCGAGACCCTGGCGATGCACCGGGAGCAAGGGGCCGATGGAGCCGCCCAAGGTGGCGCCGACGGCTGACGCCCATCCCATGGGCAGCGCGCCGAGCAGCCCGAAAAGGACTTGGGCGGCGACGGCCTCGCAGATGTGCCGCGCCGCGCGTGCCGGCCCTCTCCTAGCCACGGCGGCAGCGCGCCACGAGGGGCGCCAGCAGCTTGCGCGGTTCTTCCGGCGCGCGCCAGGCAAGGGTCACGGGCAGCGTGCGGACCGTTTCTCTCGTGTCCATAGGCAGCCGCACATGGTCCTTCTCGGTCGTGACCGGCACGGCCTCCCGCCCCCTTGCTTGGTTGACGATGGCCGCGATCTCTTCCGGCTTATAGCGGTGGTGATCGGCAAAGGCATAGCGCGCGATCACAGTGCAGCCATTCTCTGCCAACGTCTCGAAGAACTTCTCCGGCCGCCCGATCCCGGCGAAGGCGACGACAGGCCGCTCGCGCAATTCACGGACCTCATCGCCGGGCACCAGATCGGCCTCGATGACAGGCATGTCGTGTTGCCCGAGGGCTGCTCGCGCCCCCCGACGGTCGTCCCCGACGAGAACCAGCGCCTGCACCCGGCGCAGGCCTCTGGCGAGCGGTTCGCGCAACGGACCGGCAGGCAGTACGCAGCCATTGCCGATACCGGCACCGCCGTCCACCACCGCGAGGCAGAGGTCTTTCGCCAGTCCGGGCGACTGCATGCCGTCGTCCAAGAGCAGCATTTCTGCGCCGGCGGACAGGGCAGCGGCGGCGCCTGCCGCCCGGTCGCGGCAGAGCCAGGTCGGCGCTGCCCGGGCGAGCAGCAGTGCTTCGTCGCCGACCGCGTGCGCGTCATGGCAGGCGGGATCGACCCGGAGCGGGCCCCGCATACTTCCGCCGTAGCCGCGTGTCAGAACATGGGGGCGGATGCCCTCTTCCGCCAGCAGCGCGACGAGGGCGAGAACGGTGGGAGTCTTGCCCGCGCCGCCCACGGTAAAATTGCCGACGCATATCACGGGCAGCCCTGCCTCAGCCGGCTGCACCAGAGCTTCGCGGCTCCGCGCGCCGAAGCGATAGAGCCAGGAGAGCGGTGTCAGCGCGGCGGCAACGAGACCGCCGCGCTCAGCCGCCCAGAACGCCGGCGCGCGCATCGCGGCTGCTGGGCGGGAGGTGGTCGCGAATCAAACCGAGCGCCGCCTCTACTGCGCCGCCAAGGCCGCTTGCGGCCGCGTGCGCGGCAGCGGCACGGGCGACCCGCGCGGTCTCGTCATCGAGCAAGGCGCGCACGGCGCCGGCGAGCGTGCCCGCGTCGCTCACCCGGCCGAGCGCATCGGCGCCCTCCAGCGCGGCATACGCCTCGGCGAAGTTCTCCGTGTGCGGGCCGGCCACAATCGCACAATCGAGCCGCGCCGGCTCCAATGGATTGTGCCCGCCGTGGGGCTCGGGCGGGCCACCCCCGAAAACGAGACCAGCGGGGGGGGGGAGCAGGCAAAATCCGACAACGGGAGCCGGGCCGGCTCAAATGGATTGGGCCCGCCGTGGGGCTCGAGCGAGCCACCGACGAAAGCGATACCGGCGAGGCGGTAGACCAGGCCGAGCTCGCCCAGCGTGTCGACGAGATGGACGGCGGTGGATGGTGTGATCGCTCCGTTCGCCGAGCGCCGGGCCGTGGCGAGACCGCGGCGCTCCATCATCTCGGCAATGGCGGCGCCCCGCTCCGGGTGACGCGGCGCGAGAATCGTGAGCAGATCGGGGAAGCGTCGACGCAAGGCGGAAACCGCCTCGCCGATAGCTTCCTCCTCGCCCTCGTGGGTGCTCGCCGCAACCCAGCAAGGCCGGCCACCGATGGCTTGTTTGAAGGCCGTCACATCATGCCCATCCGCCGGCAGCGGCGGCGCGTCGTTCTTGAGGTTGCCGCGGACCGCGACGTTACGCGCGCCGAGCCCGCGAAATCGCGCCGCGTCCGCCTCTGTCTGCGCCAGGACTCCGGCGAAGGCCGCGAGCAAGGGCCGGCTCAGGTGCGGCGCCCGCCGCCAGCGCGCGGCGGAGCGCTCTGACATACGCGCGTTGACCAGCAACATGGGGACACCGCGCGCGGCGGTCTCCAGGATCAGGTTGGGCCAAAGCTCCGATTCCACCCAGACCGCGAGGTCCGGTCGCCAGTGCCGGGCGAAGCGACGGACCGCGCCCGGCCGGTCGACCGGCGCGAACTGGTGACAGACGCCGTCCGGAATGCGCTCCCGCAGCAGCCGCTCCGAGCTAACGGTGCCGGACGTGATCAGCACGCCGACGTCCGGGAGCGTTTCGCGCAACCGCTCGACCAGCGGCAGCAGGGAGAGGCCCTCGCCGACGCTCACCGCGTGCATCCACACCAGTCGGCCCTCGGGCCTGGGCAGGGTGGGCTTCCCGAGCCGCTCGCCGTAACGGACGCGGTCTTCTTTACCCCGGCACCGCCGGTGAGCGAGCCAAACATCGACCACCGGCGTGGCCAGCAGGCTGGCGCAGCGGTAGCTGCGCGGCGTGATCAGCGCTTCGATCATGGGCGCGCGGCGGCTGGCGCAGCGCCCGAGCGCTCGCCTTTCGCCCGAGCGGCAACCCCGGCCGGCTCGATCGGCTCCGTGCCCACCATGCGGTCGGCTTCGGCGGTAAGCGCGTTGAGCCGCTCCTCCAGGGTCCGGCGAGCCTGCTCCAGCGCGGCCTTGTCTGCGTCAGCAGCGACATAGAGCGGGGGTCCCCACAGAACGACGCCGCGGCCGAAGGGCAGTGCGATGACGAAACGGTCCCAACTGTTCGCGACCTTGCGCCGCGAGACAGCAAAGGTGATCGGCACGATCGGCGCCCCGGAAAGACGCGCCAGCGCGATGATCCCGGGCTGCGCCCGCATCCGGGGTCCGCGCGGTCCGTCCGGCGTGATGCCGAGATAGCCGCCCTTCTTCAACAAACGGAGAGAGGCGCGGATCGCGGCGGTACCGCCCCGGGTGGTCGAGCCGCGAATTGCCGCCACACCGAGGTGCCGAACGGCGCGCGCGATGTTCTCACCGTCGCGGTGGCGGGAGATGATGACGTGTATCGTGGCCTCCGCCTGCCAGCAATGCGGCGCCATCATCAGCCGTCCGTGCCAGAAAGCAGCGATGAAGGGCTGGCCCACGCCGAGCATTGCATCGGCGTCTTCGCGACCCACGGTCTGCCAACGGTTCGTCGCGAAGACCAGACGTACGAAGCGAACGAAGAGCCAGATGAGCACGGCACGCCCGAGCCGGCTCCGCGCCACGCGCTTGCCGAGCGCCATGCCTATTCGGCAGCCATGCCCGCGGAGAACTGCACGGCGTGAAGCCGCGCGTACACGCCCTTCGCCGCCAGCAGCGATCGATGCGTGCCCGATTCCGCGAGCCTGCCGTCTTCCATCACGTAGATCCGATTGGCCTCCCGGACCGTGGAGAGGCGGTGGGCGATAACGAGGGTCGTGCGGCCCTGCATCAGGCTCCGCAAGGCGTCCTGCACCTGCCGCTCGGATTCGGTGTCGAGCGCGCTCGTCGCCTCGTCGAGCAGCAGGATCGGGGCATCCTTGAGCATGGCGCGGGCGATGGAGAGCCGCTGCCGCTGGCCGCCTGAGAGCCTGACTCCGTGCTCGCCGATGATCGTGTCGTATCCGTCGGGGAGTTCCTCGATGAAGCGCGAGGCACCGGCGGCGCGGGCCGCGGCTTCGATGTCATCGTCGCTCGCACCGATCCGCCCGTAGGCGATGTTGGCGCGGACGCTCTCGTCGAAGAGCACCGCTTCCTGGCTCACCAGCGCCAGAGCGTCGCGCACGCTTTCGATCGTCGCCTCGCGCACGTCGGTCCCATCGATACTGACCCTTCCTTCGTCCACGTCGTAGAGCCGGGGGATCAGGTTGAGCACCGTGGACTTGCCGGCGCCAGAGGGTCCGACCAAAGCGACCGTCTCACCCGCCGGGATCTCCAGAGTCACGTCGATGAGCGCGGGGGCGCCATTCGGATAGGAGAAGCTGACGCGGTCGAGGGCAACGGCGCCGCCCGTGACCTTCAGGGGCCGCGCATCCGGGGCCTCGGCGATGCGGGGCTCCGTGTCCAGCAGATCGAACACGCGCTGGCTCGCGGCGAGGCCCTCCTGCAGGCTGGCGTTGAGATTGGCGAGCGCCTTGAGCGGCCGATAGGCGAGCAGCATGGCGGTAATGAAGGCGAAGAAAGCGCCTGGCGTCAGCGCACCCTGGATCACCTGCCAGCCGCCGTAGAGGATCAACACGGCGATAAAGAGTCCGCCGAGCGTTTCCATGATCGGCGTTGCCGCGGCACGCACGCGCTGCTGCTTGAAGATCAGGCGGAAGACGCTCTCGATCAGACGATCGGTGCGCTCCGCTTCGAAGCCTTCTCGGTTGTACGCCTTGACGTGGCGTGCTCCCTGAAAGGTCTCGTTGAGTCGCGCGGTGAAAAGGCCCAGCTCGTGCAGCGCCGAGGTCGAGACCCTGCGCATGCGCCGCCCGATTTTCGTGATCGGGTAGATCGCAATGGGGAAGACGACACAGGCGATCAACGCGAGCTTCCAGTCCTTCTCGAACATCACGCCGACCAGGAAGAGCAGGG
>MKWU01007569.1_pt1 | contig 10304 bp, 7 predicted proteins | sample 809101 | NCBI WGS metagenome assembly MKWU01 (sample SAMN05860141, study PRJNA318959) | sponge metagenome | host: Aplysina aerophoba | place: Slovenia: Piran, Adriatic Sea, Gulf of Piran | collected 2013-05-07
CCGGCGAGATCACCCGCGCGCTCGCCGGATTCGAGCCCGTCGCCACCGAGATCGTGCGGACCGCCGGCGAGCCCTCCACCCTGCCGTCGGCTCGTGCGGCCGAGGAGATTGCACGGCCCCCGGCCGCGATCCCCGCCTGACGGCCCTGTCCTCAAGGCCGTCGCCCCACCCTGCAGCCCTCACGGGCCGCCGCATTGTCGTTACCGACCGACGGCGCCACTCGTGGACCGCGATCGTCCTGGAGGTCATCGAGCGCACCCCGGAGTATGTTCTTGTCCGGGACACCCCTCGTTATCACCGACGACCACCACCCGGACAACACCCGGGTGCCTCGTGAATCCGGGCCACTCTCCGTGCCGCCCTGACACCGTGCGCTGACCCCTTCCCGACCGTATCTAGACAGCGCCCGGTTGGACATCATCTTCATCTACAAGGCCCACAACATCGGCGAACGAGGCACTCGCTCGCTGTGCAACCGCATCGCCCGCCCGCTGGCGCGCGGAAGGGTGGTCGTCTGCCGGTCGCGAACGACAATCGAGGTCGCAAATCGGTGACAATTGCCGGTGGACCCTGAAGTAATGCCCCGCAGCCGCCCGAAGACACCGAATAGCGAGCCCAAACCGGCCACCGGAGGGACGATCTCCGGCTACGAGGCGGAACTCTGGGCGATGGCCGATGCGCTGCGCGGCACTATGGACGCGGCCGAATACAAGCATGTTGTCCTCGGGCTCATCTTCCTCAAGTACATCTCCGACGCGTTCGAGGAAACGCACGCAGCGGCGCGACGTCGAGAACTGCATTCTGACCGGCGGAGACCCCCGCGAATGGGGTCTCGGCAAACACGGTGCTCACGGCACTGAGCGATGCGTTCCCGACGGGATCGGGGAGGACCGGCCACGCCGTTCGCGCTGTGCGGCGACCGCTGGGAGAGGTACGATCCGCAATCGTTCGAAGTGCTTGGTGGGCGTCCGTGAGTGCCCAGTGCATCCCACGGTCAGTCGGATCCGTATCGCGGGAGCAGACAGATGGCGATGCTCGATGACATTCGCGCTGGAGCCTTGTTGGCTGGTACCCATTGCTCGATCTACGAGGCAGCAGCGCATCTGATGGTCAATGAGGGATTGGGCCCGTCGGAAGTCGCGGAAAAGTTGCGGGCGTCGTCGTCGGAGACGCTGTCGGAGGCCGACCTGATTCGGTCAGTGGAGCGGGTCGATGTTCTGGTGAGTGTTTGGAAGGTCTTTCGTGAGGTTGCCGAGATTGCAGAATCTCTCGAATACGCCAAAGACAAGTTGGTGATCGTCCGCGCTGATACTGTCGATCCGCCTCTCGAACGATACCTTGACGAGGCGGCTTGGGCCATCGAGCTTCCCCAGAATGCCGTTCCGGATCATCCAGATGATCGGAGAGTCTTGCGGGAGGGTCTAGTCTGCTTGGCCGCTATCAAATGGTACTTGGTACGCACAAGGCACTTGCTCGGTTCTGTCGGCGGTTCGCGCCGTGAGATCGACTGGTTCTGGGAGCGATTTGGCGAGTTTCATCATCTCGATGTGATTGAACTGCGTAACAGCCTCGTTCATTCTGTTGGGTCCGGTCGATCTTCCTCCGAACTCAAGCGCCGAATCTCTTGGTTCTCTCGTTGGCTGACGGAGCTCTCACAGAAGATTAGGAGAACCTCAGTCGCCGTTCCCGCCATAAACGGACACGTTGAGTGCCGGTTCCCGACCAAGGAGATGGCGCGACTTCCCAAAGCAGGCGGTGGCCGTGGCTCTGCTGCCGATGCGTTGCTGAGTATCACCATTGAGCCCAAGCCGGCGAGCGCACATTCGCTGAAGCTCGAAGTTGTTGCATTCGACCCGGAGACGAGAGTGCTTCAAGCGCCCGAGGGTCATACCATAGTCTATGCGGCGTTGCTGCCCTGACCAGTTGTCGATGTCGCTGGACGACCGAGGAACGAAGCACCGGCGCGAGGCCGCCGGGAACCGCCAACCGGGGAGCGCCGTTCGGGGCGCGGCCGGCCGGAAGGGGTTCGAAGGGGATGCGCAGCGGCCCCCCGCTAGCCCAATGTACGCACGTTGGGTCGGCTGGCCTATCAGCCAAAGTGGCGCCAGTGTCAGTTCGAAAACTGGTCCCGGACCGAAGCAAAGTCAAGCTGGAGCCACTCGACAGCCTCGACTTTCTCGAAGAGCAGCCACTCGTAGCGTGCCATGTTGGGGCCGCTCCCGATACCGCTCCTCTTCTGTGTAGAGTCGGCCTTCGCCAAGATGTTGCGCAGCTCGCCTAGTCTCTTGTAAGAGAGGTCTGGCGTCCGATGGTGGAGCGAAGTGTCCAAGATCGCCAGAAGCCAAAAGAACTCGTTTATCCATACAAACAGACAAAACAAAGACTTATCGCGATACAGCAGCGGCCCTCCGGTCGGCATCGACCGCCGAGAGGCGGTCGAAACCGCACCCCACGATGCACCAGGACAGGAAAGTCGGAGGGCAACCCCACTTGCCCCGACCGCAGAAACGGCTTGAAACGCCGGCCTCCCGCGCCGGCGCCCACGTCGCGAGAGCGCAGCGGAACGGGATAGCCCATCCCTCCTCGACAGCTGTCATGAGACACCCACTTTTGCGCGCTTGGGAGACACCTACTTTTACGCACGGGGAGTGGTGTTTTGTGGGGCTGGGCGTGTTGGGAAGGGGTCGTTTGGGTTGGGGGTCGGCGCCGGGTAGGCGGCGTCCAACTGCCTCAGGAAGGCAATGAACTCGCGACTGCGGTGGCGGTCCACGACGGCGCTGTGAACGTGGCCGGTGCGGAGGTCGAGCCCCGCCATCAGGGTGAATGTCCCGTGACGCCGGTATTCGTAGTCGCGGCTGATCGCAGGGTGCTGTCCGGGCTCCGGCGGCAGAGCAGGCGCCACGATCTGCTAGTACTCGTCGAAGAAGCGCTCGATCTCCGCTGGGTTGGAGGTCCTGGTGAGCGCCAACTGGAGCAGGGTCCGCGCCTTCTCCGGGGTCAGGTTGTCGCCGGGGACGATGCCGGACCCGCGGAGCGCTCGGGTCTCCTGCACGCGGCCGCCGCGCGTCGGTGAAGTGGCCACCACGACGACTCCGTTCGCGCGGGCGCGTTCGACGGCTTCGAGCTGGTCCCGCGACAGGCGGGCCGCTCCGTCCACCACGAGGCCCCTCGTTCCCGCCGCCGCCAGCGCGTCGATCAGGCCGCCCGCAGCGTCCGGATACGCCGTCACGATCTCCACCCTGGGAAGCGATTCCGGCAGCGCCGCGAGCTCGAACTCCGAGCGGTGGGTGTGCCGCCGGGTCGGCTCGAGGAAGAACCTGACGATGTCCGGGTCCGCGACCCCGATCAGTCCCAGATCGACGCTCCCGAAGCCGTCCATGCGGTAGGAGCTCGTCCTTCTCACGTCCCGCGCTCCGTGGACCTCCTGGTTGAGGACGACGAGCACCCCCTTGCCGCCCGCGGCCGGGTCCGCGGCGACCCGGACCGCGTCGAACAGATTGAGCGGGCCGTCGCCGCTCACCGCGCTCCACGGACGCTGGGCGCCGACGAAGACCAGCGGCTTGCGGGTCTCGAGGACGAGGTTCATGAAGAAAGCCGTTTCCGCGAGCCCCTCCACTCCGTGGGCGACCACCACGCCGTCCACTTCGGGGTCCCCGCCGAGCGACTGCAGGCGCCGGGCGACCGCGCGCCAGCGGTCGGTGGCGGGGGCGTCGCCCATACTCGAAAGGGCTCGCTGATCGTCCGTCGTCACCCGCGCGACGAGGCCCAGATCCGGCAGGTCGCGGGTCCAGGTCTCCGGGGGGAAGGTCCCGGTGGCGGACTCGCAACCGGCGCGTTCGAGCGGAGAGCCGCAATTCGTGGCGATCTCTCCGCCGAGCGACACGAGCACCACGTGCGGGAGATCGATTCCCGGCGGCGGCAGCGGCGGAATCTCCTGCGCTCCGAGGTCGGCCGCCAGCAGCAGCGCCGCGACGCCGCCGCCGAAGGCGCTCAGGCGCGGCAGGCGTCCCTCAGTACTCATTGAAGATCCGCTGCAGCTCCCGCGGGTCGGTCGTCCGGGTGAGGGCGAGACGAAGCAGGATGCGCGCTTTCTGCGGGTGGAGGTTGTCGGCGGTGATCTCGCCGCGCGCCGCGGTGCGATCGCTCAGCACCACGCGGCCGGCGCCCTTGCGGCTGCTCCGCACCACGACCACGCCGGCGGCCCGCGCCTCCAGCACGGCATTCCGGTGGGCCGGCGCGCTGTCGGCCAGGATGACGCCCTTCGTACCCTCCTTGACCAGCGCGTCGATGGGGGCGCGGGAGGCTTCCTGGTACCCATAGACGATATCCACCTGCGGCAGCGACTCCATCTCGTCGAGGTCGAACTCGCTCGCGCCGGTGTGGCGGGTGACCGGCGAGCGGTAGAAGACCACGCGATCGGTGTCGGCGTAGCCGAGGGGGCCGACGCCCGGGGAGACGAAGGTCTCGATGTGGTAGGTGTGCCGCTTGGTCACGAAGCGGGCCGAATGGATGGTGTCGTTGAGCAGCACCATGACGCCCTTCCCGGCGGCGTCCGGGGCGAGCACGGTGCGGACCGCGCCCAGGAAGTTGAGCGGCCCGTCCCGGCTGACTGCGGTCCAGGGACGCATGGAACCGATGACCACCACCGGTTTCGGCGACTTGACGGTGAGATGGAGGAAATAGGCCGTCTCTTCAAGGGTCGTGGTCCCGTGGGTGACGATCGCTCCCGCAACTTCCGGTCGCGCGAGCTCCTCCGTCAGCTGGCGGGCAAGCGGCAACCCCTGCTCGGCGCCCATTTGAACGCTGCTGACGGCCGAGATCGCCTGCACCTCGATGCGGGCGAGCCGCGACGCCTCGGGAACGGCCTCGATAATCGTGTCGCCATCGATGCGCCCTTCGCGGTACTCCGCGAGCTTCAGGCGATCCTTGCCGAGGCTCTGGATGGTGCCGCCGGTGGTGAAGAGCTTGACCACCGGCAGTTCCTGCGCCTGGACGGTGGCGGCGGACGTCAGGACGGCGGCGAGGAGGACCGCGAGGGCGGCCGCTCGAACCCCGGTCACAAATCCGCTCGCCTTACAGGTTGGGACGGCGGGTCTGGAAGTCGGTCGCGTCCTGAAGCGTCTTCGCGAGGAGCAGGAGGCGCTCCTCGCCGTAGACCTGTCCCAGGAGGGCGATGCCCGTCGGGGTGCCGTCCGGGTCGAATCCGTTCGGCACGGTCACCACCGGGTTTCCGGTCATGCTGGTGAGCGCGTTGATCGCGCGCCAGGGGGACACCACGGCGTCGAGCCCCTCCATGATGCCGGCAAGCTCCTCCATGAACAGGTAGCGGATCCGGTTGGCCTGCAGCCAGTCGACGGCCGGCACCAGGTGCGAGGCGCGCAGCTCGCCGCGGTGCCCCTGCCGCACCAGGTTCACGTCCTGGCGGCTCCGCTTGAACTCGTCGAACCCGGTGGAGCGCTCGACGTACTCGATGAAGTAGATGAGCCGGTCGCGGGGTATCTCGACGGGTTTCAGGTCGTAGCCGAGGGAACGGAGGGTGTCGAGGCTCCGGCGGGCGTGCTCGAGGTTCTCGGGGTCGTTCTCCGACTCGAGCTGCTCGAACGCGGACTCGAAATAGCCGATCCGCAGCCCGCTCGCGGACGCCGCGCCGTCCCAGTTGAAGGGAACCCCCTGGACGCAGGCGAGGTCCTGGCCGTCGGGGCCGGCAATGGCGTGCAGGATGAGCGCGCCGTCCTCCACGCCGCGCGTCATGGGCCCGATCTTGTCGAGCGAGAACCCCGCGGCCATCACCCCGGAGCGGGGGACCCTGCCGAACGTCGGGCGGAGGCCGACCACGCCGCAGCGGATCGACGGCGAGAGGATCGATCCGCCGGTGTCGGTCCCGATCGCGAATCCCACAAGGCCGCCACCGGCCGCCGATCCCGAACCCGCGGACGACCCGCTGGAGCCTTCCTCCGGGTTCCACGGGTTGTTCGTGCGCCCGCCGAACCAGTTGTGGCCGAAAGCAAGCTCGCCGGTGGTGAGCTTGGCGACCAGCACCGCGCCCGCGGCGTCGAGGCGCTCCACGACGGCGGCGTCCACGTCGATGACCTGATTCTCGAAGGCGCCGACGCCCCAGGTGGTGCGGTAGCCGCGCACCGCGATGATGTCCTTGGCGCCCCAGGGAATCCCGTGCAGCGGGCCCCGGTAGCTGCCCGCGGCGATCTCCTCGTCCGCCTCCCGCGCCTGCTGGCGCGCCCGGTCCGCGGTCAGGGTCACAACGCAGTTGAGGACCGGATTCAGCCGCTCCAGCCTGCCGAGGTACATATCGGTCAGTTCGACGGAGCTGACCTGGCGCGTTTCCATGAGCCGGGCCAGGTGGGTCATCGGCCAGAACGCGACCTCCTCCAGATCCGCGGGGCGCGACACCTCGGGCGCCGCGCCCTGACGCAGCTCCCGCTCGAAGCGGTCGAACGTCATCCCGGGGACGGCGGGGTTGAAGTACAGGGGAGACGGTACCGAGTTGTCGATGCGCCGCTGCCGCATGTCCTGGTAGTGGCCGAAGTTCTTCTTGACCTCGTCCACCATCAGGTCGTATTCCTCGTCGGTGAACTCGAGCCCGGCGAGGGCCGCGGCCTCCTTCATCATGCCGACGGTCAGGCCCTCCGGCCCCGCCTCCTGCATGCGGGCCCAGAGCACGCCCGGGAGGAGCGTCGCGCCCAGCCCGGCGCCCGAGAACCAGGCGAGGAAATTCCTGCGAGCGTGTTCGTTCCTGTTGGTCCTGTTCATCACGCCACCTCGATTTGCGAGTCTATCGGGGCAGGGAGGTATCGCTTCGGTAGCATCGCCTCCGTGACGTCCATCCCCCTCCGCACGACCCTCGCGATCCTCATCCCGCTTGCCGCCTCCCTCGCTCCCGTCCCGGCCGCGGCGCAGGACGCCGAACTGCACGCCCTCTTCGACGAGTTCATGGATTTCCGGCGGCAGGAAGAGCCGCGCTTTGCGGCCTCGCTCGAAGGCGTTTCTCCCACCACGCTCGGCTCCATGACCGAGGGGGACATCGAGCGGCGGGCGGACGCGATGAGCGGTTTCCGGGACCGACTGCTGGAGATCCCCCGGGACCGGCTCTCGGATCAGGATCTCGTGCACCGGGACATCTTCGAGGCGATGCTCGCCGAGCGGATCGGCGATGTGCGCTTCGGTGGCCATTTCCTGCCGATCAACGCCGACTCGGGGTTCCACATCGGGATGGCCCGGCTACCGAACTCGCTGCCGCTGCGCACGGTGGCCGACTACGAGGCCTACATCGCGCTCCTCGGGGACATCCCCCGCTACTTCGACGAGCACATCGCGCTCATGCGGCGCGGGATCGAACTCGGAATGACGGTGCCGCGGGTGGTGCTCGAAGGCTACGAAGTCACGATCGCCAGCCACGTCCTCGAAGACCCCGAGGCGAGTGTTTTCTACGCTCCCTTTGCCTCCTTCCCGGAGCGGATCCCCGAAGCAGAGCAGGCCCGGCTGCGCGAAAGCGGCTCGGAAGCGATCCTCGCCGGCGCCGTGGTGGCCTACCGGACCTTCCTCGACTTCTTCGAGAACGAGTACCGGCCCGCCGCGCGGACCACCATCGGAGCTTCGGAACTTCCGAACGGGCGTGAGTACTACGCGTTCCTCATTGGCCGCTTCACCACCCTCGACCGGACCGCCGAAGAGATCCACCAGGTCGGACTTGGGGAAGTGGAACGAATCCGGGCGGAGATGGAAGAGGCGATGGCGGCCACGGGCTTCGAAGGAACCTTCGCGGAATTCCTCGAGTTCCTGCGCACCGACCCCCGTTTCTACGTGGACACCCCGGAGGAACTGCTGCGCGAGGCGATGTGGATCGTGAAGCGCATGGACGGCGCGCTGCCGCGGCTCTTCGGCCGGCTGCCGCGCCAGCCCTACACCGTGGAGCCGGTCCCGGACGCCATCGCCCCCAAGTACACCGGCGGCCGCTACGTCGGCGCCGCGCTCACCTCGACCCAGCCGGGGCGGTACTGGGTCAACACCTATCAACTCGACAGCCGGCCCCTCTACACCCTGGAGGCGCTTTCGCTCCACGAGGCGGTTCCCGGCCACCACCTTCAAAACGCCCTCGCCAAGGAACTCGACCTGCCCGAGTTCCGGCGCTACTACGGGATCGGCGCCTACGGGGAGGGCTGGGGCCTGTATTCGGAGCGGCTCGGCCTCGAGGTCGGCTTCTACGAGGACCCCTACAACAACTTCGGCCGGCTGACCTACGAGATGTGGCGGGCCTGCCGGTTGGTGGTGGACACCGGGATGCACGCGCTCGGCTGGACGCGGCAGCAGACACTCGACTACCTGGCCTCCAATACCGCGCTCTCGATCCACGAGATCACCACCGAGACCGACCGCTACATCGCCTGGCCGGGACAGGCCCTCGGCTACAAGATGGGGGAACTCAAGATCCGCGAGCTGCGCGCCCTCGCCGAGGACGAACTCGGCGACGCCTTCGACGTCCGCGCCTTCCACGACGCGGTCCTGCTGAACGGCCCGGTCACGCTCCCGGTCCTCGACACCGTCATCCGCCGCTGGATCGAGACCCAGCGGTAGGGACTGTCAGGATCACCGTCCCTCGATTTGCCCATCGCGGGTTCGCAAGCTTCACACAGCACGAAACGGGAAGGCGTCGTGTCTCGCCGACAACGGGCGATCACGAGCTGTTGTATGCGTGCGCGGTGCCGCGTGGGACGACATCTACCGCTGAATGAGCGGCAACACGTCTTCACGTCCCATCGGACGTCGCTCCACGGAGTGAGCAATCTGCAGGCGGCACGAGAGCGGTTTCGGGATGTTGTCGCCCTTCAATTCACCTTCTACCGAAGACGTTCCATCTGCCTTAGCGCCGATTAGAACGGGGTAGTCCGTCCACACCTCATCGCCAGGTCGCACGTCGCCGAAGTCGATCGTGAGCTCCGATCGATCTTCCAAGTCTCGTACAGTGGGACTAATGTCGTGCCTGTGCGGGAAGTCGAGAACCCTTGGCGACAATATACCGGCACTGGGCTCTTCTGGACGGTCTCCCCAGTCCAATATGGCGGCGCCGCTTACCTTCTGCAGGGAGCCGACGAAACGAATCCGACTTCCTACGGTCTCGCCTAAGTTCTTAAGGCAGAAACCAATCGGAACGACCAGAGACTTCTCGTACACATAGTGAATCAACTCATCAACATACGACTTATTTCGTGCAGGATCATAGTGGAAGTCATGCGGCAGAAATCTCCCTACTCTAGAAGCGGGCAAGAAAGGCTCAAGGTGTAACGAGCGAATAGTACAAGTCTGCGACAAATTGCGTCGTTCGTCGATGTCAGCCCACATGAGTTCCAGTGTTGGTGTCGATTCGGCCACCAAGGCGGCGCCCATGCGAGCGACCTCGTCAGGGCTCGCCTCTGCCGTCGAGCTGCCTCGGCGTATATAGACTCGCTCCTTAGCAAGCCTTCCGAAGCCTCTTCGAAGATAGACCGGACGTTCCTGAATCGGAATCTCGATCAAACCAACTTGTTTGCCATCGATAGAGACTTGTCGGTAGGAGAACGTAACAGGACGCTGAGTCTTCGCGTTCACGAACTGCTGGAGCTGCGCGTCATCCAAGTGTTCCGTCACTCCCACAACTTGGGAACGACCGCCTCGTACCTCATCTACTCCAATGAGTATGTACGCCGTGGACCGCCGCCAGGAATTTAGAAACGCCAGAACATCTTTGAGTAGCTCGGACTTTGTTTCGGCGTCCACGCCCCGAAACCCGTATTGGTCCCGCTTAAAGTCCAATGACGTACTCTCATCCTCGTGGAGAAGTTGTTCGACGAGGCTAGCGTCAAGTGACATTCGGCTCTTGTTCCTTCGTTGGGCGTGTTGACGGCAACGATGGGCCCGCAGAGGGGCCGACGATCCTTGGGACTATGGATCCCTCTGGCCAGAGCATCGACGCCGAATGCACTCCCGATGTCGTTCGTGGGACTGTGAGTGAATGAAGGTCGAGGTTCCCGTTGCTGTGGACCCTGACCACGAGCGGTTTGGCGATTCCATTCAGATCAGCGCGGGCCCCGGGATCTTTCTCCCGGGCGTCCACGGAGCGCCCGCCGCTTCGAGGTCGGCTTCAAGCTGGGCGAGGTCCTCATCGACCAGCGTCCGCAGTTCGCCCCGGAGCGTCTCGAACTCTCCCGCCGCGATGCGGAGGCTCTCGCGCTGGGTTGCGGTCGGCGTCTGCCGGGTTTCCCAGTGGCCGCTGGCGACCCCTCCGACGCGGCCTCGAATGGAAGGCGCGGCCG
>MKWU01007570.1_pt1 | contig 10303 bp, 8 predicted proteins | sample 809101 | NCBI WGS metagenome assembly MKWU01 (sample SAMN05860141, study PRJNA318959) | sponge metagenome | host: Aplysina aerophoba | place: Slovenia: Piran, Adriatic Sea, Gulf of Piran | collected 2013-05-07
AGGGGCAGTGGGAGGAGCAGTTTATGCAGCATACCCTTGGGGGCTGCCATCGCGGTGGTCCATTCAGGATGGGAGCCTGTGTAGACCATAAGAGAACATCAGATGCTACCATGGCCATGAGTGCAGGAGACACTCTATACCACACACAAGCACACACAACAATAGCCATTAACCAACTCCTCAAGCCCACATACATCACTAGGCATGGCTACGTAGGGCTTAAAGTCTACACAAGTTGGGACACTGTACTGCACAAGTAACCACACCCTATCGGTGGTGCATTAAACATACTTAAATCCCAGTTCATTGACATTGGTTGCTCCATATACCATACGGCCGGAAATTTTGGCGGTAAGATATTTTGGCGGATTGCTGAAAATGTCATTTGGCGGAATTTACTTTGGCGGTTGAGCCAGTTTTAGCCATAATGATATTCATAACTAAATGGCTAATCAAACGCACTGGGAATGTAACCGGGCTGTGAGCTAGTTTCGGATTAGTTACGACAAAAGTGATGATGAAATGCAACTGAGAACTTAACAAATCGTTGTTACGCTTACTCTGGACTGTTTTCGTCGCATCGGTCTTTACAGTGACCGTGTACACGTCGTTTGGATCACCTTCCTCGTGTTGACAGACAAGCAAACTCTTCCCCCACCTCCGATGTACAAAACTGTTTGGAGAAATGATGCCCTCGTACACAGCTTTCAATGGTGAACTCCATGCTGAGGATTAGACTAGCGCATCTAGCTGCAGACTATATAGTACACGTAAAAACCATGATTTTGCAATAATGATGACATCACACTGTAAAATTTTTGGCGGATGAAATATTGGTGGATTGATCTCAAAACCATCAATCCGCCAAAATAAATTTCCCGCCAAAATTTCCGCCCATACGGTACATACAGGATCACTACATACATGCAGTACGGGTCAGCTGGGTGACCGTGCTGGGCAACCATTTACTCACCACTGGAACCCTGGGAGGAAATCCTGGCATGTGTTGAGGGACTCCGCCCACAACGGGAGGGGGAAGACCCATCGGAGGGACTGCGCAAACAGTAGAATAATACCATCACAAGAGTCTTTGCTTACGTGTCGCAGTCACCGTATCCAACAGTGAGACCCTTTATCACAACCAAGTGCTGACTACACTGTAGTGTGTTCTCACAGACAAAGTGCACAAATTCCCTTACAGGCGTTTGACAGAGCATGTGATGCATGTAGATGCACTAAGTGAGTCAGAGTGACCCAGTCAGACTGGCTCAATGCTGGTCTCGCGTAGCCAGACCGCCTTCCCGTCTGGTGAAAGCATTCTGGCCACGCGAGACTGACTCAATGCTACCAGGAACACAAACACCATAGATACGTACTAGGGTCTAGTGTCAATGTACGTACGTATACACGCACGCACACACTACTAGAGCAGTCGTGTAGGCACACAAGACGACAGTCAAAGAGCACACTCGCCTCCCATTGGTCCGGGTGGTAGCATGCCCCCAGGCGGAGTCTGGAAAGGAGGCGGGATTCTGGGCAGGCCAGGCGGGGTAGCTGCCAACGCGATGTTTGGGACAGGGTGAGGGGCAGTTGCTTGCGGTGGAGGAAGGAGTGGCGGGGCGCCTTCGGCAGGAGGAGGGACCCCTACCGGTGGTATTTGTCCACTCATTGCCCCTCTGTTGCTTACATGCAGCAATGGGGGGGGCTTGAAAGTTACAAAAGAGCACAAGAGCAGGAAAGCGTGGGAATAACGTGGACGGACCGTTCCAATAAATGCGCCCCAAGATCACGTGACATTATTTTTTTGAAGAATTTTATACGATTGATTGGGAATAGGTGCGAGTATTAAAGTTACTATTAACTGAGTATTGTCTTCGCGTTTATAACGACCGGGAATCGAAGGATGCAATGCCCATGCTGCATTCAGTCCAGTGGGGATGGGTGAGTGTATTTTGATAGAAGTGACAGAAAAAGACTATAGGGAACCTGCTATATACGTGACGGTGTTCGGTGTCAGTGCCGCTAGTTTGAAAGCCGGGTGGCCAGTTGTGAAATTCCGTCCTTCCGTTGCACCATCATTTACGACTGTGTATAGGTGGGTGAACTAGACTGAAGGCGGCAAGTGGCGCCGACTGGTGCACACTCATGCTGTCTGCAGTAACTGTTCTACCTAATATAAATCACTAAACAAGGGGATTGAATGTCACAGTGCGTACTCCGGCCACTTGGGATTAAGCCGTGCTAAACGTTTATACAAATTTACGTCATAGGGTAATGTCATGGTCAACTGTCACAGAAGCCACGTAATTACCCATGTCTAAGTGTTGGAGGATCTATGGTCTAAGGTAGTGACGAAATGTAGTAGTTAACATACATACTCTGATCCACCACTGCCTTGTGTATGCTGACATAGTCGTCGTCATGGCAGCTAGCTTAGTTTGAATTGTCTGAGATATACTACTATTGGCGTTGTGCTGTGCTATGAAGGACGAGTCAAAAGAAACACTAGTGGTACTTAGGTATATAATCGTCTTGCCTTAATTAGATGTGTTTATGGCTGACTTCTTTCTGTTGCTGCCTGCAGATTTCACCCGGGCCATCGTTCACCACATGCCACCATCTACTCCCCAGGACCGCCACAGCACATTGTACACCAAGGGTTCACATACTCCTTGTCACCCTCTCCAGTCAGTACCCCGCAAGTCGCACAGGCCCACCACTTTCACACCAAGCAGCAGATTCACCTACACCACCCCATGCACCAACAACCTCTTGTTCGGCACACACTGCATCAGCCACACGTGCATATCCCGGTCCAGCAGAGCCAGAGGGGTGCATTTGCTCCCGCCCACAGATGCACGTCCTCCCAGGGCATCCCCCGAAGGGCCCTCTTCGCTCACAGTCCTCACAGACACTGTACATCTCCAATGGCAGCGTCACCCACCAGTTACATGCGGGTGGTGAGCCCGTTGCAAGTAGCGTCTCCACAGCTACACAGTCCAGAGGTCTCCAGCACAGTTTCCACTCCAGCTAGCTCTGACAAGTGCCACCATCGACATTTCATTGTACAGGGCTTCCATTCAGCCAATGTTTCCACTTGTGCTTTAAGTAACTCTGACACTGAAAGTGAGTGTTCCAATGAAGTGGCCCGAATTAACGTCTTCAAGGATCCCAACCGATTTCTGTCAACTACCAGGATCCCTCCTCCGCGGACCAGCTGTGATGAGGTTGAAGATGGCACTGTATGTGAATCCAAAAGAGAAGGGGAGAAACAAGAGCAAAGAGGTAGGGGTGGTGAGAGCCACAAGCTTCCTGGCACTTTCAGGGAGGATGCATTTGGGGAATCATTCGAAAGTGAGAAAGATCCAGCCTCTGCTCAACAAAAACAGTACCAAAACAAGATAGAAGACAAGCGGGAAGCCTCACCAGATAAGGAAGAGGCCTTTACTGATCCACAAGAGCGGTGCCAAATGCAGGCAGAAGAGAAGCAGACAGCCTCACCCGATAAGGAACAGACCCTTACTGATCAACAAGAGCGGTGCCAAAGGCAGGCAGAAGAGAAGCAGACAGCCTCACCCGATAAGGAAGAGACCTTTACTGATCAACAAGAGCGGTGCCAAAGGCAGGCAGAAGAGAAGCAGACAGCCTCACCCGATAAGAAATTGACTTCTGCTGCTCAGCAGAAGCAGTACCAAAGGCAGACAGAAGTGAAGCAGACAGCCTCACCCGATAAGAAATTGACTTCTGCTGCTCAGCAGAAGCAGTACCAAAGGCAGACAGAAGTGAAGCAGAAGGCCACACCCGATAAGAAATTGACTTCTGCTGCTCAGCAGAAGCAGTACCAAAGGCAGACAGAAGTGAAGCAGAAGGCCACAGTGAGTAAGAAGAAGCCAGCAACCAGACGGGCCAGAGTTTGCATGCCAAAAATTAGCAGAGCGAAAAGGCTGAAAGTGGAAGTTGATGCTGACAGTGATGAATCTTTGATGGCAGTGGTCACTCAAATGCAGCCTCCACTTGAGAACAGCAGTGCAAATGATCCAAAGTTTACTTCCTCACCACGTGCTGGAAGGAAAAGGAATTGGCACAACAAGTCTTTGAGCTCCGACGAAGATGAAGATCACAACCCTAGTTCTGTTCCCTTGAGAAGCTCTATGAAAGGTGTGGAGAGTGTGGTTCTGCCCTCTCTGGTGCAAGGTCCAGAGAAACCCGTTGAAAAGCCTCCCCTTGCCAAAGTAGGTTTTAATATAATACTGTGTAACCATTAGTAGGCGTGTTTGTCAGTTTTCTCGGTATACCATGAGGTCTTCAGCAGAGCTGCTTTTCATACGGCATTTTGGAGCATGTATGTATGTCTCTTTACTGCCTAAGGGCCCCTCCAAACATGCTATGAGTATGTGTAATGTGTACTACTGGTGTGGCAGTGGTGTGGTGTGTGCTGTGACAGCAGCACGTGTGTTTGTCTCTATAGCCCGAGCAGCAGCTCCGGAACTGGTACTTCAACGTGTGTGGATCAGCTGTGATTGTGGAAGGAGAGAGAGTGTGAGTCATCCAGAGCTATCTTGAGCAGAGATGGCTGTACAGTATGTGCATATGTGTGTTGGTCTACTCTTTTAGGGGTTCAGGTAGGTTGAACATGACATGATGGTGTAGATGCTCATTGCTACTTTGTCGATATCAGTCAAACTGATCGTGAGCAGATAGGTACGTAGCAGAATCAATAACAATGATTGCAGGATGTTTCGGCAAAGGCCTACGTGGCCGAAATGTCCTTCATTGTTATTGATTCTGCTACATACGTACGTATCTGCTCACGATCAGTTCGCCTGAACGTAACATGATGTTAATTAAGTGTGAGAAGTTATGAAAATGCCTTGTCTGTGTATGTGCGTACACACGTATTAGTGGCCTCCATTGCCATACAGTGCTGTGTACTAGGCTCCAGATCCTTTACTCAGTGGGCACTGTGGTATACGTACGTACGTATGTACATATGTATGTATGTACAGCATACTCTGTATTCAGACAAACATGACTTCTACACATACGTATGTACATATCTGCAGTGATGATGGCTCCAACACCATCTGGCACAGTGGTCCAATTGTGGAGAGAGAAGGTCGCTATCGAATCAAGACCAAGAGTGGTTCTGTCTATGTCTTGATTGGTACAATCAACGCTCAACAAGCCATGGAGAGAGGTGTGGGCCTGTGTGAGTGTGAGTGTGTGGGCCTGTGTGAGTGTAAGTGCGTGGGCCTGTGTGAGTGTGAGTGTGTGGGCCTGTGTGAGTGTGAGTGTGGGCCTGTGTGCGTGTGAGTGTGTGGGCCTGTGTGAGTGTGTGTGTGTGTGTGTGGGCCTGTGTGAGCATGTGTCTGTGGGCCTGTGTGCATGTGTGTGTGTGTGTGTGTGTGTGCGCGCATTCTGTACACAAAAATGAGCACTTGTACCTACATACGTACGTACATACATATGTAGGAATGGGTACAACTCTTTCGTTGTGCACTTTTCTGCAGGAGCACCAGCTAGCTTGGTGCTGAAGTTCAAGAGAGGGTTCCCTGAGGATTGGGAGCACTTGTTCCAGAAATACTACAAGTCATTTCGCAAGTGAGTTTGTTGGGTTTGCCTAATGTACATACGTACGTACATGTACACATACGTATGTGAGCGTCACCAGTAGAAATCGCAGATTAGCACATATCACCGTTATTGGAAAATGGTGTCCGTAAATTGGCCACATTCCAAGGAGTGAAGAAGTGGCATTTAAGAATATACGTAGCAACGGCATTTAAGTAGTTTGAAAGAAATACTGTGTGCCTTTCACATTATTTGAAGAACAGTCTAGTCTGCGATTTCTACTGGGGACTCTCACATACGTATTTGTATGGCGTGGTTCTCCTGGGTAACAAAGTTTGAAGTCGTACGGTAGATGCTGTAACAGGAATTCTTTATCACCTTACGTACGTACATACGTATGTGTCATTTGTCACATGCGGCCTCCTTATGTTTTATCCATAGTGCTCACCGGTCAGCAAAGAAAAGGGCATCTTCAGACCAGTCTAAGGGTGGGTCCACACTCAGCACTGAGCCGAACAATGGCGGCGGTGCATCAACACCTGCAGTGGAGTCCATGAAGGGAGGAGGAGAGAGAAGTGAACACCAGAAGTTGAAACATTCCTCTCCCAACCGGCACGATGTGGGACCCGCATTGTTGTCCACTGGGAGTAGGTCCTTGGCCCTCGTCAAGCAGGAGACTGCAATGATGACTCCATCAATGGATGAAGGGCTGGATGAGGTGGAATCTAGCTCTTCTTTGAGGCGATCAAGAAGGGGCCGGCTCCTCAAGTTACCTGGTATGAAAGTGGAATATGACTTTTTCGGGAACATTCTAAACATGGAGTCGCTAGACAACTCCGTTGCCTCAGACACGAGCATGTACCTGCACTTCATACAGAGAAGGAGGAAGAAGAAAGTTGCTTCTCACTCCAGCAGACAACAGGGCAGTCACAGTGGAGAAAGCTCTCGTGGGAAGGTGGATGAATCATCAGAAGAGGAAAATATGGTTGGTGACCATATTGTGGCTACCTCTGCCAGAGCAACAAGAAAGAAGTCTCAATTGAAAAACAAGGGGATGCCATTGAAGAAAAAGAAGAGTTTCACACAGCAGTGGACTGGTAGGCTGCATGAACAGGAGGACAGTGATGAACATGATGAGTCGGATCTCTTCCCTGCCAGAGCTGAGAGTAGAGTCTCTATTCGATCGTCACTTTGTAAGACTCCAGGGTTGAGCCACAGTGGTCTGCCCTCACAGGTCCAGACCCCTGTCAGCGGGAGGCGTGTGAGATTCAGTGACGTGCATGAGCATGGTCCTTATGGGAGCACAACTTATAGCCTAGGAGACACGACAGCTAGCAGCTCAACGGAGGACACAGCAGAGGATGTGGCGGATGATGAAGAGGAGGAGGAGGAGGAGGAGGAGGAGGGTGGGGAGGAGGCAGAGAAACAGGGGGAAGGGGGTATAGATGAGAGCTATGATGTGGAGAAGGATGTAGGTGATACAATGGGGAAGACGGATGAGCAGGATGGAAGGGAGGAGGAAGGCTCTGATGAGAAGAAGGATGGAGGGGAGAATGTGAGAATGGGGAAGAGGAGTAAAAAGGGCAAAGAGGAAGGGAGATGTACGATGAAGAAAGTTGCAGAAGAGCTGTGGGAAGGGGAGGATGAACAAGTGGCGGAGGAGAACTGTGCTGTGGAGAGTGGAGCGGCTAGCCAGAATGAAAGTACCGAAAATAAGAGTGCTGCTGTAGACGAGATCCGCGAAGTGGTTTCTGTAGCAGAGAACAGCATGGAGACTGAGGGTGTTACAGACATCAAAGTACAGATCATTCACAGTGACAGTGATCCACAAGAAACAAGTGAAGACTATGTGAAAGAGATTGATAAGGCTATTGAGCAGGTTGTGGCTGCGGTCACAGACCATATGGCAGACAGGCAACAGAGCAGCGACGAATTCTCCTCGCAGAATGAGAACCCTCAGGATGTCATCTTCCTCCATGATCCTCGGAGGAGGAGCCACAGAGTGCGCAAGTTCCCCAATCGTGGAAATGTCATCAACTGGGATTTTCTATCAGGAGTGCGTGGGGTACCCCTTAATGAACAGCCAGACGAACCGGCAAAAAAACGAGGGAGATCAAAGAATGCCACGGCTAATGGTTTATCTGCACGACGGCGCCAACATATGCCTGTTATCGCCCTAGACACTGAGTCTGAAGATGTCAGCACTGAAGAAGTCCCGTCAGCAATTGGGGAAGAGAACACATCTGCGAACGAATCCAAGCCCAGGCGTAGGGGAAGGCCCCCACTTCACTCTCGAAGTGAAGAGGTCCCGTCAGCAATTGGGGAAGAGAACACATCTGCAAACGAAGACAAGCCCAGGCGTAGGGGAAGGCCCCCACTTCACTCTCAAAGACAAGGTACCAATTGGCAGAAGAGAGAGAAACCCCCAGTTCACGCTAGGGATGTTGCTTCCAGTGCTGTGGCAAGTGGGCAGAACACAGCATTGGCAGCTGCCCTCACCCTCCCTGTGCAAGATCTAGCCCAGTCTGACATCAGCATAGAAGAAGAGAAGGTGGAACTGAAGGGTTGGAGCGAGGAGGCTGTGCACCAGCTGCTGAGGTGGGTTGCACACATGGTTGGCATGTTGCACATATGGTTGGTGTATTGCACAATATGGTTGGCGTGTTGCACAATACAGTTGATGTGTTGCACAATATGGTTGATGTGTTGTGCAATATGGTTGGTACGATACTACCCCTCGCTCCTGTAGGGCTGTCAGCAAAGTTCCTGCATCCTTGCCCAACTTCTGGCAGACAGTGTCACAGGATCTGCAGCTTGTATACTCGGCTGAGGAGTGCCAACGGATGTACCAAGGCCTGGTCCCTTCGCTCCCTAGCACAACAGCAGAAAAGAAGACAAAGAAATACGGTCAGTTATGTTGCATACTGGTCAGTTATGTCATGATTGGGGTTCGTTCACACTAGCCAAGTGATTCAGGCGTTTTAGTAGCCTTCAGCTATCTTCGTCACCTACCTAAGAAGTTTGCCGGAAGGTCAGAAATGTTTGTAAATTGTGAATCTTTTGGTTAGTGTGAACTAACCTCAATTGTGTCAGATGTACCTAACCACTCAGGCCTGTTCAAACGATCAATTGTGTTGCATATGGAAGTGTGGTTACTTGCATGATTTTGCAGTAAAGAAGTCTTTTGTAGCCAGTGAGAAGCAATGCTAGTTGCCTTGAAAACTAGGAATGAGCTGGGAAGACGTTTAATCTACGTACGTACATCTCTACAGTACGTACGTACGTATATTGGTGGGGAGGTCCTGTATGTACGTACGTACATATAGTGCTGAAGTGTCTGACCATTGGACTTCTATCTATGCACTATGGTTGTACCTCTGTGTCTCTGTTCAGATGGGACTCCTGTGGTGACAGGGAAGAAGGGAACGCTGAAACGCAAGACACAGATCCAGGAGCTAATCCAGCAGTCAGAAATGGGTTACTCGGATGACCTTCTGGACCTTACACCTTTCAGGGAGAAGACCCTCCGTTTGCCAGTGAGTAGCACAAGCCGTGCCAATGGGGGCTTGTTCTTATGCTGGCGTTTTCACTGCCAAAATTGGGTGGGTTGATTTAGGACCGGCTCAAGGAAGTAGTCCGGGTGTGGTCAGTTAGGGTTGATGGTAAGACGGCATTTGAATATGAACATTGCCACCAGTGGTGCTCCCTCCAACAAAACATGACTTGTGTCTGCGAAAATGAGGGGGTGCAATAGAGAGCAGAGTGCAGATATACTGCAATACACAGAGACACACTGTGTAGTGTGGTGTAGTCATGGTTCCAGCTCCCTTTGTTCACTTTCTTTCAGAAAGGTACGTACTTACGTACATCTGCAGTGACCGAACTTTGTTGTCACATCAGCAGTCGTCTGCTAAGCTCCGCCTCTTTTGGCTGCACACTACTAACACACAAGTCCTCTTCAGTGAACTCCCTTAACTGTTTTGTTATGAAGAGATGACCTGTGTCAATTGACCTGTCGCACTAGCCAGAGCACTGAAACAGAAATTCAGACCTTTCACGGTGTTCTGGCTAGTACAGCAGGTCGATCGAGATGAGTCTACCTAGCCACTCAGGTCTATATCGTATTGATGATGTCCTGTGTGCAGCGGTAATGCTAATGGCCACTGCTTGCGGTCATTCATCCACTTGACGTGGACATGGACAAGTGGATGCTGGCAGTGACCATGTTGGATCAGTTGCTAAAACGGTTGCCTATACAGCTGGATATGGCTGGCCCTGGTCTGTTGGCTGCCATTGTCCATTCCCTCCCTGATTTACACTGCGTGCAGTTCTCCTCCTGTGTGTCAGCTATTCTGTTGTTGGGTGCATTTCAACGCACCCCTAATGTACTGTCCCATCTCTGTTTGACTCCATCCGGTATGTTATGTGTAGGGTGCCGTGAGTGACAGTGAGGATGGATGGGAGGATGATGAGGTATCCAATGCGCTACTCCACACCCCGGCAAACAGCTTGAAGAAGCTTATGAAGGTTCCCTCTCAGGACACGCCCACTCTGTGTCGTGAACTGGACTCGCCTGACTTCAGACCACAGACCAGCAGGTGTGTACGTGGACAGGTGTATAGGAACAGTACAGGGTTCTTCCATTCCAGCTAGAAACAGGCTGGAAACCTTGGGTGTATTAGATTTTTAAGTACGTATGTGGGGGGTATAGTAGTGGGTGTATGAAGCATGC
>MKWU01007573.1_pt1 | contig 10301 bp, 7 predicted proteins | sample 809101 | NCBI WGS metagenome assembly MKWU01 (sample SAMN05860141, study PRJNA318959) | sponge metagenome | host: Aplysina aerophoba | place: Slovenia: Piran, Adriatic Sea, Gulf of Piran | collected 2013-05-07
CGGTTCGCTCGTGGGGGCCATCTACGTGGTCGTGCTGATTGTCCTGTGGTTGGGTCTGGCCGTCTTCCTGCCGCACATGCCAGCTCTCTTCCGTTGGTAGCGGCGGGACCCATGACTCGTCTTGCGAGCCTGCGCGCCACTGTCGTGTTGCTGCTGCCTGTCTCCCTCCCGGCCCAGACTGGCGGGCTGGAAGTCTTTGGAGGCGCGGGCATGGTGCGTGTCAGCACGGACGATGGCCTGATCGGTGATGCGCGCAGCGTTGGCGGGAGTGTGACGGTTCCTCTCACCAGCCGATGGGTGGCAGAAGGGGATTTGGCCAGGGGGAAGGTTCGGAGAACCGCCGGCTCGCCCGACAACATTTTCGCGACGAGGCGCACGATGGTCGTCGGGTGCGTCCTCTATCGACAGTGCGGACCGAAAGCCTGCTTCTTCGTCGGATATGACCTGGGCGCGCAGTTCGTGGACAGTCCGAACCAATTCACGGATTCCAGCCCGGACCTCAGGCGATGAAAAGGGCTAGTCGTTACGCCAAGGGATCGATTCGGTCGACGGGCTCGAATTCGCTGGCCTTAGCCCAAGCCGCTCCCAACTCATCCCAGTGCAGTCCTGCCCACTCTGTGACAAGGCTCAACGCCCTCGCGGAAAGCCGACCTGCAAGGACTGCAAGAGTTTCAATGCTTACGAGAGCCTCAACGTCGGCATACTCGTCATGAAAATGAGGCGGTGCGGGATCGGCAAAGGACATCTCGATCACGATCCCTTAGAATCGACTCAGTTCAGGCATCGATCGGCGCGCGCCGCAATCCGGGGAAGATCTCTTCCGCTGGTCTGGCTGTCAATCGAAAATAGAGGGCATCGAGGCACAAATCGATTTCACCAGGCCAGATGATCGCGCCGCTCTCGTTGACGGTTACAGCTTCAAACACATCCCTGGCAGACCACGCCTCTAAGACTCCTCGGCAAGCCAGATCGCGTAGATCCACAACGCCTTCGATACCATCTGCATATTTCAGCCAGAGGCGGAAACCGTCCACGGAAACTGCTTGAACCGCCCTTTTCAAACGGAGCCTCTGCCGCAGATTCTAGCGCTTGGCGGCCGGAATACCCCACTTGCTCTTGGAATCTCGACCCGCTGAGGAGTGTCCGGTTCCCGGCTGGCTTTGGGTGAGGCTGACAACCGCAGGCCGGGCACGACGCTTCCGGCCGGGCCGAGTGCGAAAAGCTCGCTGGGAGCTGGCTGGAAGCATCCGGTCGCAGAAGGCGGGAAGTCTCAGGCCGCTTGCCGCAGAACCCGCCGACCGTGCTCTTGCCAGTACTCCATGTTCAGGTAGGGCTTGTCCTCCGTCCAGACCTCTTCGGTCCCAACAGCGGAATCGATGCGTTTTCCCCGGCAAGTACGGTCAAGCATTTGCTTGGAACAAATCCTTCACGCGCCACAGACGCGCCCAGTCGCCGGCCATCAAACCCAGTTGATCAGTGCCTGGACCCAAGAGCCTCCGGGAAACTTCAGCTACTGCGGCCATCCCCTCCATTGAGGCCACACCTCTGAGTCCGATAGATTCCGGGTCCGTGTCTGCTCTCCCACGCCGGCTACGCGAACTGACCTGCAGTCCGCCCCACGGCAGTCACCGCAACCATCGGTACCAACCCCACGACTCAACACAGCTACGAATCCATGCCCGCTGTACCCCTTTTCCCACGAATTGATTTACCGCGCGTGCTCGGTTTTCCTCAACCGGTACGTGACAAACATCGAGTCCGACTATCCCGCCGGCGGCCTCGACATACAGCCCGAAATCTTCTTGCGGGACCGGGACGACTACTGCCGGCAGGCCGAGGTGCCGGGGATCAGCGGGGCGGCGTTGAAACACCCACCTCAGTCGCTCTCGGCGCTCCCCGTCCGGTAGCGTTCGAACCACTCCAGGATGTTCGCGACCTTGGCGATCAGATTGGACGGTCTGCTGCTCGCGATGCCGTGATAGGCGTTCTGTATCCGCACCATCTGCGTCGGCACCTTCCGGATTTGCAGCGCCTGGTAGAACTGCTCGGTCTCTCCCATCGGAGTACGCAGGTCCTGTTCCCCGGTGATCAGCATCGTCGGGGTCGTGACGTTGCCAACGAGGGAGAGGGGCGAGCGGGCCCAGTAGTGCTCCAGCATGCCGTCCTCCCAGACCGGGCCGGGGAACCAGTACTGGTAGTAGGATGCGTATCCGTCCGACGTAAGCGAGAAGCTGATCCAGTCGATGACCGGCTTCTGTGACACGGCCGCGCGAAAGCGGTCGGTCTTCCCGACGATCCACGCCGTCAGCACTCCGCCCCCGCTGCCGCCGGTGACCATCAGATTGTCCTCGTCGATGTAGCCCCGGTCGATCATGGCATCGACACCCGACATAAGGTCGTCGTAGTCGTAGCCAGGATAGGCGTGGTGGATCAGGTTGCCGAACTCCTCGCCGTAGCTCGTGCTACCGCGGGGGTTGGTGTAGAAGACGACGTAACCCGCTGCCGCATAGAACTGGACCTCGGCCGCGAAGCGGGGGCCGTAGTTCGCGAACGGGCCGCCGTGGATCTCGAGCACGAGCGGGTACTTGCGAGCGGGATCGAAGTCCGGGGGCTTGGCGATCCAGCCGTGCATGGGACGGCCGTCGTGCGAGGACTTCCACCAGATCTCCTCGACCGCGGCAAGCTTCTTGTAAGCCAAAAGATCCTCGTTGAGGCGGATAATCCGGCGCGGTTCGGTCCCCATCCGGCCGATGGCGACATCGGCGGGGCGCGTCGGCGAATTGACGGTGAAGGCAAAGCTCCCATCACGGGCCACGGTGTAGGAGCCGCCGCCATAGGGTCGCCCGAGGGCGATGCCGCCCACGTCGGCGGCAAGGTCGGCGACACCGCCGTCGAGGGTGATATTCGCGACCCTCGTCGTGCCCTGGTCGTCGTACTGAATGAATAGAGAACGACCGTCCGCGGCCCAGTTGAGGTTTCCCACGTCACGGTCGAGGTCACCGACGCGGCGGACGCCGCCGCCGTCCGAATCCATGACGTACACGCGGGAGATCTGATAACCCTGATGGCGATCGTCGAAGCCCGTGTATGCGATCCGGGAACCGTCGGCCGATACTACCGGGCCGCGATCGGGGCCGAAGCGGTCGGTAAGCTGGCGCAGTGCCCCCGTCTCGACCGATATCTCGAAAACTTCGCTGTTGCGGACATCGAAATCAGGGTTGTCGCGGTTGGCACTGAAGACGATCGAGCGGGAGTCGGGCGACCAGGACAGTCCGCCGCCGTGGTCGTACGAACCGCTCGTCAGCTGCCGCGGGGTACCCCCATCCGCGGGCAGAACGAAGATATGCATGTGTCCGTCCGGGAGGTATCCGCGTCCGTCTGCCCGGTAGCGGAGCTTGGAGATCACCCGTGCCGGCGTCGCCCACTCGGCGCCCTCAGGTTTGGACGGCATCTTCGCAAACGCGGGGGCCGGTTCCGGCACGAACATCGTCATCGCAATCCAGTTTCCGTCGGGCGACCAAGCGATGTTTCCAGGAGACTCGGTCACGTTGGTGAGTTCCGCCGTCTGGCCTGTGTCCATCCAGCGCACGAACAGCTGGTTCGTACTACCATCCGAGGCCACATACAGGAGGCGGTTGCCGTCGGGAGACCAGCGTGGCGAGCTTACCGCGCCGCTTCTGTCCGTGATCGCACGGTGATTCGAGCCATCCGCGTCGACCACCCACAGTGCAGAGCGTCCCTCGTCCGTCATGATGTCGAAGCCGCGTCGGACGTACACGACCCGGTCGCCGTCGGGTGATATGCGGGGATCATCGGCAACCTCCATTTCGAAGACATCCAAGTACTGGAGCCTGTCGGGCTCGGCAGCCTGTTCGTTGACTTGGGCGGCCAGCGGCCCGGTCCCGAGAGCGAGAGCGAGAGTCAACAGCGATGGGTGTCTTCTTGTCATACCAATCGCTCCTGTGGTGGAGCGCCCGCGGAGCGGCAACGCGTGATCCGCAGGAGGTCGGGCCAGAATGGGGGGCACCTGGCCGGGCTGACCAGTCCGGGCGCTAATCCGGCCAATCCGGCGCCTTCCGGCATGTGGTGCGAGGCTGGTAAGAAGCCGCCTCGTATCATATCAACTTCAGAATTAACCACATTCGGATTCTGGCCGGGGTCCTAATCAAGAAACTTCCGGCCCCGATCCCGTTCTAAGAAGCCATCGAGTCCCTTCATGAGGCGATCGACATTGGTTGGATTATTGCCCGTTACGCGCCAGTGGTCGTGAATGTGGATGCCGTTCGGCCTTTTGGGTCGCCGTTCAATGTTTGGCCCGATCCCGATGGGCCTCATAATACGCTCTCAGGATGGCATTAATCCGGCTGTGGTAGCCCTTGCCCTGGTCCTGCAGCCACGCCAGCACGTCCGCGTCCAGACGCACTGTCAGCTGCTTTTTCCCGGGCGGGACCACCACCCGCGCATCCCGAAAGAAGTCCGTATCGAGTTCCGGAATATCGGAGTAATCGATATTCGCATCACTCATCGCATCAATGCGTCTCAAGTCGCTCTTGGTAAGCTTTTTCTTCACGGTGATTGCCCTTTCTCATTGAAATTATCCGCGTGTTGTTTTTTCGCGGCGTGTGCGCGACCACCACCACACGGCCCTCAAGCTGCCCCAGAGTAATGAATCGTGGTTCGCCGTAATCGAAGCGGGTATCTTCGAATGTGACGCACGGTCCGGAGAACACGGTGTCTGCATCATCAAAGCTGAGACCGTGCTTGGCCAGATTCTCTTGGCTCTTGGCTGCATCCCATTCATACACGGCAGCGGCCCCCTCATGTCACTACAAGTGTAGCTGCTAAACCTGCGCATGGAAGGAGAGGCCGCGCCCAGATTGCTGCACGCCTTGGTGGTGTGTACCGTTTCCGGGGAGTCCACGCCGATGAGTAGGCCGTCGCGGCCGTTGACCGCCTTCTGCGAATGCCATCCCATGACTAAAACTACATACGTGTTGCCTCAATTCCGCCAACACGGCCGACGGATTGCCTCATGAAGTCTGCTACCGGAGCGCCATCGTTGCCTCACGATTCCTGTTACCGAAGGAGGCAAGATGTCGAAGATCGTCGCGGAAGGAGCTGGTAGGTGCCATAGCCGAGAGATTCGTTGATGAGAAAGCGAGCGAGAGGGGTCGCCACAATGAAGAGGATTTTTTGCGCGGCGGCGTGGCAAATTGACGCTGGAGTATGGCAGGGGAGGCTGCTCGTGGCCGCGCCGGTGAGAAAAAAATCAGATGGGGTAAACCGCCTGCTGGGAGGTTCGCTATGGGGATATCATGATTGCGCAGGGTGTGTGCAGCTGGGGGAACGGGCTGGTGAGCGGTCAGGACCCGGCGATGTCGCGGGCAGTCTGGTTGCGAGAAGGATTCGGTACCGGTCGGGACGGCGCACGGAGCGGACAGGGCGCGGATACCTCTCCCGGACAATCCGCTTTCCCACTCAATCCGTCACGAGATAATCCGGTCCAAGAACCCGACGATTCCACGAATTAATCCGGGATTCAACAGGCCCCGAGATGGCTGACGGTTCCAAGCTTGAGCTTGACTGAGGAAGGGACGTATCCCGTTGTCGCAAGCCAGTCGGCTGAGGTGGTCCGATGTGTTCAGACAGCTGGTCGGTGAATTTAAGGTGGACTCCGCTACTACTCTGAACTACCGACCGCAGTGATTGTACCTCAATACCCGGTCATCATCATCCCGTCTCCTTCCTTGCTTTCCCGGCTGCTGATGAGGGTTTCCGGCCTGCTCCGGACGGGTCTGCCTGTTCCAAATCTGGCCAGGCACTTCCGGGTGCTTCCGCCCGTCGGTCGCCCCCGAGCCGCTCGCATTGGCGGAGGTTGAACTCCAGGTGCTGCCAGTACGTTGTCGGGAACGACTCCGTCCGCACTTCCTCCAGCAGGCTGGGTGTGGCCTATAGTTCCGTGGACAGGTAGGGGTGCGGTAAGTGAGACGGCTCCGCTGAGAGCGACACTATCATGGAGCGCTAGATTCCTTGACTCGCCGTAAGGATGGCGATTAGGTTTGGAGATCCCCTGCCTGCTCTTGCCGGTCTGAGCTTCCGTGTTTCTTGTTAAGCGGATCGTCGGGGAAAAGTGGTGTGACAGCGGCGCTGGGGGCATGTCCCTCCGGCGGTGTCCGCTGTTGGTCGATGGCAGGTCGGCAGGAGTTTCATGCAGCCGCCTCCAGTTGTCGGGCTGGCGGCCGGGGCTGCCGGAGGCGGTCTTCACGGAGGATGGTGTCGAGCAGGCCGACAAGCCGGCGCATGTGCGGAGCCTTGCCGGGAGTCGCGATGGCGTCCCCGTTGCGATGGGGCGACTCCAGCCACTGCGGTTGTATGCTGAGGAGGAAGGGCGCTTGCGCGAATCTGGGTCCGCTATATCAGGGATGGCCTCCAACTCGAAGGAACTCTCCACGGGAGCCTCGCCGGTCGCCGAAGCGGTGGCACCCGAGCCCGACACGGTCGAGTACCCGGAAGGGCATTGGATCGCGCAGAGCGTCTGGCACGGGGACGCTGTGCGGCTGGCCACGGCGGCGTTGCACCACCATTTCAAGGACCGCGACGACGTGCTCGTGGCGATGGAGTTGGTGGTGTACTACGTGCGAGGCGACAACCGGGTGTGGCTGCAGCCGGACGTGCAGGTGGTGTTCGGCGTGGAACCCGAGGGGAACCGCAGCACGTTCAAGGTGTGGGAGGAAGGCAAGGCGCCGGACTTCGTGCTGGAAGTGGCGTCGCCGTCGACGGCGAAACACGACGCCCGATACAAGGCGGGCGAGTACGCCCGCATCGGGGTGAGCGAATACTGGCGGCTGGACCCGGAAGGAGCGCTGATGGGGACGGCTTTGGAGGGCTATGCGATGACCGGGGGGAGGTACGAGTCGGTGGAGGCCGTGGAGCGACCGGGCCGTGGCCGGCACCTGCGGAGCCGGGTCCTGGGGCTGGACCTGCGGAGCCGGAAGCGGGATGGAGCGACGGTGCTGGTGTTCACCGACCCGCGGACGGGCGAGGAGTTCGACGGTGCGCTGGAGGAAGCGGAGCGTCGGCGGCGGATCGCCGAGGACCGGGCCGATGCCGAGCGGGACCGGGCCGATGCCGAGCGGGACCGGGCCGATGCCGCCGAGGATCGAGTGCGGGCCTTGGAGGAGCGACTCCGGAACCGCGCGAGTCGTACCCGTCCCTCGGGGCTAGATTCCTAGCGCGGCCGGGCCTTTGGCCGACGAGGGCAGACGTTGATCCACCGAAATATAACGCCAACGTCAGCCTCGCGCCAAATTCGGATACCTTGCGGATTCCCCGTTGTCTGGTCAGGATCGGACTCCAGAGACATGAGCCGTAGAGAGCCCGGGTGCTGATTCCCGGCTCGGCCCGGTCGCTGAAAAACCGTGCGAAGCAAGGGGGTCCCCGTGCCAGACGCTCGGCGCGGTCCAACGCCGTTCCGGATACTCCACCGCGTCGGGCTCGCGGGGCAGCCTTTCGGCGACCGGCGAGGCCACCTGGGAGAGTTCCGTTGAACTGGAGGAGGTCACCGACATATCGGAGCCGGCGGCGCACCAGCGCCCTTGCTTTCCAGCATACAACCGCAATGGCTGGCGTCGCCCCCTCTCAACGGCAACGCCATTTCGATTCCCGGTACGGCTCCGCCGACAAGAGCAGGCAAGGGAGTTCCAAACTGGACCCAATCGTCAACCTTACGGCGAGTCAAGGAATCTAGGGACGAGCCCTCCAGTGCATGGCAAACCCGTCGGGCCACACTGGGACCGAGTTAGGCACCGGCACCCGTAGACCGCCGACTACTTCTTCGAATCCTCATCCAGGCCCGACTGTCTTGTGCCCGAGCAGTCTGTCTGCCTTGGCGCGATGCAGATCGTTGCGATGCGTTTCGGGACTCAACGGCTGCCCACGTTGGACGGAAGCAAAGCATCGTCAGGATCTGGGACGGGATCTGGGCGTTTCTCAGTCACTCGTCTGTGATAGAGTGCCCGGGGGAATTCTGAGCGGAGGTGAATTCAGCAGTATTCTCGGAGGTCTTCTTGTAAATCCCGCGGGGAAGGCAATCTTGTCAGTGGAATTGCTCGGCGTGCCTCGAACTTCGCTGCTTCCGGAAGCACGGTCCCGGCGAGGTCGGACAAGGCACCGCCTCGAGGGTCGGCGAGGGTGCAATACTGACGAATTCCGACGAACTGGAGGAAAAAGCCAAGCCGTTGCGCACCCGCTCCTCAAACCTCATCGAGGCCATTCTTCGCGTCAGCGCGAGCCTTGACGTCACCACCGTCTTGCGTGACGTGGTGGAAAGCGCCCGTGCGCTCACCGCGGCTCGCTACGGGGCGATTGTGACCGTTGGCGACTCGGGTGAGGCCCAGGAGTTCTTCACCTCGGGCGTGGAGCCCGACGTGCATCGCCGGATCGTGGAGTGGGCCGACGGGCCACGGCTGTTCGAGCACTTCCGGAACCTGCCCGGGCCGCTGCTGCTGGATAACCTTCCGGAGTATGCCAGATCGCTCGGCTTTTCGCCCGAGGTGATGGTGGTGAAAACCTTCCAGATGACCCCGATGCGTCACCGCGGTGCCCTCGTCGGAGTCTTCTTCCTGGGCGAGAAGGAGGGCGGCGGGCAGTTCACCAGCGAGGACGAGGAGGTTCTGCTGCTGTTCGCATCGCAGGCGGCCATGGCGGTCTCCAACGCACGCTCGCATCGCGATGTGCAGCGCGCCCGGGCCGATCTGGAGGCCTTGATCGACACGTCCCCGGTCGGCGTCGTGGTCCTGGACGCCCGCACGGGCACGCCGCTGTCGTCCAATCGTGAGGCGCACCGCATGTTCGAAGCCCTTCGCATGCCGGGCCGCTCTCTCGAGCAACTTCTTGAGGTACTGGTTGTCAAGCGCGCCGACGGGCGGCAGGTCTCTCTGGCCGAAGTCCCGCTGGCCAAGGAACTCGACGGCGCCTCGGCGGTACACGCAGAGGAAGTCGAGATCGGGGTCCCCGACGGCCGATCGGTGACCACGCTGATCAACAGCACGCCGGTCCGCTCGCTGACGGGCGATGTCGAGTCCGTGGTGGTAACCCTGCAGGACCTGTCCCCGATGCAAGAGCTGGAGCGCTTGCGCGCCGAGTTCATGGGCATGGTGAGCCACGAGCTGCGGATCCCCCTGTCGTCCATCAAGGGCTCGGCCGCCACGGTGCGCGGCGCCCCGGCCGACATGGGCCGGGCCGAGATGCTGGAGTTCTTCCGCATCATCGAGGAACAGGCCGACCACATGCACAGCTTGGTCAGCGACCTGCTGGACATGGGCAGGATCGAGGCGGGCACGCTTTCGGTGACCCCCGAGCCGGTCGCCGTGGTGAGGCTGGTGGACCAGGCCAGGAACACCTTTGTGAGCGGAGGCGGCAGGAATCCCGTGCAGATCGACCTTCCTCCGGACCTGCCGTGGGTCCTGGCCGACAAGCCGCGCATCGTGCAAGTGTTGGGCAACCTGCTGTCCAACGCATCCAAGAACTCCGCCGAGATCTCCCCCATCCGGGTTTCCGCGGCAAGGGACGGCGTTCACGTTGCTGTGTCAGTGTCGGACAAGGGCAAGGGCTTGCCGCCGGAGGGGCTTGCGCGTCTGTTCAAGAAATACCCGCTAGCCGTGTCGGATTCGGAAGGGCTTGGCAACCAGGGAGCGGGCTTGGGGCTGGTCATCTGCAAGGGACTTGTCGAGGCACAGGGCGGCCGCATATGGGCAGAGAGTGGCGGGCCGGGCCACGGCATGAGGATCACGTTTGCGATCCCAGTGGCAGAACCGGCTGCGACCGATCCGGCCCGGACCTCCGGCCAGCCCAAGAGGCCAGGCTTCGGGGCGATCCCCGTGCTGGTTGTTGACGACGACCCGGAGGGACTCAGATACATTCGGAATGCTCTCGTGCCGGCAGGCTACATTCCCACCGTGACCGGCGATCCGCTGAAAGTGCCCGAACTGATCGAGAGGGAGAAACCGCACTTGGTCCTGATGGATCTCTTGTTGCCGGGGACCGACGGGATCGAGTTGATGGAACAGATCCCGGCGTTGTCGGACTTGCCGGTCATCTTCGTTTCCGCCTATGGTAGGGACGAGACGATTGCCAAGGCGCTGGAGCGCGGGGCTGCTGACTATATCGTCAAGCCGTAACTGCTCAGGCCCCTTCGACTACTTATCTTCTCGCCTAGCATCCCGCGGATCAAGGCTTGCGCTGGTTTCCGGCCAGCTTTCGAATGGTTGTTCGTGTCGGGAACCTGTCGCGGGCCGGAAACG
>MKWU01007574.1_pt1 | contig 10299 bp, 14 predicted proteins | sample 809101 | NCBI WGS metagenome assembly MKWU01 (sample SAMN05860141, study PRJNA318959) | sponge metagenome | host: Aplysina aerophoba | place: Slovenia: Piran, Adriatic Sea, Gulf of Piran | collected 2013-05-07
CCTGAAGGGCCTTCTCGGCGACAGGAAGGACTGACGGCGCCGTTCACGGCCCGGAGCCGAGGAGGCCATGACCGCGTTCCGCCGCCTCCCGGAGCGGACGCCGGGGATGTCATGAAATGTCATGTTTGGTCATGTTTGGTCATGTTCCATTGATTTTCCTATTTTGTCTTGCCTGCATCGATCCTTCCTTCCGCTCCCGTTCCTGCCGCCAGGGAACCCGGGGTCGTCATGAAATGTCATGTTCTGCGCGATAGGGTTTCATGGTGTCTCATACGGTCTAATAAGCCCGTTTTCCAAGGGTTTGAGACAGTCAGAGACAATATGAACTTTCTTGAGATAGGGGCTGGATTGTGGGCAAGGGATGGCCTATATTCATTGTGACAGGAGGGCATGACATGACCAAACGCAACACCTTGACCGCTTCATTCTGCAAGACCGTGACAGAGGCCGGGCGCTACTATGACGGCGGCGGCTTGATGCTGGTCGTAACCGGCACCGGGGGCAAGTCGTGGATACAGCGGCTTACCGTGAACGGCAAGCGGCGGGATATGGGCCTGGGCAGCTTCGACTTTGTGTCCCTGACGGAAGCCCGCAAGGCAGCCTTCGACAACCGCATGGCAGCCCGCACCGGCCGCAACCCGGTTGCCGAGCGCAATATCCCGACATTTGCCGACGCCATGGAAAGCGTCATCGTTCTGCACCGTGACGCTTGGAAGGGCGACGGCTCCGAAAAGCAATGGCGCGGCGAACTCGCCAAGTATGCCCTGCCGGTTATCGGGCAGGCGCGGGTTGACCGCATTACCACTGCCGACGTGCTGGCGGTTATCCTGCCGCATTGGAATGACCGGACGGCTACCATGGGCCGCGTTCGCGGGCGCATGAAGACAGTCTTCGACTGGTGCATTGCTTCCGGCTTCCGTTCCGACAACCCGGCAGGCGAGGCCGTCACGGCGATCCTGCCAAAGTGCAAGCCCGCGACGGTGCACCGGAAGGCGCTGCACCATTCCGGCGTTGCGGCGGCACTGGACGCCATACGGGGCAGCAACCGGGCGCATTGGGCAACGAAAGCCGCCTTGGAGTTTGTCGCTATGACGGCGGGCCGCTCCGGCGAGATTACCGGGGCGCGCTGGACGGAAATCGACATGGACGCGGCGGTTTGGACCGTCCCTGCCGAGCGCATGAAGAAAGGCCGGGCGCACCGCGTGCCGCTGTCCAGTCGGGCCATGGAACTGTTGCAAGCGGCGAAGCGCCATGCCGACGCCAGCGGGCTTGTGTTCCCTTCCTCTACGGGCAAGCAGATTGCCGGCGCGGTGCTGTCTCGCACCATGAAAGACATGGGCCTGGACGGCACGCCGCACGGCTTCCGTAGCAGCTTCGCGGATTGGGCAGCGGAATGCACCGACGCGGACCGGGAGACGGTAGAGCGGGCGCTGGCGCACGTGAACTCGAACGCGACGGAAGCCGCCTATAGGCGCACCGACCGGCTGGAAGCGCGCCGCGATTTGATGCAGGCATGGGCCGAATATCTGGCCGGATAACTTGCCACGAAACGGACGGAAACCCTTACAAGCCCTGCTACAGCGGGGCTTTTCTTTATACGGCAACACGTGGGAAAGTTTGTATTCTTGGGGAAGTAATGGAATATTCACACTTTGTGATTGTCGCGCCGTTGTCTTTTGCGATTTTAGACGCAATAAGTCTGCCGGAGACAGACAACGGAGGGCTGACATGGAAAACCGACTGCTCAAGATTGCTCAGGTTGTGGAGCTTGTCGGCATTTCAAAGCCGACAATTTGCCGGCTCCGAAACGAGGGCGCGTTTCCGCAGCCGGTCGTAATCGGACGCCGGGCCAAACGGTGGCGCGAGGCGGACCTTCGAGCGTGGATGGACGCGTTGCCGACAGAGGACGCCGCAGCTTGACAAGGGAAGCCCCAGCGCACGGGCGCGCGCTGGGGCTTTGGGGGAGTCGCGCCGGCTTTGGGCTGGACGGCGCGGCAGTGTTCTGGACGAACGAACGGAAGCTATCGGAAGAATGCCCGAAAATGCAAGCCCCACACGCAAGTATCCGCTCTACCAAGGGCTTGATGAAAAAACGCTCGCCGCACTGTGGGCCGGGCGGCGACGTGATCGTATCACGCGCTGGCGCTATTGGCGGCAAGCTGCGATTGCGACCGATGCAGGCTCCAAAGCACGCCGGCCGATGAGAGCCTTTCCGTTTCGAGACAAGGCCGGTTGGCGGTGCCTGAAACGCGCGGCGCTTGCCTACTACGACCAGGGAGACGGTTGGCGGCTCCGGCGCATGGAAGGGTGGCCCGTGCTCCGGCTCGCGCTGGAAAGCCTGCCGATGCTTGCCGACGATCCGCGCGAGGCGCTAGGGCAGGCGCTGCGACTGAACGATGACGCGCCCGCAATCCTGGCCCGTGTCTGCGGTCTGCCGCCAAGGGCCGCTATCGAGGCCGTGGACGGCATTGACCCGACAAAGGCTGTCCGTAGGAAGCAATGGGCGCGGCGGGCGGCACGGGCGCGCTGGAGCGACCATGAAAGCGCAGAGGCGGAAGCGGCCCGGCTCGGCGTTTCGACAAGCACCGTAGAGCGGCGGCGGCGGCGGGCGAAGGCCGAAAATGACGGAATGCCTACGGGCGACCATGACGGAATGCCTACGGGCGACCATGACGGAATGCCTACGGGCGACCATGACGGAATGCCTACGGGCGACCATGACGGAATGCCTACGGGCGACCACCTATTCTTACACTTACCAGGTGTGGCAGCCCCAACGCCGGAGGAGCGACGATGAACGGCGAGACAGAGATTGTCCGCGTAGATGACGCGGCCACTGCCGGTGTCCGGCGCGTAGCCGACCGCATGAAGCTGAGCGATACCGACGCGGCGCTGCTAGTCCTACGCATGGGGCTTCACGCCTTCGAGCGGCAGTGGTGCGGGGCAGACGACGTGCTCCAGCGTCTCGCCGCTGGCAGTCGGCCGGGAAGGGCGGCGGATCAACGGCAGGGAACGCTACCCCTTCCGGCCCAGCCGCATGAGGCCAGCCGATGACGGGCAGGATGGCACCGGCGGGCCACGCCGGGGCCGGGTGGACCGTAGTGGGGCCTCACCTTGCTTCGAGTGCGTTAGACCCTGCTTGAGGGATTGACAAATGCCCTACCGAGACCCGGCAGCGAAGCGGCTCTACCAGCGCCAATACATGGCGAAGCGCCGGGCGCGGCAGCGGACGGTTGCGGCGGCGGTTGTGCCTGCCGCGCCAGCGGACCCGGTAGCGGCTCTTGAAGCGTGGGCGGCGGCTACTCTCAAAGTGCCGCCCGGCCATCCTCTTGCGGGCCAGCCAATGCCGCTGCCGGCCTTCGCGGTTGACTTTCTCCGGGCGGGTTGGGGCGCGCATGAAAGTGCGCTGTCCATCGCGCGCAAGAACGGCAAGTCTGCCATCGTTGCGGTGCTGGCCCTGGGCTACTTGTGCGGGCCGTTGCGGGCTGAGGGCTGGCGCGGTGCGGTGGCGTCGGTATCGAAAGAGAAGGCGGCGGAACTCCGGGCGCAAGTGGCGGCTATAGCGGAGGCGTCGGGCCTGCCCGTCACCGTCCGGCGCTCGCCATATCCCGGCGCGGTGGAATCCTCTACGGGCGCGCTGGACACGCTGTCGGCTGACCGGACGGCGGGCCATGCTTCCGGTTTCGATCTGGTCATTGTGGACGAAACCGGACTGATGCCGGAGCGAAGCCGGGAGCTGCTTGCGGGCCTTCGCTCCAGCGTTTCGGCACGCGGCGGGCGCGTGCTGCATATCAGTGTCCGGGGCGATAGCCCGTTGTTCCGGGAGATATTGGACAACCCGGCAACGGTGGCGCGAGTGTATGCCGCGCCGGACGGGGCGGCGATGGATGACCGGGCGGCATGGGCAGCCGCCAACCCTGGCCTGGGCAGCATCAAGCAAGTGTCATACATGGAGGCGGAGTGCGCGCGGATTGCCGGCGCTCCGGGGGATGAAAGCAGCTTCCGGGCCTTCGATCTCAATCAGGCGCTCGATCCTACGCAGGAAATGATATGCAGTCCCGACGATCTCCGGGCGTGCTTCCTGGCGGACCCGCCCGGCCGGGAGGGACCGTGCGTCCTGGGTTTCGACTTTGGGGAGTCCATTTCCGCCACAAGTGCGGCGGCAATCTGGCCGGCAACGGGCCGGCTCGAAACCTGGATGGCCTTTGGCGACAAGCCGCCGCTCCGGGACCGGCAGCGGCGGGACGATGCGCCCTATGAGGCCATGCTGTCGCGCGGGGAGCTTCGCCTGTATCCGGGCCGCTCGATGCGGCTGGACCCGTTTCTTGCAGACGTGCAGGCAGACTTGGCCGGCTGTCGTGTCGCGGCAGCGGCGGCAGACAGCTACAAGGATGGGGAGGCGATGGATTTTCTTGACCGGGCGTCTGTCCCTTGGCCTATCCAGTTTCGCCGCGTAGGGGCCGGCAAGGATGGCGGGAGGGACTATCGGGCGTTCCAACGTCTTGTCCTGCAAGAGCGCCTTCGCATGGCCGAAAATCTGTCGCTGGTCAGCGCCATTGAAAAATCGCGTGTTCGCAGGGACGGCAACGGCAATCCGGCGCTCGACAAGGCCAAGAGCAACGGCAGGATTGACGTGCTGTCGGCTGCGGTGATTGCGGCGGGGCTGGCGGAGCCTTTCTTCGACCGGAAGCCGCGCCGCGCTTGGCGCTACCGGGGCATGGCCGGATGAGCCGACGCCATGCACGCCTTCATGCCGGCCGGTGGCAGGCGGTGCGCCGGGCCGTCTTCGCCCGCGACGGTTACCGCTGCCGCCAGTGCGGCAAGGCCGGGGCGCTCGAATGCGACCATGTAACCCCGCTCCAGCAACAGCCGGGGCAAGACCCATACGACCCGGACGGGCTGCAAACTTTGTGCCGCTCTTGTCACCTCGAAAAGACTGCCGGCGAAAACCGCAAGCCCGTGACGCCGGAGGAAGCCGAGTGGCAACGCGCGGTGTGGGAACTGGTCAACCGCTCTTAGGTCTTACTTTCCGCCCGCTGGGCGGGAAGTTGTCTAACCCTATGTAATCAATAAATAAAGTGGCAGAAACTTGTTGCTTTCCGCGCGGTTTCGGCGAAGGCTATGCCAACGCATTTGTGGACAAGGCAGGAAGCCCATGACGCCGGCACAGAAGAAACTCCGCGAACTCCGCGAGCGCCAATCCAAAGAGCGCCAGAAGATGGCCGAGCTTGGCCTTGCCGACTCACTGACCGCCGAGCAGCGCAGCGAACTGGACACTATCGAGGCCGGCACGCCGGACCTGGAGCGCCAGTTGCGGGCCGCGCAAGTCGCGGTGGAAACGGAAGAGGCCGAGCAGAAAACCGAGACGCGGGCGACCGAGCCGGACGCCGAGATGCGCGAGCGCCTGGAGCTTCGCGGCAAGGCGCGCGTCGGGGCGTTCCTGCTTGCCCGGCTTGAGGGCCGGCAAGTGAAGGGCGCGGAAAGCGAGCTTGCCGCCGCGGCTGGTATCGCGGACGGCTCCATTCCGTTGGAACTCTGGGACAAGCCGCCTGCCGAGCGCCGCGACGTGACGGACGCGCCGGACACGGTGGGCGTCAATCTCGACTCCATCCGGCCGCAGATATTCGCGCGGGCGATTTGCTCGCGACTTTCGGTTGCCATGCCGCGCGTTCCGTCCGGCACCTACGCCAGCGCCACCATTACCGGCGCGCTTACGGCGGGGGCGGGGGAGGAGGTGACGGGGAGCGCCGGCCTGCCGGCCAGGCGCGCTCCGCCAGCGCCCCCATTCCCGGCGCGCTTACGGCGGGCGCACTGGCGAAAGAGGCGGAAGCGATGGCGACGGCGGCAACCTTCGCCGTTGCGACCAGCACGCCGAAGCGCATTTCCGCCCGCATGGAAATCGCAATCGAGGACATAGCGGCTATCGGCACCGAAAATTTCGAGAGCGCCTTGCGCGAAAATCTCGGGCTGGCGCTGACTGCCGAAGTGGACAACCAGTCTTTGAACGGCGACAACGCCGGCGCAAATCTCAACGGGCTGTTTGCCCAGCTTGCGGCGGCGGCGGCACCGGGCGCGACGGTTTCCGCCTTCGACGATTTTGTTGCCGCCTTCGCTTCCGGCATTGATGGCCTTTGGGCGAGCAAAATGTCGGAAATCATGGCGGTTGTCGGGCCGGCAACCTACGCGCTTTCGACCCGCACTTTCCGCGACGCCGAGCAAGACCGGGGGCAGATGGCGTTTTCCGATTATGCCATGAAGAACTATGGGCCGATGGCCTGGTGGACGAACTCCCGGATGCCGGACCCGGCCGCGAACGTGCAAGAGGCGATCCTGCACCGGCGCGGCATGAGCGAGTTTGAGAACGACGGCGGCATACGGCTGGCGACCCTGCCCATATGGAATGAAATCAGCGTGGACGACATCTATTCGCTGTCGGCCATGGGCAAGCGGGCCTTTACGATGCACGTCATTTGCGGCGACCTTGTGTTGCAGCAACCGGCTGCCTACTCCCGCGTGGCATTCCGCACGGCGGCCGGTGGCTAACCGCCATGACGGTGCAGGCGCTGGCGACAACCGTTCCCCAGCGGCTCTATGAGCTTGCGGGGCATGACGCGGCGGACCTTGCCGCCAGCACGGCGGCGGTGCTTTGGACGGGTATCGTGGAAAACGCGGGCGGCGAGACTATCTATTTTCGCCGCTCGATTGCCGCGCCGAACCCGCTTACCGACATAGGCCGGAGGCTCCCGACGCGCAGCCGGCTGCAAATGCGCGAATACTCCGGGCGGGCGGAAGGGCCGTATTGGCTTTGGACGGCACGCAACGCCGCAACCGTAATGATTGACGCGGGCGCGCTGGAATGATGGAGCGCCGGGCAGGCGGCGAGCTTCGCGCGGAAGGCCGGCGACTGTCGGGCGTTGTCATGCGGTATGGCGACGTTTCGCCTTCGCACCGGGAGCGGTTTGAGCCGGGCAGTTTGCGCATGGCGGCGGCGGTGCATCTTGACTTGCACCATGACCCGGAGCGCGCGGTTGCATGGCAGCCGGGCGGGGGCCTGGAGCTTCGCCAAGAGGGCAAGGCGCTGACCATGCGGGCAACCCTGCCGCCCATACCGGCCGCCGATCGGGCGCTAACGGAGATACGGGCCGGGCGCGCTACCGGCCTATCGGTGGAGTTTCACGCCGTCCGGGAGCGCCGGGAGGGCGGCTTGCGCGTCATTCAAGAGGCCGTGCTGAACGGTATCGGCATTGTTCGCAGCCCGTCCTATGGGGGCAGCCGTGTAGAGGCGCGCGCGCGTTCCGGGCGGACGCTACGGGCGCATATCCCGGCCAATACCGACCTTGCCTGCGAGTGCACCGGGGCCGGCTGCAAGTTTGCCCGCTTCGCGCAAGAGGCGTTGCAAGAGGCATGGGACGAAACCTTTGCGCGTTTCGAGCGGGAGGCCGTGGCGAGCTTTGGCAGCTACGCCGCGCCGCTCGCCAGCGCCGGGCGCGGCACCATGCGCGGGCGCGTGGTAGAGGGCGGCGCGGACGTGGATATTGACATACCGACCGGCGCGGCTGGCGATGCTGTCCTGGCGGCGCACGAAAATGCCGGCGTTGTCGTGCGGCCATTCCTGGACGCCAGCCGCTCGGAAGGCATGGAGACGCCGCGCGAAGACGGCGCAAACGCCATGGCCTACACGCGGGCCAGTGTGCGGGCCTTTATCGTTTCGGCAACGGACGTGCGCGACGGCTGGCCAGCGCCGGCACTTGTGCCGACGCCGGAAGAACTGGCGAGCGCCCATGCGCCGCGCCTGGGGGAGCGCAAGCGGCGGCTATGGCTATAGGCACAATGTCACCTACACGAAACGCGATTTGCGGGGGAAGGCGGCTATGGCGCTAAGTCCCTGGCCAACGACTCCGGTTGCGCTCACCAACGCGACGGCAAGGCTGCGAACCGAGATAGGCCCCGCTTTGCCGTTCAAGCGGCCGGACGGCACGCCGGACACGGAAAGGGAGGCGGAGCTATCCGCACGGCTGCAACGCCTGGGGGCCGTTGCGGCGGCGCTGGTAGAGCGTGAAGCGCCGGGAGCGCCGGAGGCGGTGAAGGATGAAGCGGTGATCCGCTTCGCGGGCTACATGTCCGGGGGGCAATGGGGCACGCTCTCCAAGTCCACCCTGGGGCCGCAATCGGCCGAGTATGTGACCAACCATGCGCCCATGTTTCGGAACTGCGGGGCCAAATCGTTGCTTGGGCCGTGGAAGGTGCGCCGGGCGGGGGCCATCGGCTGATGCCCTGGCGCTGGCCCTGGACCCGGACAGAGACGCGCGAAAGCGGCGGCGACTTTTCGGACGCGGTGTTGCGGCTGATAGAGGCGGAAGCGGCCGGCACGGCGGCGGACACGTCCAGCACGGCGGCGGTAGAGGCGGCGGCGGGCGCGCTGTCGCGGGCCTTCGCGGGCGCGGCGGTGGAAGGGCCGGCATGGGCGCAAGAGGCCGTCACGCCGGACGTGCTGGCGCAAATCGGGCGCGACTTGATACGCCGGGGCGATAGCCTTCACGTCATACGCGACGACGCCGGGGGCGTGCGCCTGATACCGGCCGCGTCCTGGCATTGGGAAGGCGACCACAACCCGGCCACATGGACGGTGCGGGCGACGGCTTACGGGCCTTCGACAAGCACAACATGGAAGCTCCCGGCCGCCAGTGTCGTTTTCGCGCGCTGGGGCGGCGGGCCGGGGCAACCCTATGTAGGGACTGCACCGACAAGCTGGGCGGCGCTTACGGCGCGGCTACAGGCGGAAACAGAGCGGACCCTGGGGAATGAGGCCAAGGGGCCGCTGGCGCAGCTTATCGCCATTCCGCAAGACGGTGGCGACGGGGGCGAGGAAGATCCGCTTGCCATGCTCAAGGCCGACATTGCAGCCGCGAAGGGCAAGGCGTTGCTCTTGGAAACAACGGCGGCCGGGTATGACCAAGGCAAGGTTGCCGCGCCGCAACGCGACTGGATAGCAAGCCGCCTGGGGCCTAATCCGCCTGCCGGCCTTGTGGAACTCCGGCAGGCTGCATTCCTGGCCGTCTTGGCGGCTTGCGGCACTCCACCCGACTTGTTTGCGCCAGCGGACGGCACGGCGCAACGGGAGGCGCTTCGACGGTGGCATATGAACACCGTCATGCCGCTGGCGCGGATGCTAGAGCATGAACTGTCGCGCAAGCTGGACGCGCCCATAAGGCTGCGTTTCGACGGCTACGCCATGGACCTACAGGCGCGGGCCGCGACGTTCCAGAAACTTGTTGCCGGTGGCGTGGCGGTGACAGAGGCACTGGCGACAAGTGGGCTGCTTGCCGACGAAACCGCCTGATTGGCCAACCGTGCCGCTGGCGTGGTGCTGGAACTGCGACACGGACGGGCCAGCCACGCAATGCCCTGACGGCGTGTGGCGCTGCGACGAATGCCGCCATCGTGCTACCGTCACGCCATTGCCGCCGCGCTTCAAGTGGCACGGCGGCGGCAAGGGGAAAGATTGGTGAATGGCTTGGCCGCGCAAACATCCGGGCGTGCGCTTCTCGAACTGGAAGCCGCACGAAGATGCAGCGATCCTGGCCGCCCGCCCGCTCCCGCCTTCGGAGCGGCGCGTGAAGCGGGGCGAGCCGAAACCCGTTTCGGAGTTAGAGGCCGTGGCGGAAGCCCTGGGCCGGTCTTATGTGGCGGTGCGGACCCGGCGCTATCGGCTGATACGCGGAAGGGCCGTCACGGGCTGCTAGGGGCCTTGTCGCGGTATAGGCGCACCAACCGGGCCTTTTCACGCTGTAGCTGTGCCTGACGGGCCTTGCGTGCGGCTGTGGGCGGCATTCTCGCCAGCCGGGCGCTTTCCTCTATCGCCGCTTTGAGCGCGGCGGCGGCTTGTTCCGCCGTCATGCCGTCCCTTCCTTGCACGCCGGGCGGCCGCTCGAAAGCAACCGCCCGGTCTTTGCATTGCCGCTTGCGGCGGCAGTCGCCTGCTACCTACGGTTTCAATCCACTCCCGTTGCCGGGAGACAGCGCGCCCGCCGCAGAGCCGGACCCCGGCCGCTGGAAGCGCGGTTGACAGTGACAACCAGCGGGCAGCTACACGCGGGGCCGCAGCCGCGCGGCGCTTGTGTTGCGACGGGCGCGGCGGCATTCTGCATCGAACCCGTGACCCGGCGCAATAGTGTCGCATAGCGTCTCATAGCATTGCATACGGTATCGGGGCGATTGTGCGCTGTATCGTGGGCAAGGCGGGCCGGTAGGGACGGCAACGCATTGATATATATGCGTTTCATGCCACCATGTTAGAGT
>MKWU01007575.1_pt1 | contig 10299 bp, 4 predicted proteins | sample 809101 | NCBI WGS metagenome assembly MKWU01 (sample SAMN05860141, study PRJNA318959) | sponge metagenome | host: Aplysina aerophoba | place: Slovenia: Piran, Adriatic Sea, Gulf of Piran | collected 2013-05-07
GGATCGCCGACGCAGGCTTCGTCTCCATGGCCGACATCGCCGCGCGCATCGGACGAACCCGGGAAGGGACACGGCTACTGATCACTGGAGCGCGCGGCCCGGGCGGGTTCCCGCCACCGGTCACCGACCCCCGAAGCCGTTACCGATTGTGGCGCTGGTCAGACGTGGCACACTGGCTCACAAAGCACCTTGGTGAAGAATTGGCAACTGCGGACGATGAGGTCCTCGCGGCCTTCAACGCTGGCCTGGAACTGCGCCACCACAAGCGCCGGCTTGCCCGTCCGGACCAACTCAAACTTGGAGCCTTGGCCGGATTGTGAGGGAATGGCGAACTTGAGCGCACGGCTCCCAAGGAGCGACCAGTCGCTCAGTACCCGCCCAGGTGACACCCTGTTCACGAAGGATGTAAATGTCTGATCTCTCTGAAGATACTCCCTCCGCCACATCGAAAACTGGGGGTGGTGCGGCCACCAGCGCGGGAATAATATTTCAACAACGATTGGGAGCTTTTTTTGGCGTTCACCTTCTCTTGGGAAGACGCTTCGATGAACACCTGAATCTAGGAGCCGCCTCGCCGGTTTGGTTACGCTTTGAAACGGAAGCACCAGTCGACGATCTACTCATTTTCACCTCGAACGATGGCTATATCGCGATCCAGGCGAAAACGACGGTATCGCTGTCAGAGAAACTGGAGAGTCGCTTTGGCGAGACCATTTCCCAATTCGTTCGGCACTGGCTCGCCTGTCGGAGCGGTGACGGTAGCCTCGAATGGAACCGACCCCTGGATCCTGTCCGTGACCGGTTGGTTCTTGCTGTCGGCGCGCAGGCGTCCGAGAGTATCCGAGTGCACCTGCCAAATGCACTTCGACATCGTTCCCGAGGGGACAAGGGCATCCTCAACGGGAAAGAGCAGATAGCGTTGAAGCACTTTGATTCATGCGTCGCTCAAGCTTGGGCGTCCCTGACCACCGAAGCGTTCGACCCGCGTTTGCTTGATCAGTTGGCACCCTTGGTGACTGTCTCGGTGTTCGATTCAAGCGGAACGTCTCGGGTTTGGCTGCAGCAGATGTTGGCGACGTCACTGATGGACGGGGCTGAACCGGCTGCTGCCCTGAACGCTCTGGAAACGGTCAGCGGTGAAATGATGGCGGGGCGAGACGGAGCCGATCTTGCCACCCTCCGCCAAGCGCTCATGACCAAGGGCGTCAATCTTCGCGTCGCACCACGTTATCGACAAGATATCACAGCCCTTCAAGACTACACCAAGTCAGTGTCGGCAGCCCTGCGGCGAAATGAAGGGATTGAAGTCGAGGATGGTAAACGTGCTGAGATCGTCAGAGAGTGCCAAGAACTCGTCAAGACAGCCGCCCTGGAGAATTCGCTCCTAATTGTCGGCGAGCCGGGTGCCGGCAAGAGCGGCGTATTGAATGCTCTCGCTCGATATCTGACGGATCAAGGCAAGGATGTTCTCGAACTCGCCGTCGACCAACACTCCGTGGAGTCGCTCGAAGGTCTCTCCAATGAGCTCAAACTTGAACACGGCCTGCTAGACGTGTTGGAGGCCTGGGATGGTGCCGGACCGGCCTGGCTCATTATCGACGCTCTTGACGCAACACGCGGCGGAAAAGGCGAAAGCGTTTTTCGCACCCTGATGGCGCGGGTGCTAGAGCGATGCCAGCGTTGGCGAGTGGTGGCATCCATTCGCACCTTCGATCTTCGGATGGGTCAACAATTTCGGTCTTTATTTCCTGGTGTACCCCCCGACGCGGCCCTCGCAGAATCGAGCTTTTCCAACGTCCGACACATCAGGATACCACCCTGGTCGAAATGCGAGTTGCAGCAGCTTCTCGACCAAGCACCGACTTTGTCTGCAGCCTTCGCGGATGCGCCGCCACGACTGCGGGAGCTTGCTTTCATCCCGTTCAACACACATTTACTCAGCGAACTCATTGCCGGCGGCGTGGACATGGTGGACCTGAGCCATGTCTCGTCGCAAGTAGAACTCTTGCGTTTGTACTGGAACCACCGGATCGAAGGATACGGCACACCGGCAGAACACTGCCTTCGTAGTGTTGTTGAAGCGATGGTGGAGGCGCGTGTGCTCCGGGTGCAGAAACACACGCTTGTGCCAAACGACCCAGCAATGATCGACACGCTAGCACACGAAGGGGTATTGGTCGCCGCTGAGGACCGGCGGTGGGTTCAGTTCCGGCACCACATCCTCTTCGACTTTACGGCCGCTCAGGTCTTACTCGACCCGCAGGATATCGTGCGAGGCACACTACGTTTTCCCAAGGAGCAAGCACATGGGTTGATTCTCGCGCCAGCGCTTGCCTTCGTTCTTCAAGAGATTTGGGATTCAGAAACTGATCGAGCTTCGTTCTGGACTGCTGTCGCGAATATCTTGGCGGACAAGGACAGTGACCCCGTCATTCGAAGCGCTGTAGGCCGTATAGGCGCGGAATATCCCGACGAGGTGCCTGACACTCTAGAGATCGCTGAACGCATAGTCGATGGCAATGCCCAAGCCGCTAAAGCGTTTGCGATTCTTAGCGGAGCCCTGGCGGTCCGCATGGAAGATCATCCGGAAACTCCCACGGAGCCCTGGATCAAGCTGCTCGGCGCACTCGCCCCCAATGTAGGGAGTGTGGCCGGACCGGTCCGCTTTCTTCTCCATAGATTCATTGAGCGAACACATGACGCTGTGCTTCAGGTCGCTCTCGGGCTGGCTGCCCGCGCACTGCTGGAGCATGGATACAGCTTGCAGGAGCCGACGATGAGCGTAGCGACTGCGATTGGTTTCGTCGCCGATACCTACGAAACGGACCGAGAAGAATCTCGTCGACTTCTTTCAAGAGTCTTTGACGAAGACCGCTTTCGAAAATTTGCCTGGGAGGAAGTTCCAGCGGTTTGCTACAAGATCGAGGCCATAGTCGGAGCCGATCCGGCCTTCGGCGCCGAGATCTACCGGCAAACCTACGCGTTTGATGTAACCGAAGAACGTACCACCAACATGACATCGAGTCAGATTTTATCGCTCACTTCAAACGCAAGGCAGGACTACAATATGGCGCGCTATTCGCTTGGCGAGTTCATTCCCCAATTTCTCGCCAAGCACCCGTCGCAAGCCGTCACAGCGATCATCACTTCCGTGGAGGGTTACGTCGCTCGAGAACATCCAATCCCAAATGACTTTCACAAACACAATCTTGACGTTGCCGGTAGAAATGTCCAGCTACGTCAAGATCATAGCCACGTCTGGGCGCACGATCCAGATAGCCAGTACCATCGGGATGCAGAGGTTCTTGTAGCGAAGCTTCTGGAGAGCTTGAGATCCAGCGACGACGAGGCTGCCCTAAAGTTGGCGAACCTAACAATCGACAACGCATCGCTCGCCGTATTCTGGTCTAGATTGTTCATTGCCTCGGCACAACGCAATGACGAAATGGTCGGTCTGCTTCTCCCTTTCGCGTTGACTGAACAGTTTCTTTTGATGCCAGATACCCGGAAGGATGCCATAGACGTTGTCGCAAAAGGGTATGGACGGCTCACGCCCGAAGCCCGCCAAAGGTTTGAGCGACAAGCAACATCGTTCGATTTTTCAGACTTTGTCCGCCCCAAGGAAGCTAGGGACCATTTCCTTCGGAGGCTATTCACAGCAATTGGTCACGACGCTCTGGTGACAGGCGAAGCCCGAGAACTGCTCGCCGAGGACACCGACGAGGATGTAGCGCAAAATGAGCGGCCCTTTGTCGTCCGATCGTGGGCTGGAAATGTTGAACCGTATGATTCGATTAAAGACCTCGATGGGAACCTTCCCGCGAACGCCGCGCTCATAGCGGCAGTCGATGCAGCCAAAAACCTGTTAGCGGTGGAACCTAATGCTACCGCTCCGCCGGGGCTGACACTGGCCTCTGCGCTTGAGATCCTCCGCGAAGTTGAGAGAACCCTGAACGGACATGGGGTCAATACACAACTGCGAATCTATGGAGAGGGTGTGCTTGCCCAAGGGTGTAACCGCATCATAGATCGAAAGCTCCTTCCGGAACCGGCTGATGACTCCGCCACAGAGAACTTTCTCCGGCTTCTCAGAATCGCTACGAGTTCCGTTGGTCCAATAGTGGAGGACCACACGGAGAAGTCATTCGAAGAGAATGCGTCATGGGGCTCACCGGCGGCGCGTGTAGAGGCCGCTCAGGCTGTTTTCGATTTGGTCCTGCAACGGCCGGATTTACTTTGGAAGTTTCCCGGTGAAATCGACACACTGCTGGCCGATGCCCACCCTGCCGTCCGAATGCAGGCCGGACTACACCTCGTCCGCATCTGGGACCTTGACCGCGCCGGTTTCTGGCGACGCCTGACGGATCGTCTCAACCGGGAGGCAAACCTCGGCGTAATCGAACACATCATAAACCACGTTCTCAATCGCGTCGTGCACTCGGCCCCAGAAGTCGTCGAATCGTTGACCTTGGAGCTACTGAAGCGTTTTCCCGACGACAATGAGCGCCAACTCCGACTGCGCAAGGTCGTCGCCAATACGCTCGCGGTCCTTTGGGTCAGATATGAGCGTCAACTCGCGCGGTCCGTGATAGAAGCGTGGGTTGATGATCCGGCTCGTTGTCAGGCCGAACTCACTATTGTCCTATCGACGATGCGCGAGGCTTTTGTTTTCGGCCTGACCGGCGAAAAGACGCAAACCGATGTCGCGTTGCGACACCGAGCCCTGTATTTGGCTGCGAGGATCGTGGAGGCCGCGAGTGAGGGCTTGGCCATACACTTTTCGGGCGACACACCGAACGTTGGCGACATGGCCGACGCTCGCGAGTTTGCCGAGTTGCTCGACGTCGCATGCCGCGAACTCTATTTCTCTACTGGAGCGAGCGCCGGTGGCAATGAGTCAAACACGTCAGCAAGTGACAGGGGGCTTGAAGTCTTCTTCGTCGAAGTGACGCCAATCCTTGAGCGGATCAGCGAATACGCCACGCCCCACACAGTCTACTATCTCCTTCAACTGGTCGAATTCCTGCTACCGCTCGATCCCGAGCGCGCCTTCGATCTCGCAGCACATGCTTTACAGAGTGGTGGCAGTCGTACCGGATTTCATTTTGAGTCATTGGGAGCTGATTTAGTCGTGCGACTCGTTGGCGTGTTTCTTGCCGATCACAAAGAGATATTCGATAGCGAAGAACGCCGGAGTGCGCTGATTTCATGCTTGGAGATTTTCTTGGAAGCCGGTTGGCCGGCCGCACAACGGTTACTCTACCGGCTGCCCGAACTAGTTCAATGAACAAGGAGCAGGTAGAGAACGAGTTTCAAGTGGGTCTGAGAACTCTGCTTGAAGACATCGAGAAGGAAGTTTCACCTGATGCACCGGATCCTTACGCGGGTGGGGACAGGCAGGCTTTGCTGGAACACACCACGCGGATTTACTTCTTCGACCGGTTTCTTGAACTCCTGGGCTGGCGCTTGGGCATACACGGAGATGTTGTGGAGGAGGCTCGCGTCAAAGCTGGGACCACTACGTTCATGGACTATGTCGGCGTAAACCCTGAAACACGGGTGCCAGCGCTCATGTGGGAAGCAAAAGCTTGGGAAACGCCCTTTATTGCGCCTCGAGGCGGCACGGAGTTCATGGGAACCGAGCGGGAGCTCATCGCCGCGGCGATAGGTCATGTCAGGAGCGGCGGGGAAAAGACAAAATCCCCAGCTACACGGATCTGGCACGAATTTCTTGAACAAGTCGGGGGATACGTCCGCGGGCTCAAGGAGAAGAGCGGACATGCCTTACCGTGCGCTGTCTTGGCGAGTGGACAGTGGATCGTCGTATTTCGTAGTCCGACAGGAACCTTCTTGGATGGCGACGTGAACGATGAACAGTTCGCGATTTTCAAGAAACAGAAGTACGTGGAAAAGTCGCGTGATCTCTTTGCCCTTCTTAGTCAGTTTGAACTCGCGAGCGTTGTGCCGTTTCTGCTGCGACCGTCTCAACTTCCGGATTACGTGACGGCCGAAACAATATCAGCCGTCTTCCACGGTCTCCACGTTGCGTACGAAAGCTCGGGATCCAAACTATTCGCGCCCCGGCCACGCATCCTGGTCTATCCGGCATTGATCATCCAGCGCGACGATGGCACGTGCCTCACGGCCATCGACGGGGAGTTGCCCATCGTAGTGGATATGGAGGTTGTGGGGGATGACGCCGAAAAAAGCCTCATTCCGCACTTAACTGAAGTGGCGGACAAAGCGGCGGCTCTTCTAGAAACCTGTTCAAATGAACTCCAGACTCCGCTCAAGGCATTCGCCCTATCCGATTTTCCCGGATTTCCGGAGCCGCAAGGGGTATTTGGCAATGCGACCAAGCGCAAAAGGGTTGTGAAGCCTCTCAAAGAAGTGGGGGATGAGTGGCTGCTAGCGACCGGTGCGTCGCCACACTATCTCAAGGATGTTCCCGAAGTTCATCCCTGCCGCTTCCATTCGTGGGCCGAATGTCGGGATGTCGCCTACCAAGCAGGTGCCGCTGCGATCAGCACTCCTTCTACGACGGCCCCACGCTCGTTCTTTGTCGACGCGCAAATATTTCACTGCGCACACCAGACAGTTCACGACCGGCGCGACAAACGCTGCCACATCGCTCCGTTGGATCAGCGAACCTGCTGCCGCGCTTGCGTGTATCAGGACTTGTGTTGGACGCCGACCGAACTCGAACAGCTGCCGTGTGGAACCTGAGGCCGACTACCATGCGTTGTTCGCTCGCCTGCCCTATGTAGGGGGAAGCACGGTTCTTTCAAGTTTAGTCGCACACAACCACTTTTGACTTCAAACACTGTATAGAGGATCAGCCCACTTGCCGATAGAGTTAGGTATGACGGACAGGGGATGACGCTTGCAATTGACTCCCACCGACATTTCAGGCCATTTCATACAGCGCTCAACGGGGTTCGTGGCGAAACCTCAAGGACGCGCTGAACCGCCGGTGCTAACTTCCGGGGTGAACGGAGAATCTTGCCCCAAGCCGCGCAGCGAGGATGCCCGATGAGCATTGAGCGGGGTTTCGACGTTTCTCTGATCGCGGAAATGGCGCTCAGGGAAAAGCAGATCCAGCAGAATTACCGTCCGATCATTGGCGTTCACAAATGGTTCGCCCGCCGCCCGGGAACCTTGTTTCGAGGGCTGATCCTCTCGGAGTTCGGGGAGGATTGCCTGGAAGGCGCCTTTTTCCGATCAAATGACCTGTCGGGCATCCGTATCGCGGACCCTTTCATGGGGGGCGGGACGCCCCTGATTGAGGCGAACCGCCTCGGATGCGCCGTGCAGGGCTTCGATATCAACCCGATGTCGGCGTGGGTCGTCCGCGAGGAGATCGAGCACCTTGACGTTGCAGCCTATGAACGGGCAGCCGCGGCTCTCATCGCTAGCCTGCGGACCGAGGTCGGTGAATATTACCGGACATCCTGCCCGCGCTACGGCGACGCCGATGTACCCGTGAAGTCCTTCCTGTGGGTCAAGTTGCTCGACTGCGAAGCCTGCAGGAAGCCCTTCGATCTCTTCCCGGGCTACCTTCTCGCCGAGAATAGGCGACATCCGAAGAATGTCTTGCTCTGTTCGGCTTGCGGCGATCTCAACGAGATCGACGACCGCGCAAGCCCTGGGGATTGCACGGCATGTGGAACCGGCCTGACCCAGACCGGACCCGCGCGCCGGGGACGTTGTACATGCCCCCGCTGCGGCCACTCCAACGTGTACCCCGGAGAAGCTCGGCGCCCCCTTGAGCACCGCCTTTTCGCCATCGAGTACTACAACCCGAAGCGGAAAGCGGAGCACAAGGGCCGCTTTTTCAAGAAACCCGACGCCGAGGACGTTGCGCGCATGGCTGACGCGGTGGAGCGGTGGAAACAGACCATCCCCCGTTTCGTGCCGGACCAGGAGATTCTGCCCGGAGACGAGACCGACCGGCTTCGCAGGTGGGGCTATGCCCGCTACAGTGATATGTTCAACCCACGGCAACTCCTCGGGCTGGAGCTGAGTTGCCGGTTGATCTCCGAGACCAAGAACCGTCGCATCCGCCACGCGCTCGCCACCAACCTTTCCGACCTGTTGCGGTACCAGAACATGCTGTGCCGCTACGACACCATGGCCCTTAAGTCACTGGATATCTTCTCCGTGCACGGTTTTCCCGTAGGGTTGGTGCAGTGCGAGTCCAATTTTCTGGGTATTGCCAACGGGGGCGGCACAAATGTCGGGTCCGGCGGCTGGTCCAACATCGTTGACAAGTACGTGAAGGCGAAGCGCTATTGCAGTGCCCCGTTCGAGGTTCGACGCCAAGGCACACGCAAAGTCAAGATTCCTATCGAAGGCGAGTGGATCGGTGAGAAGCTCAACGGCAGCCGCAAGGAGGTCGCCATTCGCTGCGAGGACGCCGCAGGTGTCGAGATGGCGCCCAGGAGCCTCGATGCCGTGTTCACGGACCCACCCTATTTCGGTAACGTCCAGTACGGCGAATTGATGGACTTCTGCTATGTCTGGCTGCGCCGTCTGGTTGGGAACAAGGCCGAGGGGTTCAACCGACCATCGACGCGTTCGCTGGCCGAGTTGACGGGCAACGTCACCGAGGAACGCGGCCTGGAGCATTTCACAGAAGGGCTATCCGCAGTCTATTCGCATATGGCCGGTGGCCTGAAGCCCGGGGCTCCACTGGTTTTCACCTACCACCACAACAAGCTGGAAGCCTACTACGCAGTCGGCGTGGCGATCCTTGATGCCGGCCTTGTCTGTTCCGCGTCACTGCCCTGCCCCGCGGAGATGGGCGGGTCGATCCATATCCACGGCACGGCGTCATCTATCATCGACACCGTTTTCGTGTGTCGGGGGTCGGGTGCAACTCCGGCGCGTTGGCTGTTCGAAACACCGGAGCAACTCGCTGCCATCGTAACGGACGATCTGGAGAGGCTTGAGAGCGCTGGCAGAACACCGACCTACGGCGACCGGCGGTGCATCGTTTTTGGCCACCTTACCCGCATGGCAGTCTGGAAACTACGTAAGGGTTGGAACCACCCCGGGCTGCCCACGAAGAAGAAGCTGGCGGCCTTTGCCGAGGCTGTTTTGGCTCTTGGAACGGCGGAGCAACTCGTGGAGCGCGTAGCAACCGACCAACCAAGGGTACCCTTACAGGGATCCTTGTACGTGGCGGACGCATCCGAAGAGGAGGCGTACAGTGCCATTCCCTTTTGAGGTCGGCTTCGATGAGATCCAATCCAATCTTGACGAGTACGTCAACGCCGTGTTCGGGTGCCTGGAATCCGAGTTTCTGGTCATGCCGAAAGGCACTGGGTTCGTCGAATTCTCGACATTTGAAACCGGGTATGAAGCGCTGAAGCGCGCCACCCGCGGTTTCCAGGACGTCAGTCCGGAGAAGCTCGCCCCGGTCGTCTTCGAGGCCCCGATCTCACTGGTTGTCCTCCGTTGCATGCTGGGTTTCACGCCGCCGGAGTGGGCCTACTACGCGACCCAGCACACCGGCGTCGCGGTCACCCAAGGCGCGGCACGAATCATCGACCGGAAGATACGAATGAAACCCGAGGCGGCTTTGCCGCGAACGGGAAGCGTGACGGAACGGCGCATTCAAGCGCTGATCGCCGCGGCTTGTCATGCCCTGGAATCCGGAGCACCCGCCGGCTCTCCCGGAAATCTCCACCGGTTCGAAAAGGCCGACACCCAGGCCGGGCTCACCAGTCTTCGAGCGTCGGCGGATTTGGGCGTTCCCTACTCGATGTTGCTTTACGAGCGCCTCCTCGGTCGGCCGTTTGCAGGCCATCGGGACTCGATCAGTGAACTTGTTGGCAATGTCGTCGAGAACGCCATCGAGGACGTCTTGTCCCGTGCCGGCATAAGTTTCCGCAAGACCAAGCGGGCGGAGAGTCTGCCTGGCTTCGACCAGGCGCCCGATTTCGTGGTTCCCAATGAGTTCAACCCGCACGTGGTCATCGAGGCGAAGCTTACCGAGGACGACGGCACGGCCCGCGACAAGGTGACACGGGTTCAACATCTCGGCGACCTGAGCAAGGAGGGGCAGCCACCAATCCAACCTGGGTTCGAAGTGGTAGCCTGCATCGCCGGGCGAGGTTTCGGAATCCGACGCGAAGACATGAAGAAGCTGCTTCGTTCCACCCGGGGCAAGGTCTTCACGCTTCAAAACATGCATCAGCTCGTGGAGCACACGCGCCTTGCGGAGTTCCGCTCGCGGTAACCTGACCGAGACTCAGGCCGGCGGCGTAAACCGGCTGCTTCGCACATCATCGCCAA
>MKWU01007576.1_pt1 | contig 10297 bp, 10 predicted proteins | sample 809101 | NCBI WGS metagenome assembly MKWU01 (sample SAMN05860141, study PRJNA318959) | sponge metagenome | host: Aplysina aerophoba | place: Slovenia: Piran, Adriatic Sea, Gulf of Piran | collected 2013-05-07
TCCATTGACTGTAACCTTGTAACCTTTACTTCCTATTTCAGCACCAGGTGTCACATAGCTAGACCATTTTTACACATCATAGTGTCCCCACTGGGTTGCGTCTGTGTCAATAATACAGTACGGCTTGTAGGAAAGGCAACGATGAACCGTTTAGCAATTTGGATTAATGTTTATTGGTTACCAATTAGCAGCCATCTGTTAGTATTTCTCTCTGAACCAGTATTGGCTCTATTTAATGTATGTGTACAACGGGGCACTTTCTATCTGTTCTATTGTAGGAACGGAAACAGGCGTTCGTACGGGTGTTCAACATAAACTTTATTGTGCCACTTACCATATGGACAGTATAATCACCAGATATGCAGCAAAGGTTCGGTGCGCTATGTTAGGAAGTAATTCGTAATACATAGATTAAATATCAGGCTGGCTATGCACTGATGCTACGCTAGGAGCATGTATGTGTAAAGTGCCTCAAAGGTACACAGAGAGGAATGTGACTGAACCCTACAGATTGGGGAGAAAGTAGCGATCAATACGTAATCACTTGCTTGAAGACTGCTCCTTACCCTACCACCACCAGTTAAAGATTGCCACATACTGATTAATGGTCACCGTTCACCATTCATAGCAATAACCGATGGTCAATGTTACCTGTTTAGGCATAGTGTAATATTTTCTATGCATAATACTGTAGAGCAGGATTAGTGACTCGTGGTTAATCACACAGTGTTTGCCACCATGTTTGCCATTGGTTACACAGCAATATCTTTAGTTTTGTTTGAAGTTGACAAAGGCCTACGTACGGGGGCCACTGTCCCCTTTAAGCAAGTCGTTAAATTCTGCTACATATACGCTTAGATCAATTCACCGTACAAGCAAGCGTGGAATGTTTCACTCTTCAGCATGGCAAACTGTGATATTTCAAACTGTCTATGACAAGACTGTCCTTTTCTTGTTTCTGAAATGTGTAATAGTGCGATATCTTGTGCATAGTAGTAACCATTATTCACTGAGATGTTTTATTTACTTCTTCATTTGTAGAGGAAAGCCCATCTAAACGAGGTGGAAATGGTGACTATGTGGGTATTACGTATAACAGCTCTGTGTCTCCTGCCAAGAGTTCAAGTGGCAACAGACAGCGTGGAACACCACCTAGTATTCCCATACATTGCAGTGCCGACTATGAGGGAGGAAGCTATGTCACAGTCCAAGCACCTGTACATGCACCTCAGCCTAAGCCACGGAAGAAAATCGCACAACGACCATCCTCCATGGTAGAGAGTGACAGTAGATTGGATGCACTTACTGTTGTACCAGAAGGACACAGACATTCACGAGGTGATTACTGAGTGATGTACCCTGATGCATACGTACCTATTACATTGGCATAAAAAGGTGATGCTAGGAAACTGCAAATTTTTGTAGGACATTGCAATGGTATACACTATAACAGTTTGTGTACTGTACCCGCTCAACAGATGAAGATCCAGGTCTTCTATTGTTACAGGTACAGGGGTACTAGAGGCGCATTGGCCTTTGTTCTAACCTGTTGAAGACAATAGCGGTCTATGACCTGGAATAGTTGAAAAGTACATTTATGATTAGGATGAGGAAACTAGCCTTTCACTAGAGTACCAAGGAATAAGTAGGCTATGACTGTCCCACAGATGTGGCTGAGAGCATGACAAGTATGTCCAGAAGCATACTACAGCTACAGCTATGGGTTTACTAAAACTACTGATATTGACGGGTTAGTGAACATAGAACATTAGCTTTTCATTAAGTACTGTGTATACTAAGCACTGAGAAAGAACAATGAAGTGGGAAGTAACAGACTCCAATTTACCTGACTTTCCCACTCAGGTTTGACACCTTCTCCTGATTTGGATCCGGATGCCCGCAAGCATGATTATGTGATGCTGGTTCCTGAGGCAACAGTAGAAAGTACAGCTGGAAGAAAAGTGCCTCCAACAGTACCCAGACCTTATCATGAGACACACTCCTACATGAACGTATCAGGGCCACAAAGGTAGGCAGGCTGTTGGTATTGTGTATGCAGTGCTATGGACGATGTCTTGCTGAGAGTTGTTTGTAAACTAGCCCACAATTAACTTGGATATTTGGCTACGAACAGTTTACTTCATTAGTAAATGACACAATGCAAGCATCTGTGCTCTTCAGTTAACAAAGGTCAAAATGTACTGCATCGTATTTTAAACTACTGCTGTGTGTTACTCTGAAACGCCTCTAATGGTGTTCCTTTTATACAGTTAAGGTAATACTTCATATGAGTACTCCCATTTACGAGTACTTGTAAACCTAATGTGGTTGCCATGATAAGGTATTACCTTTGTAGCAATTTGTTTGTGTTGCTGTCACTACCTTCATGCACTACTTTACATGGAAGGTCCATGAAGGTCATGTTTTGTCCCTTGTTTCAGCTCTTCAAGCAAACCGCCAGCACTACCACCAAAGAAAGGAACATGAGAAGTAGAAGGCATGTGGACTATTTATTGTGCCACACTGCATCAGGCTAACCTTTTATCATATTGTTTGAGGCACTTCTTCAGTGTTGTTAGAATTTATCTGCTGTCTGCTTCAGCATAATTATGTGCATGTTTTTGAAGCAGATAGTGCTGTTTTGTAAAGTGTTGACTATTTGCGGTAAAAGAATACCTCCTTTAAATCAGTTCCATGCGTACTGTATAGTTTGTAATTTGTACTGAGAAATTGTTTAGTGCCCAGTCATTCTTCATGTGATCGCTTGAAGATGGCTAATCACCAGTGTGTATGCTGTCATCACGACTCACATTGTTGCTAGCAGTAGCTGAGTTGGTTAGTATTGGTACATAACACTGTCGGGTATTTGTGACCAGATTTGCCAACTGGACAATTTGGGGCTATGTAAACTTGTTAGTATGGGGCAAAACTCGCACCCAGCACCTTTCTCACATTCATGGATTATTTCATCTGGAGTGGAATGGGAAGGAAAGGTCATGCCAAGGCCAAGAGCTACTGCCGCATGGCTACGCGAGACTACCCAAGAACCGCTCTACCCGCTGGACTGGTATTCACAGCTAGTCATGCCTAGAAGATGCTGAGGATTGGATAGGAGAGGCGGAGGTGTAGCTGCTGTAATGGAGCTCCTCACAGCTGAGATTCTTTAGCTGGCTAACAACTCTGCACACAATGACAAGCAGAGATTAACCCTCTCCACCTTCAATGATGAAGAGTTTCTTTCCAGAGTGATCATCACACAACAAGCAGAGATTAACCCTCTCCACCTTCAATGAGTTTCTTTCCAGAGTGATGATCTCACAGGATACTGTGTTTCTTAATATCCAGACCATCTGATAGAGCTCCAGTGGCAAGACATTACTTTGACCAAAGTAGGATCAATTGTTATTGTGGCTGAATAGAAATTCTAGATGAAGGACATGCAGGTCCTGTTCTGAAACAGAACCCTATATCTAATGGGAAAGTGATGTGTCCAATAGGAGGCAGGAAGGTGTTTCAGTAGTAACACTCAAGTCTACAATGTTTGTTCACAGAGCCCTGTTCATCACTGGTTTCCTTATGTGAATGGGGTCAGATTCCTCATGCTCGGATTTGCATCTGGTCACTGGAGTAGTTTCCTTTGACTTCTGCAAATGAATTGCTCTTTCACTGGCTGCAATGGGCAAGATGGATGGATGGATAGATAGAATAGGGTTAGTTGTAGTTGCACTATGTAGTTGGTGTTTAGTCATGGACACAAGCCAAATCATGTACTGACACTAAACAGTTACTGGCACCGTTACCTAGAGACCGACCTGCTTGGAACCTGCGATCAATATATCGGTACCAGTTTATATGAACTTCTGGTTAGCATTACCTATCCCGTTCTTTCCTCAATCAATCAAGGATGCATGTCTCCATTATTGGAGGTCATCCCCAGGACTACAGATCTGCATGTCTCTGCAAAAAAACAGATGTCACTAGTATGTTCATAATTCAATTGAACTTATCAATCCATCTCATCCTTGGTCTAACTAACCCATCTCGGCCTTCTTCCTTCCTTACTCTAACATACACTTTTCATGTAATTCAATTTACACTTCCAATTCTCCTGCCTTCTCCTTGTCACGTCTAAGACATCTTCCTGCTCCAAGCACACTTATTTGGGTAGCCTGCACCCTCCTTTGCTGCTGCTTTGTCAGGCTCCACACCTAACAGCCTTACAACGAGGGCACCATCGTGGCATTGACTACAGTCAGTTTTGTGCTTTTACTTAGTTCCCTCCTCTGCACCCTCTCGCTCATTCTTCCAAGCATTATTGCAGCACTCGCAATTCTTGCCTCCACTTCCTTCTCCATCCTGCCATCACTACTATTTATTTTCTCCACTAGTATTCATTTCCTCCACCTGCTCGATAACCTGATGTCTGATCCTCACTTCACACAAACTCCACTCTTTCATGCTACCTTCATCACTTTAGTCTTCTTCCAATTCACTATCAAGTCCCACCTTCATCACTTTGGTCCTCTTCCAATTCACTGTCAAGTCCCACCTAGGAGAAGAGGTGGTATACCAAATCCCCTGCAGCTGTGGCAAGAATTACATTGGGGAGACAGTGAGGAGGCTCGAGATGAGGATGAAGGAGCACCGGGATGCATCCCAGAAAAGGACACTGGAGAAGTCGGCCCTTGCAGAGCATGCATGGGAGAACCACCATCTAATCAAGTGGGAGGAGGCCACGGTGATTGACCAAGCCAGGACCCACAAGGAGCTGTTGCTGAAGGAGGCAATACACGTCTGGCGCAGCAGCCCCATCTCAACAGGGATGACCGGAGGCAACCTGCAACTACTGGTGACACCACTTGATTTGACTTTCGGTGACAGCGCATGAGATGCTAGGCTATAAATATGAGGTGTTCAATCCATAACCAGTGTGTTGAATCCATAACCAGTGTCTAACTGCAATAAGAAGCCCACTCCAGTGTCTAACTGCAATAGGAGCTCTTGGCTCTTATATATAACTTTACCAAATATGGAAAGTGTTAAGTGATTTTCATGAAGCTTATGTAAACACAACAGCCAGCTTACAGTAACAATGAACAAAGGTCAGCTAAAAGTCACTAAGAAAGTCCAGTCTTGAGGAGTAAAACTGGTTGAAGGTGCAACAGAGTGAGGTAGTGGCAGAGGTGCTGGCTGCTGCAGCATGGAAATGTTCACTGTGCAACCCTGCATGTTGAAGATGGATTGATGGTAAATAGAAGAAGGAGCTTCCCTTTCACATTTCTGGTCTCTGCTGCAAATAGTGAAAGCCACTCACGGAGTGCAGTTGAATCATTTGTAAGAAGTAAATCTTCCGGGCAAGCTTCTATCTCGGCGTCTGCGCATGCCTTTTTCCAGGCTTCAAAGTTGCGCATGCTCCACTGCGTGTTCCTCTCTGTGTTTGCAACCTTGTAGCCCTCTGAAAGTTTTCATTTCCTCCATTGTTTTAAAACTGGAAGCGAATATTGTTCTCCTTGTTCGTGGTACTGCAGGACTCCTTCCCTTTCGATCTGTCGAGTCGTAAGCGCTTTTGCTTGGATGGGGGGACGCAATTCTCCTTACATTTTCCACATTTATATAGGTCGGGGCAGCAGCAGTCTACAAAGTCGCCAACACACATGCAAAAGCACTTTGAGGCAATAGTCTTTACGGAGCACTCGTAGACCATCACTTCTCCAAACCTCCCGCCAAATGCGCATAAAAGCTGGGAGGCTCCTGGAGTCCCACCAAATGTGTATAGCGGGGTATATAACACATATACCATGGCGCTGAGGCTTCTATCTATTGCAAGTGCTCATGCTAGCTTATCTTAGTCAAATTCCACAATGAAAGCTTCAAACGATGCTGAATTGCCATCATCCCATCTCTCAGCTTCCAAGCAAGCTTCCAAATACTTGTACTCTTAACAAAGCCACATGCAAGATTCTCCCATGTCAAATTCAGCACTTTCTTCGCATCATACCCACCAGCATACGTGACTGGTCTATCCTCATCACAAGTGAAAGCACAATCTAATGTGGATGGTGTGCTAGTCATTTCTAGCTGAGATAGCAAAGCCGATATCAGTTTCTCAGGCACAGTTGCACTGTAATGGGATCTATCTTGTATCTACGTATAGATCGTTACCTGCCAAAGTATGACTCTAGAGGATCCTGATAGTAGCACTCACTGACACGGTACTTACCCCCAGCTAAGGCAGCAACTTTGGTACCATCTCAGTGAATGCTAATACTGCATTATCTAAGGAAAATTGCGCGTAATATCATGTAGCATTTAACACAATTAATGTATGCTCACCTGTCATCTTCAAGGTCTCCTGTGTCTGAGCACTGTGCTGGACTTCCTGGTAGTTGCTTCACACACGCTTCCCAATCCAGTAAGTACTTGAGGAATACATCTTTCAACCACTGTTGTGGCATAAAACCATGCTGTGAAAGTCATTGCCTTGCATGCATTTATTCTAATGAATGCATGTATGTCATCACACCTTGAATCTGCTGTCACTTGCATCCAAGTAGGGATTGAAGTTTGGCTTCCTCTTGTTCCAGTCTTCCGAATTTACCATGACATCTTGGCAATCAAACAGTCAAACATGCCACAAAAGTGACTGGTGGCAGTGGTGTCAGAGTCGATTGTAGAACTTGACTGGCTCATGCATGTGTACACATGCAGTCTTTCCTCACATGCATACCATGCTCTATCCACTTCGATTATCACCTTGAGTAGCTTTGCACACTTTCTCCTTCTATCTTTAGTTCATCACTCATAACCTGAGAAGAATAAGAACATGTCTGTAGAGTCCTGAGTGGCTAGGTAAATCAGTCATGATCCTTTGGTACGCACTAGCGTGGATTTGTGCCGACAATGGCGAAACCCAGCAGGTAAGTATGTACATAGCTATGTACAGCGCCTTTACGTACACTCGCAACACACTTCCTTCATAAGCGGCATCTAATGACCTGAATCATGAAACATCGACTTATAAGTTTGCATCTACGTACATACGTACGCACAAGAGCTTGCTACGTAATTTGCATAAAACGTATGCACATACAATTAAAGAAAGAACACCAACATGGTACATGCAAGAGTCAACTGCTTCAGAAGTTCTCATTGTTCATGGGAGCCTTGGTCTTCCTGCACACTTCATCAATCATGTTACGCATCTTCCGCTCTGCTGTGGCACCCTTTTCCAGCCAATCCAGTGGATAATGTTTGGAGCAGGTCGCAAACATTGCTTGTACCTTGAAGTAGTTGAGGGCTGTCTTACCACAAGCGCCTCTACAATTGCTTCCAAACATCTCCTCCATGGTAAATAGCTTGTTGGCTAACCGAGCCGAAAGGTTCCTCCGTGACTTACACGCCACAAAGCATTGGACCTTGTCCTCTTGACCAATCAAGAACTCGGCACTGCCAACACTTTTGTTGGAAATATCTTGTAGAGCTGGATCCTTGGTGTCGCAAAATTGCCTCTGGTGACCGCCCTGATGGGAACACTTCTGCTGGAAATCTCCAGAGCTGGAGACTGTGAGGGCATCCTGGTTCCAGGGCGTGCTGGCGTAGGCAAGGTCTCCTCAGCAGGATGAAATTCTTTCGCTGTATATAATCCATGAGCATGAATCCACTTCAGCCTGTCAATGCCTCCCTGTTGCTGGGCCAGCCGAATTACCAGCTGGTCATACTGAAAGGCAACTTTGGCCCCCAACCGTCCAAACATTATCCACAAGGCTCGCTACCTTTGTAAGCAAAGCAGGCTGTCTGTCCCGATGCGGAGATTGTTGGGTTTCCTCTAGGGCAGGATCTACCAGCTCCAAGGTCAATGGCTCGTCCTCTCTAGCAGCAACTCTTGCGCCTTGGCGTAGCATGTCAAAACCGCTGCTGTTCTCTACTACCTCAGCGTTGTAAGTCTCCATAGAAAATGGTAAGTTTTCCATGTCGCGTACCGTATGAAGGAATCATAACTGTCCAGTCACTTATCAAAGTCCTTGCCGTATACTTAATAGTTAAATATATCTATATATCTATATATTTATATTATATGCCTAATGTATGAATATGCTGGCCAATCATATCCTGTAACCATGGATAAAGTACGTTAATTGTAGATTTTTGTATGGAGGACGGCCTTCTGGCTTGCCATCAGAATCCCTGGCTGAAGTGCCGCAATTAATTGGCACAAGACACAGTAGAGTCAGTAGTGGCGAACTATCTCTTGTCAAAGTATTGAATTTCAGGCAAGGCATAGCCATTCAGGGATGGTTGTTTACTTTGGCCTTCTTGAGCTATTTTCTGATGACCAGGCCTTGGGTGGCCAATGGATGTAGCGACAGTTCTCCCTGCTGCACTGCGAGTGTGCCCCATATGGCTGGTACGGAAACCGACACCCTTTTCAAGTACATTTCGTCCACATGGAAACCACAAACATCCTCCCTTCACACTGCCTCACTCATCTCACTGCTTAATACACTACACACACTGTCTTACTCCATGCCAGTTGGTATAAATTGCAACACAACATGAATCCTTTGAATAGGCAGTATACAGTACTGAGAAATTATAGATAGCCTGTGCAAGATGTTTGTGGTATGTGTGTGATGTGTGGTGGTGTTCGTGGTGTGTGCCGTGTGTCGTGTGTGTAGTCTGTGGTGTGTGGTGTGGTGTTTGTGGTATGTGTGGTGTTTGTGGTGTGTGATGTTTGTGGTGTGTGGAGTGGTGTTTGTGGTATGTGTGGTGTTTGTGGTGTGTGTGGTGTGTGATGTTCATGGTGTGTGGAGTGGTGTCTATGTGCTGTCTGTGGTGTGTGGGTAAGTGGTGTGTGTGGTGTGGTGTTTGTGGTGCATGTTAGTATGTGTGATGCAATGCATGTCTGTGGTGTGGTGTTTGTGGTGTGTGGATAGGTGCTGTATGTAGTGTGGTATCTGTGTGGTATGTGTGGTGTTTGTGATGTGTGTGATGCATTTGTGTGTGGTGCATTTGTGTAGGTACTGTTTCTGGTGTGTGGGGGTATGTGGTGTGGGGTGTGGGGTGTTGGTTGTGTGTGGTGCATATGGGTTTGGTGTGTCTGTGTGGTGTGCAGTGTGGTGTGTGTGATGTCTGTGTGTGGTGTAGTGTTTGTGGTGTGTGTTGTCTGTGGTGTGTGTGTGGTCTTTGTAGTGTGTGTTGTTTGTGGTGTGTGGTGTGTGGTGTTTGTTGTGTGTGGTGCATGTGGGTTTGGCGTGTCTGTGTGGTGTGCAGTGTGGTGTGTGTGATGTCTGCGTGTGGTGTAGTGTTTGTGGTGTTTGTGGTGTGTGTTGTCTGTGGTGTGTGTGTGTGGTCTTTGTAGTGTGTGTTGTTTGTGGTGTGTGGTGTGTGCCGTATGTTGTGTGTATGTGGTGTCTGTGGTGTATGGTGGGTGGTGTGGTGTTTGTGGTTTGGGTGGTGTTTGTGGTGTCAGAATCAAAATGGCAGACGTGAAGAGACATGTGTGAAGAAGGCAAGTCGAAATATCTTTGTTTGTGATTGAAAGAGAACAATTGAGTGCCGTACAGGTTGGGAACAAATTCAGCAGACGGAATAGGGAGTAAGGTCCACTGCGTCATGGACAGGACTGTGAGGGAAGCCATGGAAATGACTGGAGAGGGGTCTGCATGTTGAGTTCACAACCAGAGGAGGTATGTTTCTGTCATAAAGGGACAAAACTCCGTTGACCACCTGGATCCAGAATGCCCAGCATGAAGATGACCTGACTCTAGTTGCGAATTGGGTGTAATCATCTCAACATGGGCAGAAGTGGAACACTACAACTGTTCAATGCATTCTTGAAATTATGGAAGCTATAGCTACATTGAAATGTAGCAGTTAGCTACCTATACTTATTTACATGAAGTACATAACAAACGTACAGAGTCAAACAGAAAGTCACTGTCAATGCCAACACACTGTGTGAAACCACTCTTCGCATCCATGGCACTCCACCTTTTGTCCACCCTCTGGCGGCATTTGCAGATTATCAGCAGATTGTAACTACAACATACTGCATGGTGGTACTTCCTATTAACTGGTCTTGAGGGGAATTGTGTAATTTCTTTGCTCTCTAGGCAATCCAAGAGGTTATGGTATTAATGCACACAGTACAGACATTATTACAACAAACATATACATACATGCAGTACGTGCAGTACATGCAGGGAGGATGCAGTTGTGTTGAATAATGAAAACATTGCCACAGTTAAAGAGGAGAGAGATCTATATGGGTACATGACCTTTATGGACGGCAATCCAA
>MKWU01007580.1_pt1 | contig 10294 bp, 6 predicted proteins | sample 809101 | NCBI WGS metagenome assembly MKWU01 (sample SAMN05860141, study PRJNA318959) | sponge metagenome | host: Aplysina aerophoba | place: Slovenia: Piran, Adriatic Sea, Gulf of Piran | collected 2013-05-07
GGCCCGCGCCTGGGGATCGGGCACCAGGAGCACGATCGCGACCGAGACGAGCGCCAGTGCGCCGAGGGCAGCGAGCACGCCGTCGTAGTCGCCGACGCGGTCGAAGTAGGCGGACACGATCACGGGGCCGGGGGCCCCGATCACGACCTGCAGCGGCATCCCGATGCCCCGCACGGCGCCGATGTGCATGCGGCCGAAGAAGGATGCCCACACGAGCTCCTGCATCGGGATCATGCCGGCGATGCCGGTTCCAAAGATGAGGAATCCCACGGCAACGAGCGGGGCGTTCAGGGCGTTGGTCCCCGGCACGATGACGGCGACCCCCAACGCCAGGCACGAGAAGGCGACGGCCGCCAGGTATCGAGCGTGGATCCGCTCGGCGGCAAGCCCCCAGCCGACGCGCGTGACGAGCCCCGGCAGGGCGAACAACGAGAGCATCAGAGCGGCCGTGGTCCGGTCGAAACCGGAGTCGGTGAGGATCGGGATGGTCAGCGTGCCGAGCGCGAGGAAGCTGAGCCCGGCGAGCCCGAACGCCACGATCAGAAGCCACAGCGAGAGGGTGCGGACCGCCTCACCGCGCGTCAGCGAGCGCGCCTCCCGGATGATGGCTCCGCTGCGGTCACGCGGCGGCGGTGCCCCCGGGAGCTGGCCGTCCGGGAGCAGCCCGCTGTCCTCGGGCTGGCGCCGGAAGAGCATGGCCGCGGGGACGAAGAGCGCGATCGTGACCAGGGCGAGCAGCTGCCAGCCGGCGCGCCAGCCCTCCGCGTCGACGAAGGGAGTCAGCAGGCTCGGCGTGATCACGCCGGCCGTCGAGAGACCGAGAGCGGCGATGCCGATGGCGCGGCCCCGGCGCCGCTCGAACCACTTCGAGAGCACGGCGTGCACGACCAGCGTCCCGGCGAAGGCGACCGCCACCGAGAGCACGCCAGCCCGCAGGACGTACCACTGCCAGAGTTCGGTGATCTCGGCGAGCCAGAGCAGCGAACCGGCGGCCATGACGGCGCCTATGAGCGTCAACGCGCGGCCGCCGTGACGGTCGATCACGCCGCCGAAGATGGCCCCCGTCAGCGAGGTGACGAAAGCGCCCGCCGTGACTGCGAGCGCAAACTCCGTGCGGGTCCAGCCGAGCTCGTCGCTCATCGGCACGAAGAAGACGCCGTTGGCGTAGCCCTGAAGCGTCACGGCGACGCCGTTCGCGACCGCACCGGCTGCGACGATGTACCAGCCGAAGAAGATTCTCGGCCGGCGGGGCGGCGCGGGGTGGGAGCTCTCGATCAGCTGGCTCCTCTCGCCACCCGTCCGGCCACTATAGGCGGCAGTCGGAGCCAGAGCGGGAGCCGTGCCGTCGTTCTCCGCCGGCGGGATCGCTCGGGGCGGACGCTCAACCGCTGTGCCCGGGGGCGGTGCCGTCGCCCGCCGGACGCGCGCTCAGGGACTCGGCGTCGGCGGCACCCGGCAGCCCCCAGCCGTCCCCGTAGGAGAAGATCTCCCGCAGCGTCGTCGCGCCCAGCCGCCCGTCCGTGATCTCGAGCTGGTCGGGCACGATGAGCGCGGGGTGGGCAACCCCGGCGGCGAACGCCAGCGCACGCAGCTCGCGGCGCAGCGCACGCACGTAGTTGGCGACGCGCAGCGACTTGCTCCGCGGGTCGAGGCCCCGCGCACGCCAGCGCGACTGCGTTGCGACGCCGGTGGGGCAGCCGCCGGTGTGGCAGCGCTGTGCCTGGATGCACCCCACCGCCAGCATCGCCTCCCGGCCCACATTGACCATGTCACAGCCGAGCGCGAAGGCGACGATAGCGTTCTCGGGCAGGCCGAGCTTCCCCGAGCCCACGAAGGCGACGCGCGTGTCGATGCCCCGAGCCGCGAAGGAGCGGTAGACCCGGGCGAAGCCCATCTTGAAGGGAAGAGCCACGTGATCGGTGAAGACGAGCGGGCCGGCGCCGGTCCCGCCCTCTCCGCCGTCCACGGTGATGAAGTCCACGCCCCGCTCGCCGCTCTCCATCAGCCGGGCGAGATCATCCCAGAACTCCTGCTCGCCGACGGCGGACTTGATCCCGACCGGCAGCCCCGTCGCCGTCGCGATGTGCTCGACGAAATCGAGCATCGAGTCGACGTCGGAGAACTCCGTATGGGACGCCGGGCTCACGCAGTCGACACCGGCCGGGATCCCGCGGATGCGCGCGATCTCCGGCGTCACCTTCGCGGCCGGCAGCAGCGCGCCGACGCCGGGCTTCGCCCCCTGGCTCAGCTTCAGCTCGATCGCCCGGACCGGGTTCTCGGCCACCACGGCTTGCAGGCGGTCCAGCGAGAAGCGCCCGCGCTCGTCGCGGCAGCCGAAGTACGCCGGTCCGAGCTGGAGCACGAGGTCGCCCCCGAGCTGGTGATGCGGCGCGAGCCCGCCCTCGCCCGTGTTGTGGAGGCAGCCGGCGCCGCGGGCGCCCAGGTTCATCGCCTGCACCGCGCGCCCGGAGAGCGAACCGAAGCTCATGCCCGAGATGTTGACCGCGGAGGGAGGGCGGAACGCGAGCGCCCGGCCGCGCGCGGCGCCCAGCACCTTGGCGCCCGGGAGGGGGTCCCTCCCCGCCCCCTGCTCCGTGGCCGCGACGCCGGCCGGCGGCCGCAGCGGGAACGCCGCGTGCTTGAGCAGCACGTAGGGACCGGTCATCTCCATCTCGTTGTCGGACCCGAAGCCGAAGGCGTTATTCTCCTCTTTCGCCGAGGCGTAGACCCACCGCCGCTGATCGCGGCTGAAGGGCCGCTCCTCGTCGTTGTCCGTCACGATGTACTGCCGGAGCTCGGGTCCGATCGACTCCAGCCAGTAGCGGAAATGGCCGACGATCGGGAAGTTCCGTATGACGGCGTGCTGCGTCTGGACCAGGTCGTAGAGCACCCAGAGAGCGAGGACTGCGAGGACTGCGGCGAGCGCGATCAACCAGAGCATTCACGACCCCCGCGACAGTGTACGTGCGCCGGGGGGCGACGAGTCGGGAGCCGGAGCACGGCGGGCGAGGCGGCGCCACTCTGGGGCCGGGGCGGGCGGCGCCCGGGGCCGGCCCGGGGGGGGGCGGGGCACGGGGGGGGGGGGGGGGGTGGGAGCCGGAGCGCGGCGGGCGAGGCGGCGCTACTCTGGGGCCGGGGCGGGCGGCACCCGGGCCTGCACGGTGAGCCGTCGGCACACGGGAGGGATCGGGGTGATGGCGGGCGCGCCGGAACCGGCCGGTCAGGCGGAGACGTCGGGCACCGTCCCCGCGTACGGCTTTCCGCCGCTCTTCATGACCGCCTGGTTCGCGACGCTGCCCCTGGGACGTCCCCGCAACCTCGGCCAGGAGGCGGAGCGGCTCTTCGCGCGCCGTGCGCCGGCCCCCGTCGCGCTCGGGACCGATCACATACCGGCTGCAGGGACGCCGTTCGTGCTGGCGATGAACCACTATGAGCGCCCGGGACTCAACGTCTGGTGGGCGGCCATGTGGGTCTCCCTGATCCTCTGGCGCGCCCGCGGGGAGCAGCCGCCGGTGCGGTGGCTCATAGCCGACCAGATCCACGGCTACCGTGTCGGCCCCGTGCGCATCCCCGACGCGGCGATGAGGTGGATGGTCGGTCGCGTCGCGCGCCGCTACGGCGCGCTGCGCGTGCCGCGCGACGGCCGCGCGGGGAGCGGTCGGGCGCAGTCGCTGCGGCGCGCCGGTGCCGCGCTCCGGGGCGCCGGCGCGCGTCCCGTCGGCATCACGCCCGAGGCCGGTCGAGGGGGGGAGCGGGTGCTCGTCACCCCGGAGCCCAACGCGGGGATGGCGATCGCGTGGCTGGCCCGCCGCGGCACCCCGATCCTGCCGGCGGGCGGCCTCGAGACCCCCACGGCCCGCGGCGGAGCGGGACGGGGCCCGGCGCTGCCCGGGCGCGTGCGCGTGCTCTACTCGTCGGCGAGCATCGCGGGGAACGCTCTCTCGCAGGCGTGGGCCCTCTGGCTCATCTACTTCTACGCGCCGCCGGCCGGTGCCGACATCCCGGTCCGCATCCCCGAGCTCGGAGGGCTCGATCCGCGGGTCGTGCTCGGCATCACGCTGACGCTGGCGCGCGTGCTGGAGGCCGTGGACGACCCCCTGATCGCCTACTGGACGGACCGCACGCGATCCCGCTGGGGCCGCCGCATCCCCTTCGTCCTCTTCGGCACGCCGTGGTGGTGCGTCCTCTTCATCCTGGTCTTCACACCTCCGGCCGACGGGTCGAGCATGGCCAACGTCGTCTACATCTTCGTCGTCGCCCAGCTCTACTTCCTGCTCAACAACGTCGCCGGATCCGCCATGGAGGCGCTCCTGCCGCACATCGCCAGGCGCACCGTCGACCGCGTCTCGGTGGCGTCGCTGCAGGTCGTGTTCGGCGTCGGGGGCGCCGCCATCGGGCTCTCCCTCAGCTCCCTGCTCGTCGACCTCTTCGGCTTCGTCGGGATGGCGGCCATCATCGCCACGATCGCCCTCACGACCCGCTACGTGGCGCTCGCCGGGAGCTGGCGCCACGCCCTGACCGACGCCACGCCCTCGCACCCCGGCGTGATGCGCGCCCTGCGCGCGACCTTCACGAACCGGAACTTCCTCGCCTACCTGCCGAGCTTCGTGACCTTCCAGCTGGGAGTGCAGATGCTCACGGCGCTGCTCCCCTTCTTCGTCGCCGCCGTGCTGGGCGAGTCGAGGCTGTTCGGGCTGAGCGGCGCCGACAACGAGGGCACCTTCATCTTCCTGCTCACCGTGATGGTCATCGGGGGCGCCCTCGCGGGCGTACCGCTCTTCGCGGCCGTCGCACGGCGCCGGGGGACGGCGTCCACCTACCGGGCCGCGATGCTGGGAGCCGCCTGCTACTTCCCGCTGCTCTTCTTTGCGGGCTACCTGCCGGGGATACCGGCGCTGCCGCAGTCCCTGGTGGCGATGGCGCTGGGCGGCATCCCCATGGCAGGCGTCTTCCTCTTCCCCAACGTGCTCACGGCGGACATCGCCGACGACTCGGCGCAGAGCACCGGAACCAGGCGCGAGGCGATGTTCTACGGCTCACAGAACATGGTGGAGAAATTCGCGATCTCGCTCGGCCCGCTCCTCTTCTCGCTCGTCCTGCTCGCCGGGGACTCGGCCGCCGACCCGCTCGGCGTGCGGCTGGTCGGCCCCTTCGCCGGCCTGCTCGTGCTCGCCGGGTACCTCTCCTTCCGCTCCTACAGGCTCGCTCCCCTCGACGATCCGGCGCGCGCGCCCGATGCCGGCGCGCGGTGAGCGGGGCGGGCGCGGGGCCCTGGGAAGCGACCGCGGTCCGCGTCCCCTAGAATGCGAACGGCGCGAGGGTCCCCGAGGGCACCGCGCCGGCACGATGGCACGGGAGGCACGATGACACAGGGTGCGACGGCCGTCCTGACCACGCTCACCTCCGGCGGCCAGCAGCTTGCCCTGCGCTACATGACCGCCGCCGACCGCGACGCGCTGCTGCGGTTCGCGCGCTCCCTGCCGACGCACGATCTGCTCTTCCTGCGGCGCGACATCACCAAGGGCGACGAGATCGACGCCTGGATCGCCGACATCCAGCGGGGTGAGGTGAGCACGATTCTCGCCGTCGACGAGGCGAATGCGGTCGTCGGGTACGCCGCCGTCGCACGGAACGATCTGCGCTGGATGCGCCACGTCGCCGAGCTGCGCGTGCTGGTCGGGGAGGAAGCTCGCGGCGCCGGCGTGGGGCGCGCGCTCACGCAGGAGGCCTTCCGCGTCGCGGCCGACACCGGCGTGCGCAAGATGATCGCGCGCATGACGCTGGACCAGCCGGCCGCGATCCACGTCTTCCGGCGGCTCGGCTTCCGCTCGGTCGCGCTGCTGCCCGATCACGTCGTCGACCCGTCGGGCAGGAGCTACGACATGGTGGTGATGGAGCAGGACGTCGCGAGCTACGAGGCCACCCTGCAGGAGCTCGACCAGGGGCGACGCGCGAGCTAGCGGGGATCGGACCGGCCCGCCACCCGTCCCATCGCGGCCGACCGCGCAGCAGGCGGCGGCCGCTAATCCGGCGTGTTGTCGTAGCCCGCCGTGATCGGAGCATCCACGCGCTGCCCGGCCGTCCCCTCCGGGGCGTAGCGCTCGACGATCTCCCGGAGCTCGTCCGTCGTCCCGGCCTCGGGGATCGCCGGCGGCTGCCCGGGCGACGACGCGACGTGGAGCGTCTGCGTGGGGAAGGCGAACTCCACCCCGAGATCCTCGGCCAGTCGCATGATGTCGAGGTTGAGCACGTGCCGGGTGCGGAGTTCCTCGTTCCAGCTCGATGCGTCGATGAAGCAGTAGACCATGATGTCGAGCGACGCCGCGCCGAAGCCGTGGAACTCGACGATGTAGTAGTCCTTGCGCGTCCCGGGGTTCGATCGGATCAGCGCCCGCACGCCCTCCACGAACGCCTGTACCTGCTCCGGACGCGTGTGGTACGCCAGGCCCAGGGTCGCCTTGTACCGGCGCCACCGCCGGAGCCCCATGTTGTCGACGTGCGCGTCGACGATCCGCGCATTGGGCACCGTGACGACCGAGTTATAGAACGTGCGCACGCGCGAGGACCGGAAGCCGACGTGCTCCACCGTCCCCTCGATGCCGCTCACCACCACCCAGTCGCCCACCTGGAAAGGGCGGTCGGCGAGGATCGTGACTCCGCCGAGCAGGTTGCGGATCGAGTCCTGCGCGGCGAGCGCGATCGCGAGCCCGCCCAGCCCGAGGCCGGCGACCAGCGACGTCACGTTGACGCCGAGGTTGCCCAGCACCAGGAGCACGCCGAACAGCACGACCGCCGCCTTCAGGATCGTCGCCGCGAGCGGCACGATCTGGTCGTCGAGCCGGTTCTCCGTCTTCGCCGCCCGCCGCCGGAGTTCGTCGGTGAAGATGTCGACGGCGCGCAGACCCAGCAGCAGCAGCGCTCCCGCGGTGAGCAGGCTCGCGGCCTGGCCGACGATGCTCTCGACCGTGTCGTGGAACCCGAGGGCGGGGAATCCCAGCCTCGCCGTGATCGCGGCGACGAGCGCCGTCAGCCCCCACCGCAGCCGCCCGCGCTCCCGCTCCCAGATGTCGCGATCGGCCGCCGCGAAGCGGCTCGTCAGGTAGAGCCGGACCGCCTGCTGCACGAGCAGCTGCGTCACGGCGGCGACGACGACCAGGACGCCGAGCCCGATCCATTGACCGACCTCGACGCCGACGTAGGTGTCGCTCAACCACTCCGGCACGGCAGCCTCCCGCGCCATCAGCGTAACATCCAGTAAGGCGTATTAGCATCTTGGGGTATCCGGCGCGAGCGCGCGGAGAGCGCAGCCTCCCGCCGGCGGCGACGCGGCTTCTAGGCGATCGACCGCAGCGAGCGCTGGGTGAGCGCCACCCCCAGCGTGAGCACGAGCAGGCCGACGCCTCCGGCCGTGAACAGCGTCTCCAGCCCGATGACCTGCGCGAGCAGCCCGGCAGGCACGCCGATCACGCCGGCCAGGCCGTTCGCCACGATCAGGAGACCCAGCACGCGCCCCCGAAGCTCCGGCGGGACCTCGGTCTGCGCGATGGCCATACCCGTCACGCGCACCGTCTGGAAGGACGCGCCGGCGAAGATGCCGATCATGAACGAGAGGGCCACGACGCGGCTGAGGCTGAAGGCGATCAGCGACGACGCGAGCAGGAGGCCGGCGGCGATCAACAGCCAGCCTCCCGGCAGCGCCTGGCGGCGGAGCGCGAGCGTGCTCATCGCCACCAGGCCGCCGCCGCCCCAGCACAACTGCATGAGACCCCACCCGGTCGCCCCCACGCCGAGCACATCGTCGAGCCACGCCGCCATGAGTACGCCCATGATCGCGATGCCGATCCCGAGCGAGGCCCACGTCGTCAGGACCGTCCAGCGCACGCCCGCGTGGTAACCGAGATAGCGGAGCCCGTCGCGCAGGTTTCGCAGGACCGACTCCCCGGCGGCCCCCGGATCCGCGGCGTCGCCGCCGATGCGCAGGGGGAAGAGCGCCGCGAGGAGCCACACATGAGTGGAGGCGGCGATCAGGTAGGTCGCGCCGAAGCCCAGGTGGTCGATCGAGAGCCCGGTCACCGGCCCGGAGACGAGGAGGCTGATCGACCACGCCAGCTGGAAGATCGTGACCGCGCGCGTGACGAGCGGTGCGGGAACCGCCTCCGACACGAGCGCCGTGCGCGTCGGCAGATCCTGCGCGTTGATGAGACCGCTCGCGGTGAAGAGCACGAACATCACGGGCAGCCACGCGCCGTCGCCGGTGCTCGCCCCCGGCAGGTAGAGCAGGACCCCCGTGCCCCCGACGAAGAGCAACGCGGCGATGTGCGCCCCGATCAGCATCGTGCGGCGCGCATAGCGATCGGCCAGCACGCCGCCGAAGAGCACCCAGGCGAGGAAGGCGGCGCCGCGGAGCGTGGCGAGCAGGCCGAGCAGCGTCAGCCGCTGCTCCTCCGGCGCCGTGACGTTCACGTACCAGGCCTGGACGATGAAGAGCATCGGTCCCCGGACGCCGCCGGCGAGGTTGGTGATGCAGATCAGGCGAAAGTCGCGGTAGGCGAGGGGCGCCAGCCGGCCCCGCGGCGGGGCAGCGCCCGGGGGAGATGGGGTCGCGGTGGTCACGCCGGGCATCGCGCCATCCTAGCGCCGCCCCTGCCGCGAGGTATGCGAGGACGCTTCGACGCCGCTGCGACGGGACGTGCGCGGCCCGGCGCGGCGACCACGCCGCCGCGATCGTGCCCGCGCGGCGACGCCCCCGCGTATGCTCCGCGAGGTACCGGGCACGGGAGAGGAGCGAGCATGCGCAGGGCATACGTCGACGGACCCGGCGGGCAGATCCACTACCGCGAGGAGGGCGACGGCGATCCGCTCCTGCTGCTCCATCAGACCGCGAGCTCCGGTCGGCAGTACCTCGCGGCATTCCCCTACCTCGTCGCCGGCGGCCGGCACGTGATCGCGATGGACACGCCGGGCTACGGGATGTCCGATCTTCCGCCGGGCGAGCCGAGCGTCGACGGATACGTTCAGGCGGTCCTGGCACTGCTGGATGCACTCGACATCACTCAGGCGGCCGTGCTGGGCCACCACACGGGCGCGACGATCGCGCTGCACCTCGCCTGGGCGCACCCCGAGCGGGTTGACGGCCTGATCCTGAACGGCACGCCCCTCTACACCGACGAGGAGCGGGATCGGATCATCGAGCGTCTCCCGACCGAGGCGCCGCCGATCCAGGAGGACGGGAGCCACCTGCTCGCGCCCTGGAAGCGCCGGATGCGCGTCACCGTCGGCTGGACGCGGCTCGACGTGATGCAGCGCTGCGTCATGGAGAACCTGAGCGTGCGCGATCACGCCTGGTACGGATACAAGGCGGTCTTCCCCTACCCGTTCGAGGCCAGGCTGCGCGAGGTGGGCACCCCGACGCTGCTCCTGACCAACACGGGGGAGGATCTCTACCGGCACACGCTGCGGGCACGGGACACCCGGCCCGACCTGCCCTACGTCGAGCTCGACGGCGGCACGCACGATATCGTCGACGAGCAGCCGGAGGCCTGGAGCAACGCCGTGCTCGAGTTCCTGAGCCGCCCGTGACCGCCCGCGGGCCCGCCGAGCCTCAGGGCGCCGTCGCCATCTGGGTGAGCATCCCCGACGACATACGCAACGAGTTCGAGCGCTGGCACAACGTGGAGCACACGGCCGACCGTGTCGGGCTCCCCGGCTACTGGCTGGGCCGCCGCTGGCGCGCCCTGCCGGTGTCCCTCGCCGGCGAGCTCGCGGCACCGACCGACTACCTGGCGCTCTACGAAGTGGACGACGCCGAGGTGCTCCGGCAAGCGGACTATCTCGAGCAGCTGAACGAGCCGACCGCGTGGACTCGCCGCATGCTGGCCCCGACGTTCGACGTCGAGCGGGCGATCTACGAGCTTGTTATGTCACATGGCGAGGAGCCGGAGCTCGACGCCCCCTATCTCCTGGCCGTCCGCGTGAACCCGCCGCCGGGTCCGGACGGCGACGCGGAGCTCCTCGACTGGTACCGCGAGGAGCACCTCCCGCGGCTCGGCGCGGTGGACGGCACGCTGCGCGGACGCGTCTTCCGCCGGGTCGACGCCATCTCCGACATCCCCACCACCGAGAAGGACATCCAGCGCACGCGGGTGACCGGCCAGCGCTTCCTCGCCCTCTACGAGCTCGCGGACCCCGGCGAGCCGCACTCGGAGGCGTGGCGCGTTGCCTCGGCGGGCACGGCGAGGAGCGCCGCCTTCCGGGAGCGGCTCCGGGACGTGGGGCGCGAGCTCTACTCGCTCCA
>MKWU01007581.1_pt1 | contig 10292 bp, 4 predicted proteins | sample 809101 | NCBI WGS metagenome assembly MKWU01 (sample SAMN05860141, study PRJNA318959) | sponge metagenome | host: Aplysina aerophoba | place: Slovenia: Piran, Adriatic Sea, Gulf of Piran | collected 2013-05-07
AAGGGCAGCCGCCTGCGGGTCGCCACCGGCGGCGGTGGCGGGTACGGCGACCCCGCCGAGCGCAGCGACGAGGACCACCGCCGCGATCTCATCGAGGGCTACACCACGGGCGTGCCGCCGGGGTTGGAGCTCGGCGGCGGCGGGGCAGGGGCTGGGGCGCGCCCCCGCCGGTGCGCTGCGGATACGGGGCGCCTCCTGGCTGGACGTCGCCACCGGTGAGTCGGCTCCGTGTGACCTGCTGGTTGACGACGGGGTGATCGGGCGGGACGACGGGCGCGAGGCGCCGACCGTCGACGCCGCGGGGATGACCGCCATGTACGGCCTGTGGGACTGTCACTCCCACCCCGGCGGCCTCATGTACGACAACGCGGGGGTGGGGTTCTTCGAGGGAGTGCCGGACCGCACCATCCGCGCCGGGGAGAACTTCGCCGGTGCGGTGGCGGCGGGCGTCACCGGTGTGCGCTGCCTGGACGAGGCCGACGAGTTGGACCTGGCATGGGGCCGGGCCTACGCGGCCGGGATGTCTCTCGGCCCGCGGGTCACGGGCGCGGGGCGCGCGGTCCGCACGACCGCCGGCCACGGCACCTGTTTCCCGCGGCACTACACCGGCATGAACATGGAGTTGATCTGCGACGGTCCCGACGCCATGGCCTGGGCGGTGCGCCGGCAGCTCGAGCGCGGCGCCCAGTGGATCAAGGTCATGCTCACCGGCGGTCTCTACAGCCCGCACGAGACCTGCGACGGCGGGCAGTTCACCACCGCAGAACTGGACGCGGTGATGGACGTCGCCAACCTGCGCGGCATCCCGGTGGCGGCGCACTGCGGTGGCGCCGAGGTGGCCGTCGCCTTCTCCGAACGCGGTGGCCGCTCGGTGGAGCACGGCTACATGCTCAACGAGGAGGCTGCGGTGACGATGGCTCGCAACGGCACCTGGCTGGTGCCCACGGTGGGGGTCACCCACGACCAGGAGTACATCGAGGCCGAGCAATGGCCCAAACACGCCGCCGAGCGCTCGCGGGAGGTCCTGCCCAGCCACGCCGAGGCGCTGAAGTTGTGCATCGCCGCCGGCGTGCGCATCGCCACGGGCGCCGATCTGAACCCCATCGGCGTGCGGCTGCACCGCGAGCTGGAGATGCTGGAGCGGGCGGGGATGGACCGGCGCTCGGTCCTGCACGCCGCCAGCGTCGGTGGGCGCGAGTTGAACGGCTTCGGCGGCGCCTCCGCAGCGGTTCCGGGAGCCGCGGCCGACCTGATCCTGCTGGCCGGCAACCCCATGGAGTCCCTTGCAGCGCTGCGGCAGCCGTTGCTGGTGATCACCCACGGCCGTCCCGTCGCCGGCGAACTGGCCGGGATCGCCGGCGGCTGAACGTCGTGAGCGTCCGCGTCGCGTCACCGGCCATGCACACCGTCATCCCGGCGGAGGCCGGGATCCATCATCCGGCGACGCTGCCTGCATCGCATGTGGCCGCCGCTCTACGCCCAGGAACGACCGGAGGACCCCAATGACAACCGAGACCATCTTCGACTACGCCGCCCGCCGGGCGTCGCTCGGGGCGATCATGGACGGTGCCGGGGTGGACCTGGCCTGGTTCCCCACCGGTGGCGACCTCGAGTACCTCACGGGATTGGAGCGTCGCGTGCCGACGTTCGGCGATGTGAACTACACCCACGGCTGGGTGGCGGGCGCGTTCATCGTCCGCGGCCGTGACCCGGTGTTCCTGCTGCCGCGCAACTTCGTGGAGTTCGACCTCCCCGAAGGCGTACCCGGCGAGGTCATCAGCGTGGACGAGATGGACGATGGCGACGCCCTGTTCGCGCAGGCAGCCGCCGCCCTGGGCCCCGCCAAGCGGATCGCCATCGGAGCCCGAACCTGGGGTACGGCCATCATGCGCCTGCTGGCGGCCTTCGGCGGGGCTGAACTCGTCGACGGCAGCCGCCTCGTGAATCGCCTCCGCAGGATCAAGACTCCGACCGAGTTGGCTCTGATGAAGCGGGCCTGCCTCCTCGCCGACACCGCCATGGCCGAGGTCAGCGGCCGCGTGCAGGCCGGCGTGACCGAACTGGAACTGGGCGAGGAGGTGAACTATCACCTGCTGCGTCTCGGGGCGCGGACGTGGTCGTTCGACACCGCCGTGTGGTCGATGGGTCCCGGCGACGACCGCGACGCCAACGTGCGGATCTCCCAGCAGGCGCTGCGGGGCGGCAACGGCATCTCCTTCGACTTCGGCGCCGTCATCGAGGGCTACTGCTCCGACTTCGGCCGCACGATTCACATCGGCGATCCCGACGCGGAGTACCGGCGGGTGTACGAGATCGTGATGGCCGCTCAGCAGGCCGGCATCGATGCGGTACGCCCGGGTGTGACGGCGGCGGCGGTGCACCGCGCCACCCGCCAGGTGATCGTCGACGCCGGCTACGGCGACTGGTTCCGCCACCGCACCGGCCACTGCATCGGCCTCGACGTGCACGAGGAGCCGTTCATCTCCCCCGAGGACGAAACGCCGCTGGAGGCGGGTATGACCTTCACCATCGAACCGTCGGTCTTCTGGCCGGGCCGGGTGGGGGTGCGGGTCGAGGACATCGTGGTCTGCACGCCCACCGGCGGCGTCAAGCTGAACGAGTACTCCACCGACCTGGTCGCCAACGACTGAGGGGTCGGCATCGTCACGATGCCGACCTCGCCGACTATTCCAGCCGTTCGGCTCGTCGTTCCGGCGGCGGGAGGCCTGCTTCCGGTGATCTGACTTGGTGCCGCGGGTGGATTGCTGTGCCCGCTCGCCGGGGGGCGGCGTGTTCGGCCGGGCGGGTTGGTGCTGCCGGCGGGGTGTTGTGTGTGCTTGTCCGGCCGGCAGGAGGTGTGTGGATTCGCGCATGCACTTCTTGGACTATGGTGCTTACTCGCATTGGTGGGGCCTCCTTCTTCGGCGGGTGCCTGTGGCCGGTTGAGGAGAGGTTCTGATGATCACGCGAGTGGTTCGGGTTCTGTGGGCTGGTTCGGTCGGGGGGTCGGGTCGCCTCGCGCGAGGAGCCGTCGAACTGGTCGGTGATGTCGGTGGCGCCGCGGTTCGCCTCGCGGGGCGGGGGCGTTGGGCGCGTCCGGCCGTAGTGGCGTGGCGCCGGGTATGTCGGGCGTGGGCGGCTGAGCGCGCCGCGGTTCACCGGCGGCGGCTCGGGGCCACGTTCGTGGCGGTGGCGTTGATTGCGTCGTCGTTGGGTTTGTCGACCGGCGGGGTTGGGGGTCAGGAGTCCGAGGGGTCGCCCGCCGGGGAGTCTTCGCCGGGCGATGGTGGGGGTTCGGGTGTTTGGTGGGACGGTTCGGCGAGCCTGGCGACGTCGGCGCCGTTGGTGTCGGCGTCGGGGCGGTGCGAGTCGTTTGGGGGTTGGTTGGGGTTGTTCGCCGGCGGGTCGCTGTCGTCGGTGTGCCCGGCGGGCGCGGTGTCCGATGGTGTGTCGTTGGTGGGGTCGCCGCGGGGTGTGGGCTGGTTCGAGGGTTTCGACGCCGACGGCCCGTACGCGGGCGTGGAACTCTTCGGCGAGCCCGGTGTGGCGGTGGGCGTGTTCGGGGCGTTGGGCGAGTTGGACGTGATCTTCGAGGGCGGCACGTTCAGCATCGACTTCTCCGAGTGCGCGCACCGCGCCGAGGCGGGCTACTCCTCGTGCCGGGTCGTGGCACCGGGAGTGCCGCTGCCGCCGGGCGCCTTGGTGGGCGTCGCCGCCCCCGGAACCGAGGCGTCGCCCCGCGCGATCGCCGGCGCGGGCGCGTCGATTGTGACGCCGGCCGTCGAGCGGGCCGCGCTGGTGGCGCTCTACAACGCCACCGACGGACCGAACTGGACCCACAACACGAACTGGAACACCGCCGCCCCGGTCTTCCTCTGGTCCGGCGTCTCCATCAATAGCGACGGCTCGGTCAGAGAGCTGTTCCTGCACCGGAATGGCCTGTCGGGCACGATTCCCGCCGCGTTGGGTGATCTGGCTGAGCTGCGAAACCTATACTTGGGTCGCAATGATTTGTCGGGGGGTATTCCCTCTGAGTTGGGTGACCTCACGAATCTGCGAAGCCTCTGGTTGAGCCGCAATGATTTGTCGGGGGGTATTCCCTCTGAGTTGGGTGATCTGGCTGAGCTGCGAAACCTATACTTGGGTGGCAATGATTTGTCGGGGGGTATTCCCTCTGAGTTGGGTGATCTCACCAATGTGCAGATCCTTGATTTGGGTGGCAACGGTTTGTCGGGGGGTATTCCCTCTGAGTTGGGTGATCTCACCAACCTGCAGGTCCTTGTCTTGGGTGGCAACGGTTTGTCGGGGAGTATTCCCGTCGAGTTGGGTGAGCTCACTAGCCTGCAAACGCTCCACCTGGGTGGCAACCGGTTGTCGGGGAGTATTCCCGCCGCGTTGGGTGATCTCACCAACTTGGACCGGCTCTACCTGCACCACAATGACTTGTCGGGCTGCGTTCCTGCTTCCTTCGCCACGGTTCGCGAAGTCATCTTCGATCCCGGACTGTCGTATTGCGCCAAGCCGGTGCTGGTGGGTGCGGTGCTCGCCGATGGCGGCGCGGTCGAGTTGGTCTTCGATTCGGCCCTTGACGAGACCTCAGTGCCGCCGGCGGACGCGTTCTCTGTCACTGTGGATGGTGGGCGTCGCGCCGTGACGGCTGTGTCGGTGAGCGACCGGACGGTCACGTTGGCGTTGGCGTCGCCGGTGTCGCCCACCGAGGCCGTGACGGTCTCCTACACGGTGCCGGCGTCCGGCGCCAGGATCCAGAGTCCCGACGGGTTGGCCGCGGACGGTTTCTCCGACCGGGCGGTGACGGTCCCTCCGGATGCGCCGGCGCTCACCGGCGTGGAGCCCACCGGCGGCGGGTTGTCGGTCTCGTGGGAACCGGTGACCGGCATCAGCGTCTACGACGTGGAGTGGAGGCGCGACGGCGACGAGTCGTGGCGGTCCACCCGCACCGGGCCTGCGCAGCGGTACACGATCGGCGGCCTCACGAGCGGTGTCCTGTACTGGGTGCGCGTCCGGGCCGTCAAGGCCGCCGCGGGGGCGGCCGGGCAGTCATTCTCGGTCCCCGGCGACTGGTCGCCGCCGGTCCCGCAGATCGTCGGCGACTGGGCGCCGCAGAACCTGGAAGTGACGCCGGGTGACTGGATGTTGACGTTGACGTGGGACACCGTTGCCGTCGCCAACGACTACGAGGTGGAGTATTGGCCCTCGGAGAGTCCCATCGAGCGCGACACGGCGGATGCGGTGCGCGGCGAGGACGGTTGGAGTGCGTACATCACCGGTTTGGAGAATGGCGTCGATCATGACGTGCAGGTCCGATCGGTGAGACACCTCAACCCTGATGCGATCCTGCCTCCCAGCTATGACCGGGAACTGGTGAGCGCGCCGGCGAACGGCGAAGGGCGGCCCGCTGCGCTGTTCCGTGTTGCCTCCGATGACAGTCCGCTGTTCGCGCGTGGCGGCACTGTCGTGGAGCGGGCACTCCGGCTGTCCTACGGCGACGGCGACGGTTCCTCCGGTGGCGCCGAGTCGAAGCCGGTCAGGCCGTTCGCGGACCGGTCTTTGGGTGCCGGGGTTCTGGTCGGGCCGAGCGCGGGTGCGCGGGTGCGGTGCCGTCCGTCTGTGGATCCGGTGCCTGAGTTGGTGCTCGACACTATTGCGTCAACGGGAGACGAGCCCCGCGTGCCGTGTATGACCGACGATGAAGGTCGTCTCACGTTGGTCTACACGGTGGGCGCGGCGGTCGGCGACTCTGTCGGCAACACCGACCATGTACAGCTTTATGTCGATCAGAACGGGAACCAGCAGCGCGATTCCGGCGAGAGCCGTGCGGTTTTGGATCGTGTGGTTGCGGTTGTTCGCCCGATCAACTATGCGGCCCTCGGGGATTCGTATTCGGCGGGCGAGAACGGCGAGAACGGCGAGTTCACCGACCTTCGTCCGCCCGGTGATCCATTCAAGGGTAGGTATCTTGATGAGGAGTGCCGTCGTTGGACGATGGCGTATCCGTTCTTGATTGCCGGAGGCACGGATTACAGTAGTTTCGGCTTCTATGCGTGCACCGGTGCGGTCACGTCGGATGTCTATGTTCCGGCCGGTCTTGGTGTGTTCAATGGGCAGTCGTTGTCGCTCGATGCCCTGAACACGGGGTTGAGTCTGGGGTCACAGCAGAACGTGGACATGGTGACAATCACGATCGGCGGCAACGACATCGGATTCGGCGACGGAATCAACGACTGCTTCCAACTGGGGGGCTGCGATCTCGAGAGTCTGAAGATATCGATCGATCAGTTCAAGATCGAACTACGAAGGGTTCTGAACGGGTTGCAGGCGGCTGCATCGCATGCGACGATCTTCGTGTTGGGGTATCCGCAACTGGTCCCGCAATCCATCAGCGGCGTCTGCCGGCCTCTGGGCTTGTCTTCCGTTGTCGCAGCTATTGACGACCGCTTTCCTCGTAATGCGGGGATCAATTTCGGTAACAGTCTCAAGAGGACATTTCTGAATAGTCCGATCGTCACCTATGCCTTTGGCCTGGCTATCTCGGATAATGAGCGGCGGTTCTTGCGGGATACTGCGGTTGATCTGAATGCGGCGATCAGCGATGTGGCCGATGAGAAGGGTGCGCATTTTGTTGCTGTTGCCGACGAGTTCGCGGGCCACGAGCCGTGTGGCGAGAAGAAGGATGCCTGGCTCAACGGCGTGGTAGCTGAGCGTGTCGATGCCGATGTCGTCGATTCTCCCAATGGGATTCCTGTTTCGGATCGGTCGTTTCATCCGAATGCGGCGGGTCACCGGGAGTATGCTCGTATTCTGCGCGAGTACATTGAGGGCGCTTTGGGGCGCGCGGAGGGTGTGAACCGTGCGGGGCTTCCGAGGAATCCTCCTGCGGCGGCGCGGCAGAGCGCGGCGGGTTCGGGCGGTGTTGTGGCCACGGCGCAGGCTACGGGGGAGAGTTCCGGGAGTGCGGTGAACTCCGGCGCGGCTGCCTCGGACGGGTCGGCGGGTTCGGCGACGGGTTTGTTGTGGGCGCGGCGGGTGGTGCCGGCGTCGTCGGCGTGTGCGGTGGCGTGGTCGCCGGGTGATCGGGTGGAGTTGTTCGCGGCGGGTTTCGCGCCGGATTCGGCTGTGAAGTTCTCGGTGGTGGGCGTGAGTGTGCCCGCGGCGGGTGCGACGTCTGTGGTGGAGTTGTCGCCGCCGCCGACGATTCCCGCGGCGACTGCGGATGCTTCGGGGCGCTTGGAGGTGATCTGGACGATTCCCGCCGCGCCGGGATCGGAGGTGGACGCGGCGCCGCGTGCCTATGTTGTGGAGGCGTCGGGCACCGACGGTTCTGGCGGGGTGTTCGCGGCCCGGTCGGTGTTGCCGCTGGTGGCGTATCCCGATGCGGCGCCGTGCGCCGCCGATGACGCGGCGCGGACGTCGCTGGGCCGTCCGGTGCGGGTCGCGGTCCTGGCGAACGACGTCGCCCCGGCGGGCGGCGCGTTGGACGCGGCGTCGGTGACCGTCGAGGCCGTTTCCGGCGGGAACTTCACCGTGAACAGGGCGGATGGTTCGTTGACGTTCACGCCTGATGCGGGCTTCGCGGGTACCGTCACGACGCGCTATTGGGTGTATGACGGCTGGGACATCGGCGTCAGCGCTACTGTCACGGTCACCGTGGAGGCGGGCTGCACGATCACCGGCGTCGCCGGTGTCACCGTCATTGAGGGCACCGACGGTGATGACGTGATCTGCGTGGCGGATCCCGACGATTGGGACGCGTTCCATGTGATCGATGCGAAGGCCGGCGATGACGTGATCATCGGCGGCGCCGGCGTGGATTGGATCTACGGCGGCGCTGGGGCCGATGTCGTCTACGGTCGCGACGGGCGGGACGTGATCCACGGCGGCGCCGAGGTGGACACCATCCATGGGGGCAGGGATTTCGACACGATCCACAGTGTCGACCTCGCCGATGTGATCGTCGACGACGCCGGCGGCTACGAACTGTTGCTCACGCCGCCGGCCCGTCCGGCGCGCACGGCTCCGGCGGTGTCCGACGATGTGGCGTACGCGACAGCGGGTGAGACGCTGGATGTTTCGGTGTTGGACAACGATCACGACCCGAACGGGAACCTCGTGGCGGCGTCGCTGGAACTCACGCGGGCCCCGACGTTGGGTACGGCGCGGGTGGTGGCGCTGTCGCCGTCGGAGGTGCTGGTCCGCTACGCCGCCGGCGCCACCGACGGGGTTGACTCGTTCGCCTACCGGGTGTGTGACACGTTGGATGACTGCGCAACCGCGCAGGTGACGGTGACTGTCGGGACGTCGCATTGCACGATTGTCGGCACCGAAGGCGACGACATTCTGCGCGGCACGCCGGGTGATGATGTGATCTGCGGCCTCGGCGGCCATGACGTGTTGAGCGGCCTCGGCGGCGACGATGTCCTCGTCGGCGGTCCCGGCAATGACGGCCTCTACGGCGGGGACCCCGCGGGCGACGGCGCCGACGACGGTGAGAACGTGCTGTTCGGCGGCGCCGGTGATGACACGCTGGTCGGCGGTGGTGGCGGGGACGTCCTGTGGGGCGGCGCCGGCGTGGACTCGATGTGGGGCGGCGCCGGTGTGGACACCCTCATCGGCGGTGTTGGCGGTGACACGCTGAACGGTGACGAGGGTGATGATGTGCTGTGGGGCGGTCCCGGTGATGATGTGTTGTGGGGGTTCTTCGGCAACGATGTCCTGCACGGCGGCCCGGGTGATGACGAACTCACCGGCAACAGCGGTGACGATGTCCTGTGGGGCGGTCCGGGCGATGACGTCCTGTCGGGCCACGGCGGCGACGACACTCTGTGGGGCGGAGCGGGCGACGACACGTTGTGGGGCAACTCGCAGGACGACGTTCTCTGGGGCGGTGTGGGGAACGACCGACTCACCGGCGGCGACGGTGACGACGAACTGCTCGGCGGCGCCGGCGATGACACCCTGGTGGGCGACGCGGGCGGGAACTTTCTGCCGGGCGTTGATCGTCTGTGGGGCGGCAGCGGGAACGACAGCCTCGACGGCGGCGCGGGCGGCGATTATCTCGACGGCGGCGACGACACCGACACGTGCACCGTTAGCGGGGTCACCGCGCGATGCGAGGTGTAGCGAACCGTCCCATGGGGTGGTCGGCGGGGAGGTTCGCGCGGGCGGCGAGGGTCGTGTTGGCGGTCGTGTTGGTGGCCGCTGCGGGCTCGTGTGGCACGCCCGGCGAGGCGGGCGACGGGCCCGAGGGGCGATTCAGCGCGATCTCCGCCGGGACATTTCATTCGTGTGGTGTGCGCGTCGACGGCACGGTGGCGTGTTGGGGCAGCAACGAGTACGGCCAGCTCGACGCGCCGTCGGGTGTGTTCAGCGCGGTGTCCGTCGGGCTTTCGCATTCGTGCGGGCTGCGCATTGACGGCGCCGTTGTCTGCTGGGGAGACAGCGTGTTCGGCTCGATCGATGCGCCCGAGGGCGAGTTCAGTGCGATCTCTGCCGGGTCAGTTCATTCGTGTGGTGTGCGCGTCGACGGCACGGTGGCGTGTTGGGGCTACAACGAAAACAGCGAGGCCGACGTGCCGGAGGGCGTGATCGACCCGATCGACGCGCCGTCGGGTGTGTTCAGCGCGGTGTCCGCCACGGGCGAGTCTTGGTGTGGTGTGCGCGTCGACGGTGCGGTGGTGTGCTGGGGCGACAACGAGTACGGGCAGGCCGACGCGCCGGTGGGTGTGTTCAGCGCGGTGTCCGCCGGGGGTGTGCATTCGTGTGGCGTGCGCCTCGACTACTCGGTGGCGTGTTGGGGCAGAACCCAGGCCGGTGAGAGCGACCCGCCGGCGGTCGCGTTCAGGGCGGTGTCGGCGGGATTCTTCTACTCGTGCGGTGTGCGCCTTGACGCCACAGTGACGTGTTGGGGCAACAACGAGTACGGGCAGACCGACGCGCCCAAAGGCGGGTTCGCGGTGGTGTCCGCGGGTGTCCTGTACGCGTGCGGGTTGCGCGAGTCCGGCGCGGTGGTGTGTTGGGGAAGCTACGACGACGGCGTGCCCGACGAGCGATTCGATCTCGATCTGTTCGGTTGATATCCGCGCATGTGTTGCGAGTTCACGTGGTGTGCGCGCCGACGCGGCGGTCTCCTGGTGGGGCGCAACGACGCGAACCAGGTCGGCGCGCTGGCCGGGCTGAACACCGTCTACGGCCGCGGCGGCGAGGACCGTACCGACAGCGGTGCCGACCTGCGGCCATCACGGCTGGGATAGACCGTTGCGCGATCATCGGCACCG
>MKWU01007582.1_pt1 | contig 10291 bp, 9 predicted proteins | sample 809101 | NCBI WGS metagenome assembly MKWU01 (sample SAMN05860141, study PRJNA318959) | sponge metagenome | host: Aplysina aerophoba | place: Slovenia: Piran, Adriatic Sea, Gulf of Piran | collected 2013-05-07
TGGGCTATCCTACGATGTCGCGGTCCCGCAGGCCACGGGCCAGCGCCTGCGCGATGAATTCGCTGCCTTCGATGGTGGGATGCCAGGTATCGGCGAAATACCGTTCGCGTTCACCGTTCATTCCGGCGAAGGCGGCGTTGAGATCGATGAGATCCGTGTCCTCTTCCATGGCCAGCCGGCGGATCGAGGCATCGTAGATATCGTAGAGTTGCCTGAGGCGGCCGAGGTCGCCCGGTGCCACGAAAGACGGATACCGCATCTTTTCAACGCTTTGCAGGGACATCTCTTCGCCGTCGCGGGAGATGAGCGTAGGCAGGGTCGTCAGGACGACGCGGACGCGGTCGTTCTTCGCCGTCTGGATGAGGCGGCGCATGTTGTACACGTAATTCTCGGGCAGGAAGTCCTCGAGGTCGAAAGAGCCGATGGGCGGCGGTGTTCTCAGTTCCAGTATCTCCTTGGCCTGGTCCAGCAGCCTCAGGCCGGTATCGCCGCCGTTGCCGTAATGCCAGTAAGACTGGGTTTTCCTGCGCATATCGGGATAGTGCTTCGGATTCCCCAGCCACATGTCGTTCCAGCCGATGTAGACAATCAGGATGTCCGGTTCGAAGGCCAGAAGCCGGGGAAGGCGCAACTGGGCGTTAATGGACGCGTGGTCGTCGACGCCCGCGTTGATCACCTGGTGACGGCGCTCCAGCTCCATGCCCTCCAACTGCCGTTCGAGTTGATAGGGATAGGGGGAATCGTCCCCCGGCGCGCCGAAGGTACAGGAATCGCCGAGACACATGATGCGGACCGCGTCGGGGTCATTCCGCCGTGGAAAGTCCTTTCCCCGGAACCCGTAATCGTTGATTCGAATACCCGCCACGCTGTATCCCGGCATCAGTTCCCAGCCGCTCCGGTTGTGAAACACGATGTAGGGATGGGCGCCGTCGTATTCCTCGTGGAACCAACGGTCCCGGTTGTACGCGTGATCCTGGCGGCGGAGGTACAATTCCGCACCGACGAGAGCGCCCATGGCGGCACCGGCCATGGCGGCAAGGGCATAACGCTTCATTCCGTTTCTCCAGCTGTCATACTACAGATTCCGACCCTTCCGTCCGGACCGATTTCGAGCATCAGGCAGGCAGGTACGCCGGATGCCGGGCATAACACCGTCCGGAATCGCACCTCCTACCGTATTCCCCTTGAAAATAGGACTAAAGAGGCCGGAATCGCAAGAGAAAACGCCAGCAATACTTCCTTTGACGACATCATGCCCTTTCGTTGTATATCTATACTGTACAGCCGATATGAAAGGTCTTGACGACGCCCGATCCGGCTTCCATATTCATAGGGTGGTTCCCGACCTGTTGACCACTGCATACCGGACTTGCCGGTTCCGAACTTCGCAAAAACTCACCTGCCGGATCCTGTCGGAAAGACTCCGTCAGTGCTGGATGGCATTAATTACGTAGAAGAGGAGGTCCTATGGCTGATCGACACGATGAAGCCAGGCCCGATGAATCGTCCCAATCCAAAAAGAAATCGGGGACCCGGTTCACGCGGCGCGGTTTTCTCAAGGGCGCGGGCGCCGGTGCGGTGACGGCGGCCGTGGCGCCGGCCATCCTGGTCTCAGAGGCCGGGAAGGCAGCGGCCCAGGAAACCGAAGGGGTTATGTCGGCGACCGTTACGCTCGACGTGAACGGCCAGTCGCACAACGTCGAAGTGGAAGCGCGCACGACCCTGGCGGACGCGCTGCGGGACAGACTGGAGATCACCGGCCCCAAGGTGGTCTGCGACCGGGGAGAGTGCGGGGCCTGTACGGTAGCGATGGACGGCAAGCTCGTCTTCAGCTGCATGACGCTGGCCATGGACGCACAGGGACGGAAGATCGAAACGGTTGAAGGCCTGGCCGACGGCGACAATCTGCATCCCCTGCAGGAAGCGTTTATCGAAAAGGACGCCCTGATGTGCGGATTCTGCACGCCGGGGTTCCTGATGTCTTCCAAAGCGCTGCTGGACGCCAATGGTGACCCGACGCCGGAAGAAGTCCGGGAGGGATTGTCCGGGAACATCTGTCGCTGCGGTACTTATCCTCACGTGTTCGAAGCCGTGACGAGAGCCGCCGAAAAGATGCGGAAGGGAGGGTGAGTCTATGCAGCAGAAGATGAAGAAGGTCAAGATCACCATCCAGGAAGACGGTGAACCCAAAGAAATAGAAATTGAAGTCCCCGATACCGGCGAAGGCGGCTGGGGCGACGTATCGAAGAACAGGTACGTCAGCAAGTCCCACACCCGCGTGGACGCGGTCGACAAGGTCACCGGACGCGCCAAGTACACCGCCGACATCAAGTTGCCCGGCCTGCTCTACGGGCGCATCCTCCGGTCGGCACATCCCCGCGCCCGGATCAACCGCATCGACGCCACCCGGGCGATGGCGCTGGACGGCGTGAAGGCGGTGGTGCTGCCCGGAGACGATCCCGCCGTATTCTCGCGGGAGTGCCGGTTCGCGGGACAGGAAATAGCGGCCGTTGCGGCGACGACGCCGGAGGTCGCGGAAGACGCGCTCCACGCCATCGACGTGGATTACGAGGTGCTGCCCTTCGTCGTGGACGAAGACGCGGCGCGGGACCCGGCAGCGGCCCAGGTGCACGGCGACCGGGCCAACGAGGGCGAGCCCCGGGTCGGTGAACAGGGTGACATTGCCGCGGGATTCGCACAGGCCGACGTGACGCTCGAGGCATCCTACCGGTGCCAGGTACAGTCCCACATCGCGCTGGAGACTCACGGAACCGTGTGTCAGTGGGAGGGCGACAAGCTGACGGTCTGGGCCTCCACGCAGGGCGTATTCAGCGTGCGAGGGGAACTGGCCGGCCATTTCGGAATCCCGGAAACGAACGTGCGCGTGATCACCGAATTCATGGGCGGCGGGTTCGGCGCCAAGTTCGGCGCCCGTAAAGAGGGCGTGATCTGCGCGCTGATCGCCAAAAAGGCCGGGGCGCCCGTGAAGCTGATGCTGACGCGCAAGGAGGAGCACCTGGCCACTGGGAACCGGCCCTCCGCCGTGCAGCACGTCAAGCTGGGGGCGACGAAGGACGGCAAACTGATCGCCTACGAGCGTTCCAACTATGGGACGCCTGGAGTCGCCGGCAGCGCCAATATCCCGGGTGCGCCCTACCTGTACGAGATCCCCAACTACCGCATCGAACAGACGAGCGTGTTTACCAACGCCGGGCCGATGGCCGCCCAGCGCGCGCCCGGGCACCCCCAGGCGGCCTTCGCCATGGAGTCCATGATGGACGAAATGGCCGAGGCGCTGGGATTGGACCCCGTGGACATCCGGCAGATGAACGATCCGGATGAAGCGCGGCGAAACATGGTGGCCATGGGGGCGGAGCACATCGGATGGAAGACCCGCCGAAGCGCACAACCCAACACCGGGACCGGCCGGATCAAGACCGGCATGGGCGTGGGATCGTGCCGGTGGGGCGGTGGCGGCGGAAGGACCCAGGCCGAGTGTACCATCAATCCGGATGGAAGCGTCGAGGTGAAGTGCGGCACGCAGGATATCGGTACCGGTACGCTCACCCTGGTGCACATGATCGCGGCGGAAGAATTCGGCCTGCAAACGGACGACATCACCGTCGGTATCGGCGACACGAACTACCCCTTCTCCGGCGGGAGCGGCGGAAGCACCACGGCCGCGTCGGTCTCCCCCGCCATCAAGGGTACGACGATGCTGGCGAAACTCGAACTGTTCAATAAGATCGCGCCCAGGTTCGGCGTGGAACCCGGCGAACTCGTGGCCTCGGACGGCAACGTGTTCGTGAGCAGCGATCCCTCCAAGAGCATGACGTGGCAGCAGGCGACGGCCCAGCTCGGGGACGAGCCCATCTTCTTCCACGGCCAGTGGCTGCCCGGATCATCGGACAGCGGCGTGCCCGGCGTGCACTTCGTGGAAGTCAGCGTCGACACCGAGACCGGCCTGGTGAAGGTCGACCGGGTCGTGGCCGTCCACAACAGCGGACTGATCCTCAATCCCCTGACCTGGGCGAGCCAGGTAAACGGCGGCGTCCTGATGGGAATCGGATACGGGATGTACGAGAACCGCATCATGGATCCCGCGACGGGCTACATGGTCAACGCCAACCTGGAAGACTATAGGCTCATGGGCTCCACGGACATTCCCGAAATCGAGATTCTTAGGTACGACGAACCGGAACGAGGCGTCATCGGCATCGGCGAGCCCGCGACGATCCCGACCCCCGGCGCCATCGCCAACGCTATCTACAACGCCTGCGGCGCCCGGATACGGGAGATGCCGTTCACACCCGACAAAGTGCTCAGCGCGCTGGCCGCAGTGAAGGAGGGCTGATCCATGCAGAACTTTTCCTACGTCAATGCGACGTCGATCGAGCAGGTGCCTTCCCTTCTGGGTCGTAGCTGGGACGACGCGGTGGTCATGGCGGGCGGAACCGACCTGCTCGGGGAGATGAAGGACTTCGCGGCCGTTCCCAGACGCGTGGTCAATCTCAAGTCCATCGAAGGACTGGACTACATCCGGCAGGACGACGCCGCGCTGAGTATCGGCGCGCTGACCACGCTGACGGACGTGTTGGACAACGGTTCCGTTTCAACGGATTATCCGATACTCCACCAGGCGGTTTCCGTAATCGCCTCGCCCCAGATCCGCAACATGGCCACACTCGCCGGGAACATCCTGCAGCGTCCGCGTTGCTGGTACTACCGCAGCGAGGATTTCCCGTGCCTGAAGAAGGGTGGTGCCAGGTGCTACGCGGTGGGCGGCGTCAATACCTATCACGCGATCTTCGGTTCCGGACCGAGCTACATCGTCCATCCCTCCGACGCGGCACCGGCGCTGATGGCCCTCGACGCCACGGTGAAGATCCATGGTCCCCGCGGCGGGAACGAAGTCGTCCTGGACGAATTCTTCACGCTGCCCGAGATGAACATCCGGAGGGAGAACATCCTCCGTCCCAACGAAATCGTGACCGAATTGACGATACCGAAGCCGGAAGCGAACAGCAAGGGGATGTATCTCAAGGTGCGCGAGCGGGATTCCATCGATTTCGCCCTCGTGAGCCTGGCCGCCCAGATGACCGTGGTGAACGGAACCTGCGAGCGGGCAAGCCTCGTATTCGGCGGCGTGGCGCCCGTGCCATGGCGCGCCATCGAGGCCGAGCGGTACCTCCGGGGCCGCAGGATCACGGAATCTCGGGCTGAAAGCGCTGCCGAGGCGGCGGTGGAAGACGCCAAGCCCATGCCGCACAACGGATACAAGGTGGAGATCGCGAAAAACCTGGTCAGGCAGGCCGTAATGGCCCTGGCAGCATAAGCAACCCGGCACAGCAAGCAAGGAGTCTATCATGGCACAACCCGTATGCCGGTACCTGAGAACGAAATCGTTCTACACCGCGGAAAAGAACGAGAATACCCTTACCGAGGAAAAGCCGGGCCGCTCGTTCTGGTGCGTCCGGTCCGTGTCGGGCATCGGTCCCGATGACAAGGTCGTGGGTCCCACGGAATGCGACGCGCATCGCGCCTGTTACGAAACCGTCGACGTGAGCTTCGTGTAACAGGTTGGGAGACCCCGCGCATTGAATGACTTTGTCTACCACGAGCTGCTGCCCGTGGGCGAGGACGATACCCCGTACCGTCACCTGACCGGCGATTACGTTTCGACCGGTACTTTCGAGGGCAGGGAGATCCTCAAGGTCGATACGGCCGGACTGTCCCTGCTCGCCGACCAGGCCATCCGGGACAGCGCCCACCTGCTCCGGCCCGAACACCTCGCCCAGTTGCGCAAGATCCTCGACGACCCGGAAGCCTCCGACAACGATCGCTTCGTCGCCATGGAGATGCTGAAGAACGCCAACATCTCCGCCGGCGGCATCCTGCCCATGTGCCAGGACACCGGCACGATCATCGTCATGGGCAAGAAGGGCAACCGCGTCTGGACCGAGGGCGACGACGAGGCCGCCATCGCGCAGGGCACCATGAACGCCTTCCTGAACACCAACCTGCGGTACAGCCAGCAGGCCCCCCTGGACATGTTCACCGAGTCGAACACGCGGACCAATCTGCCTGCGCAGATCGAACTCTACGCGGACCGGGGCGATGAGTACAAGCTCATGTTCATGACCAAGGGCGGAGGTTCGGCGAACAAGAGCCTCCTCTTCCAGGAGACCAGGGCGCTGCTGAACGAGGAACGTTTCCTTGAATTCGTCGATGAGAAACTACGCATACTCGGCACGGCGGCCTGCCCTCCGTACCACCTGGCCATCGTGGTCGGCGGCACCTCGGCTGAATACACGCTGAAGGTGGCCAAGCTGGCGAGCGCGCGCTTCCTGGACACGTTGCCGACCGAGGGCAACGAGCACGGTCAGGCCTTCCGCGACCTCGAGATGGAGGAGAAAGTACTCCGGATGAGCCAGGAAATCGGCATCGGCGCCCAGTTCGGCGGCAAGTACTTCTGCCACGACGTGCGGGTGGTCCGCATGCCGCGCCATGGCGCCTCGTGTCCGGTGGGCATTGCCGTTTCCTGCGCCGCGGACCGCCAGGTCCTGTCGAAGATCACGCGCGACGGCATTTTCCTGGAACAGCTTGAGACCGAGCCGTCGAAGTACCTGCCGGAGATCGCCGACGAATCCCTCGGCGGCGAAGTGGTGGAAATCGATCTGAACCGGCCCATGTCCGATATCCGCGCCACGCTCAGCGGTTATCCCGTCGCCACGCGCCTTTCCCTGACGGGTCCCATGATCGTCGCCCGGGACATCGCCCACGCCAAGCTCAAGGAGCGGCTCGACCGCGGCGAGGAGCTGCCGCAATACTTCAAGGACCTGTGCGTCTACTATGCCGGACCGGCCAAGACGCCGGAAGGGTACGCCTCCGGTTCCTTTGGCCCCACGACGGCGGGACGCATGGACACCTACGTGGACCAGTTCCAGGCGGCCGGCGGCAGCATGGTCATGCTCGCCAAGGGCAACCGGTCCGTCCAGGTCACCAACGCCTGCAAGAAGCACGGCGGATTCTATCTCGGGTCCATCGGAGGTCCGGCCGCACGGCTGGCGAAGGACTCCATCCGGGAAGTATCGGTGGTGGAGTACCCGGAACTGGGCATGGAGGCCATCTGGCGCATCCAGGTGGAGCGCTTCCCCGCCTTCATCGTCGTGGACGACAAGGGCAACGACTTCTTCTCGGGATTCATGCGCGGGAACTGAGTTCGCGCGCCCGACACGACGAGTTCAACTCACGGCCGTGCAGCGCGCCGACTTCCCCTTCCGAACCGAACTACCGACATCCGAAGTACTGCCGGCGTCTAACCGGCTAGCTCCAGTTCCAGGTGGGTTTCGGGCATCAGGCCGTCCACCAGGACCAAGGGCTGCCAGGTCCACGTGGCCTGCCAGCGGTGGCTGCGCTGGTCGATCACCTGTCTTCGAATCAGACCGATACGCCAGACATCGCCCGGAGCGGCCGCAGCCCGGGCGTCGGTCTGCCCCGCGCCCAGCCATTTCAAGCCATCCCAGGGCAATGCCAACTCCACGCTCCAGCCCCGGTCGACCCGGTCCCGCCTCCCCGGATCGCCATCCACTTTCACACCGGCCTGCAAGCCGGGAAATCTCCAGTCCGAGAAAGCCCACCGCATGGCGCGGATGTCGGTCCTCGTATGACCGCCCAGCACCTCGGGCTTGTGGACCGCAAGATCGAATTCCGGTACGTGGAAGCGGGCATCGTCCCGGAAGGCTTCCTTCCAGATGTAGAACATCTCCGAAGTCGCGCCCAGCGGATTCACCGCAAGGTCGTAATATGCGCCGTGGCCGGTAATCAACACGTCCACGTGACTGTCCTGGCGGACCTCGTCTCCGGCATCCTCATGCACGGCCTGTATATCGCGGTCCTCCAGCCAGAATCCGATGTAGAGGCCGTGGTCGTCCCAGGCCATGGCCGCCGTTGTATCGAACAGGGCCCGGGCGCCGGAATGATCGCTGAACAGCGGGGAACGCTCTGCCTGTACCCACGTTTCCTCGCCGAGGTTACCGTCTACGACGAGGTGCTCCCGGGTTCTGGGGCATGCATATCGCATGGTCTTCGTTGCCGAGGTCGAGCGCATCTTACTGCCCATCATGCCCTCCTTCCACGCTGCCTGCTTCCTCGCCCACCACCTTCTCGGTGAAGTGAATCACGCTGAATCGATCGGGGATGTGCGAGTCGTATATCCCGTGGCTGTTCCAGGCCCACCCCGGACATGTCTTGAAGCCGCCTTCGTCGAGCCACTGGAACCGCGAGAAATCCATGCGCCAGGTATCTCCTTCCCGGGCCGGCAGCGAGCGGCCGTCCGCCAGGTGATGCAAGCCCAGCCAGGGGAAGGCGATCTCGGCCGTCCACCCGCGGTCCCTGTCGCTCGGATCGTTGATGGTACCGTCCACGTGCACCGCCCACTTCATACCCGGCATGTCCCATTCTCGAAAGACCCAGCGGCGCCCGCGGGGATGGGCATGACCCGTCTTAGTACCTCCTAGAGTATCCACCAGGTCGGTGCCCTGCAGGTCGAATTCGGGAATCGTGCCGTATCCCTTTTCCGCGTAGGCGTTCTGCCATACGTAGAACCTTTCCATGATCGTCCCAAGGGGGTTCAGTTCGAATTCATAGTAGGTGTCTTCCCCGGCGATGAAGACCTCCACGTCGTTCTCCTCGCAGATCATGGAATCGCGCTCCGTGTACGTCGCCCGCACGTCGGGATCCTCCACCCAGAAGCCCACGTACAGGTAGTCGTCATCCCAGAGCACCGCGGCACGCGTATCGAACAGCGCCGGGCGGCCCGGTTCTTCCAGGTCCTCGAACCGGGGCGATCGGGCCGCCTCCTGCCAGGACGCCTCGTCGAGACGGCCATCCACCACGATAGGACCGTTGGTCCGGCAGGCGGTGTAGTGCTTCAATCCTTCTTCCGAATAGCCCCAGTTACTGGTCATGCGCTTTTCTCCATTGGCCAGGAATGTAATGGGCGCCTACTCCCTCCACGGAACTTCCAGCCCGAACTTCGCCGCGACCTCGATGAGTTTATCCCGGGTGCCGACAGGCAGGGGGATGCCGTGCTCGATGCGCTCCAGGCGAACGCGTTCCTCCGGCTCGCCGGGTACGAAGAGTTCGTCGACTCCTTCGACGCGCGGCAGGCCTTTCATGGCAGAGACCAGGTCATCGATCTGCGCGCGGTACACATCGGGATCGGTGAACGCCGCGATATCGATGGCGCCAATGAAACTATTCTGCACGCCGGGCCGGGCGCCCGGTCCCGAGATGGCGGCCGTCAATAGCGGATTCCCGACCATCAGGCTCGACAGGCACTCGAAGATGAGGGCCAGGCCGTAGCCCTTGTAGCCGGCGGCCGGTTGCAGGAACCGGGCCTGGTGGGGATCCGTCGTAGGATGGCCGTCTCCGTCGAGCGCCCACGTGTCGGGAATGGACTCGCCCCGGTCCATCGCCACGTCCAGTTTGCCGAAAGCGGCCACGCTCGTGGCCATGTCCAGGGATATGGTGCGGCCATCGCTTCCCGGTACCGCGATGGCGATCGGACTGTTGTGCACGCCCGGTGCCCGCGCGCCAGGCGGCGCCATGTTCGGGGGATTGCATACGGAAGCGATCCCGGCCATGTTTTCCCGGGCGGCCATCTGCGCGTAGTACGCCATGGCGCCCTGGTGGGTCGTGTTGCGGATAAGCACCCATCCGATGCCTGCCCCGCGGGCCTTTTCGATGGCCTGCTTCATGGCGAAGGTCGTAACCACCGGCCCGAAGGCGCGGTCGGCCTCGATGAGCAACGTGGCGGGCGTCTCCCGTTCGATCCGGATGTCCGGCCGGGGATTGTAGTGTCCGGCTTCCACTGAATGGACATATCCATTGACCCGCTGAACGCCGTGGGAGTCCACCCCCCGCAGGTTAGCCCAGACCAGCACATCCGCTTCCACGGCCGCGTCCCCAGGCGGCAGGCCGGCCTGCTCGAAGACCGCCGCCGTGAACTCCTGCAATTTCTTCCAGTCTACGCGGATGTCCGCCATGCGCCGTCCCTTCCTATACGTATCAGCATACCGTTCATTCCAATGCGTTTCATGCCGCCGGACGCCGTCGCAAGCAACATGAAGCGCCGTCAGACTGCCGTAAGATAGATGGTCGGATCATGCCACGCCAGGGGTTACTTCCCGGACGGGATCCGGCTGGACGGAAACCGGAACGACGTCGTATGAGGCGCGGGTGACCGGGGCGATCCGCGCACGATCTTCATCGTTGACAAAGCAGTGGC
>MKWU01007583.1_pt1 | contig 10288 bp, 6 predicted proteins | sample 809101 | NCBI WGS metagenome assembly MKWU01 (sample SAMN05860141, study PRJNA318959) | sponge metagenome | host: Aplysina aerophoba | place: Slovenia: Piran, Adriatic Sea, Gulf of Piran | collected 2013-05-07
GCCGCGCCGCCCGGGTCGGCCCCCGGCCGACGGTGCGACACGGGTTGCAGATCCCGCCGAGGGATGACAGGCTATAATGGCGTGGCATTCTCCCAAACCCTCCATGAACACACGATGCACTCAAGTCCCGACAGGGTTGCGTGGTGGGGAGTGTACGGCACGCGACGACGACAGTTGACCTATTAATAGGTGCAGCGGAGGCTGACATGGACGCGAAGACAGCCGTCCACAACGCAAAAGTTTACATTGTCGACCTTTTTGCGGACGAAGGAGCCACAAACATCGGCCTGGAAGAGGTCGAGTTCGAATCCACGTCAAATAGCTGGAGAATCACCATCGGTTTCTCTCGACCGTGGGACCATAAGAACCCCCTGACCGCGGCGCTCGGGGGAGTCGTGTCGCGTTCCTACAAGGTCATCCGCATCAACGACCGCAGTGGAGAGGTCGAGTCCCTCACGGACCGTTTCCCACGGCCCGAACACCTCCCCCCGACCTCCTCCGCTTAGACCGATGCCTCCTGCGGGTTATTTCATCGACGCGAACCTGTTGGTACTGCTCATCGTCGGTAGCGTCGATACACGTCTGATCGCCAAGCACCGTCGCTTGCGGGGATATTCTGCGACCGATTACGACACGTTGATCCGCCTGCTGGCTCCCGTGGAACAGATCTTTGTGACTCCGAATACGCTCACGGAAACGTCCAACCTGCTGGCTCAACACGCGGAACCCGAACGGTCCCGCTTCTTCGACAGATTCCGGTTCATCATTCAACACAGCAAGGAAGTCGTTGTTGCGAGTGACATCGCCTCGCAAAACAATGTCTTTGCGCGGCTCGGTCTCACTGACGCGGCGTTACTGGAGTCTGCCTCTGTCGAAACTCCCGTGGTCACCGTGGACCTTGGTCTCTACCTCGCAGCCTTGAACAAGGGGATGGATGCAGCGGTGAACTTCACCCATCTCCGGGATCTTTGACCGCCCGATCGCGGCCCCGTGAGAATTGTCGGCTCATCTCGGGCGCACATCCCGAGTGCCAGAAGTTGGTATTTTAATGCTTGTTCCCGACCAAAGCCACATAGACCGCATCTGTGAAGCCCTTTGGCGTCATTCTGGAAGCGGAGCCTCCCTGATGGTTGGAAGCGGCTTCAGCAGGAGCGCGCTGAAGACCCGCCCCGATGCGAAAGATCTCCCGATCTGGCGTGACGTGGCGAGAGAAGTTGCCGACACGCTCTACCCGCAGAGCGACAGCCTAAGCGACCGAAACGGATCCGCGGAACCTCGGGCGACTGAGGGATTGCTGAGACTCGCCCAAGAATACGAGACGGCATTTGGTCGTAGCGACCTGCACTCCCTTCTACGCCGACTGGTCCGAGACGACGACTTCACGCCCGGACCCGTTCATACACGGTTGTTGAGACTTCCATGGCGCGACGTCTTCACGACCAATTGGGATACGCTCCTGGAGCGCACGACGGCGTCCGTCCCAAGTCGCGCGTACAGCATAGTCCGCAACATGGGCGAAATTCCGCTTGCGGATCGGCCACGGATCGTCAAGTTGCACGGTTCGTTTCCCTCCCACTTCCCCCTCATTTTCACGGAGGAAGACTACCGTACGTACCCAACCAAATTCGCCCCGTTCGTGAATACCGTGCAACAGGCAATGATGGAGACCGTGCTTTGTCTCATCGGTTTTTCCGGCGACGATCCGAATTTCCTGCACTGGTCGGGGTGGGTTCGTGACAATCTGGGTGTCGCCGCACCCAAGATATATCTGGCCGGATGGCTAAACTTGTCGTCGCACCGACGCCGAATGTTGGAGGAGCGGAGCGTCGTCCCCATCGACCTCGCCCGCCATCCCAAGGCTCCTCAGTGGCCGACGCATCTGCGTCACCATTACTCCACGGACTGGATCCTTCACACATTGGAGCGGGGCCGCCCCTACGACGTTACTGAGTGGCCATCTCCAAGAACACAGCGGCCAACCGTCATACCGGATCACCTACAACCGGTTCATCAGGCGCACTCCGATGATCCAAAGAATGAGTCTCTGGAAGACCCCGGTCCGGACTCCCAGAACTCTGAACGGGTGAAACAGATCATCGACATATGGGCACACAACCGAGTCATCTATCCGGGATGGCTGGCCGCTCCCGCCAGTACGAGAACGTCTTTGAGCCCGCGAACAGACGAATGGGAACCGCACATCCTTCAGGCTTTGCCCGGTCTTAAGCCGGTAGAACAGTTGAACGCCCTACGTGAACTGGTGTGGCGCCGCGAAATTCTACTGAGCCCCATCTCGCCTCAGTTGGAGTCTGCGGCGGAAAGCGCTCTCAAGCTGATAAACTGTCAAACCGAGACCATCGACGACATTCATGACCCGACAATCAAATGGACCTCTGTTCGCGAGGCTTGGCAGACGATTGCCTTGGCACTTGTCACGGCAGCGCGACATCGTTTTGCCCGCGACGTTTTCGATCTTCGCATAGAAGCGCTTTCACCGTTCATCGACTACGTCCCGGATGCTTACAACCGGATTTGCCATGAACGCTGTCTTTGGGCGGCGTATGCAGCGGACTTCAACGCTTTGGAAAGCCTCCTCGACGATTGGCAGCCTGCCAACAGTGACCCGATGTGGATGGTGCGAAAAGCGGCCATACTCGTCGAAGCGGACCGTATCGACGAAGCCATCGTGCTCTCAAATCACGCTCTTTCGATTATCCGATCATTGCCAGACGACGGGTGCAATCTCGCCGGTCTATCACGTGAAGGCTGGGCCCTTTGGTTGGCATGGGCACTTGAAAACCGGTTCTATACCGCACGGGATGAGAACGAACCTGACTGGTCTTCGATTCTAAGGAGATGGAGAGAACTAGCATACTTGAAATGCGACGCCTTTGCCGAGAAACGTGAAGTCGCGAGCGCAACAGAGGTAAAGGGGAAAAAAGCGGACGGACCTCTCTTTGATCTCGGTGCTCGCCCAGGCAAAACCATTAGCTTCTCCAACGAGGAATACCATCGCTGGGTCGCGGCACGCCGAGCCATCCTTCTTTCTGAAGTTGGCGCGTTGCCCACGTCTACGTTCGCCGTTGCATCTGACATCTTGAAACTCGCAGCAGATGGGCTGGCTACAACCGAGCCGGAAATGGCGGCGCGTTTGACCCTACGGATCCTGAACTACGACAAGGATCCTCTTCTCAACCGGGTTCTCTCACGCGCCCGTGTCGCTGGGCTTCCAGCGGATACCGTGAGAGCCTTGGCGGAAAGTTGCAACCACCTCATCGAGTATGCGCTCCCCCGCATGGTAAAACCGCATGCCGTCTCGTGGATCGAACGGCTTCGGGTCGCCATGGAAACACTATCACGCCTAATCCTTCGGCTGGAGCCGGACGCTGTAGGAACCACGTTGGTCAAAGCACTCGAGTATTATCGAGTTGATAACGTAGCCCGTCACCCGTGGCTTACAGAGCCCATTGGAAACCTATTGAGACGTTGTTGGGAGGCTTTGCCACAAGCCCATCGAACCTCTCGGTTCCTCGATCTGTTGACTGCTCCAATGGTGGGGCTGGACGGCTTTGCGGCCTTCAACTCCCGTTATCCGGACCCCGGCCAACTGGTAGTAGACGAGAAACTGGTGCCAAGCCGCAAAACCGACGACAGCGATCAGTGGCATCAAGTCGTCGACTTGGTGACCCGTGGCTTGCGGGCTGGCGGCGAAGGCCGCAAGCGAGCCTCCCTTAGACTGGTACCATTGGTCCAGGCGAAACGGCTGACGGAGAGTGAATCTTCACAGATTGCGCAAGCTCTCTGGAGCGAAGAGCACACCAAGCCCAACGGCTTGCCCGAAGACACTCACATATTCGACTGGGCTTTCCTTCTATTTCCTGAACCGAAACCCGGTCTGGCCGAACAGCGCTTTCGCCGCAAATGGCTTACCGCGGATCAACCAACCCAAGAAAACGCGCCCACAGCCGATGACATTCTCCAACAGGTGGGAACAGCCTTGTCGGGACTCAGAGTTCACCGGCGACCACTAGCACTGTCGCAAGATGAACAGTCGTGGCTAATCGGCTTGGTCGACCAGTGGGCAGACGCAGCAGTCCCATATCGCGCCGTTCCTTTCGAGGACCCGCGACTTTGGAACGCCACGGTTGATGTACTTACCGGTTTGCGGACGGTGATTTGTGATGTCAGGATTCCCGAGTTGGTAGGAGAAAAGCTCTACAAAAAGGTACAGCGATTGAATGAGTTGGGAATTCCGGGATTTACGCTCATACCGGGGCTGATCCAGACTATGCCCGACCGTCTTGACGAGTTGGCCTTTCTCATGCGGATAGGGTTGGCGTCTGAGGACTCCATATTGGCTGAAGGCGCGACAGTGGGGCTGTACCATTGGCTTGTTTGGTCCAACGGTGTCGCTTCGCCCATTCAGCCCCCGCCAACGGACTTAGTCCGAGAAATCGGAGTCTTGATCGCTACTCGCAGAAGGGGACCCCTCGGGCACGCTCTTCAGACCGCCAAATGGGTGTTTGACGAAGGCACTGCGGAGCAACAGAAGGCGATGAAAGACCTTCTACTACAAGGCCTCGGATACTTGGCGGAAGAGTTGAGATACGACAAGGAGGGTGACCAGGATGACGACGACATGCCGTTCTTGAGGTGGCGCAGTGCCCAACTTGCCCTGTCGATGGCGAAAGGAGGCGCCAAGGACGCTCCCGCTGTTGCCCGCTGGCTGCAAATCATCGATCAGGACCCTCTTCCCGAGGTACGCTACATGACAACTCCGGCACTCGTGCGCCAGCCCGAGAAGGACGTTGAGTCTTGACAATGGTTGACTGGCCATAGCGGCCAACCGGCTTTTGCTGTCCGTCTCTTTCCCCGTGCGGCGAAGCGCCCAAGACCGGGGGCATCGGTAACGAGTCATGGAGTGACTGGACACGGATAGTCATGCATGGAGGTCCTCCAGGAACTCTGACGCTGGCTCCACGGCCGTGATCATCAAGTGGTCCCGAGCGCGCGTGCAGGCCACGTAGAGTAGGTGCCTTTCCGTGTCGTAGACTTCCTCGAGGTCGGCCTCGTCCGCTACGTTCTCGATCCGTTCTTGGAGGGGCACGACTTCATCGTCACACGCCATGACTGCGACAGCGCGGAACTCCAATCCCTTCGCCAGATGCATGGTACTTATAGGGACGCGATCACCTCTGGTGCTGCCTCGTTCGTCCAGGACCTGAAAGAAGAGTCCGGCGCCGGCCACTGCTTTGCGAGCCCGGTCCAGTTGCGTCGCAGACCGCACGAATACTCCCATCTCACCGGGGCTAACGCCTACGCTGGCGCATAGCTGCAACCATTGCCCCACGGCATCCGCCTCTTCCCGCTGTGTATTGAACAAGCGCACGGCGGGGTCGGGGCCATTGAATGCCGACACGGTTCCCCGCCGATCCTCTACATTGCCGTCGACATCAGTGACTTCAGGACCGAGCAGGCGATCTGCCTTGACCCGGATCTGGTGCGACGTGCGATAGTTGAGCTTCAACGCTTGAGACCTCCCACGCACGTCCACACCGATGGCCTTCCACGAGAACGGCGTTTGGAAGATACGCTGTCCCAGATCTCCCGCGAAGAAAAGACCGTTGGGTCGGTCCCCTCCCAACGCCGCCAGAAAACGCAGTCGCGCGACGCTGATATCCTGCGCCTCATCCACGACCGCGAATTCAAACGGCGGATGTGGCCGATCCCTGAGATTCTCGGCCAGCAAGCCGAACATGCCGGCCCTAGTCAACCACCCTCGGTTCTGGATCTCCATGCGGACCCTCTCGAAAATCGCCCAAAGCACCGCGCGGCGTTCGGCAGGAAGCCGTGTCTTTCGACCGAGCCGCCGCACGTCGCGGTAGGCCTCCCAAGTATCCAACTGCCACGCATCGACCACGTTCTCCCACTCGCCCAGCAGGAACCGGGGGCTGAAGTCACCCTTTTCTGCTCCACCCGCCGCGTCGACCAGCAGTTCCTCGATCTCTGCGCGTGTGGCAATCGTTGCGGGACCGAACTGGGAACGGTAAAGGCGCTCGCCGACTGCGTCGATGGCCTCGACGTCCACTCGCTCCGCTAGCCATGGCTCATTATGGATCAATCGTGTGAGCTTGGTCCTGAGCGCATCCGCCAGGGTGTCGGAGAAGGTGGTCAGCAGCACCCTGGCTTCGAGATTGTTCCGGGCGAGGTGCACAGCCCGGTGAAGTGCGACGATGGTCTTTCCGGTGCCGGCGGTACCGAACACCCGGGCCGGGCCGCTGAAGAATTTCTCCACGATCTGCCGCTGCACCGGGTGGAGGAACACGGCCCATTTCTCCCACGGATAGCTCAGGGCGCGTTCCAGTTCAGCGATGTCGTGCATGACGCGGAATCGACGCTGCGCATCGGGATGCTCGAAGGGGTCGGAAGGTGGCGTTCCACCGTACTCTGCCGGCGCCTCCGCCATCATTGGAAGGTCGGAGGCTTCGAACGAAGGCAGGTCAGATGAAGCCGGTACCGTTTGCGGCGTACCACCCACCGCCAGTACCAACATCGCCTCAGCCGCTTCAGCCGGCAAGTGCTCGGCCAAATCCAGGACGCTGTCCTCGTCAACAGCCCGTACATCACTCAACCATTCACCCGGAACCCCGTACCCCAAAAGAACGTCATCGCTGATGCCGCCGAACAGCAGCGGCTTCGGCTGAACCTCCGGCATTGGTTCAACGGCCCTTGGCACGATGATTTCCCTGACCGTCTCTCGGACTTCGACCAGTTGCGCAGTACCGGTCTTAGGATGGGTCTCCAGCTTGCGGCGTTCGGCCCATTTGTAGGCGTCATCGTGATGGTCCACGTAACACAAGACCGTGCTGTCAGCGCTCTTGTGCACAATGATCCGAACATCACGACTCACGCGCACGGACCAGAAGTTCGGGTCCTTCGACTTGTCGACCCGGTGGAAACTGAGTCCCGGCTGTAAGGCGTCGGTTTGGAGATCGAAGACTGTGGTCTTGGCGGCCTTCTGCTCGTCGCCGGTCAGCTTGGCGAGGCCATCGGTGAAGGTGGTTGCGATGATAAACGGCATCTCAGGTCTCGACTTCGACCTTCGTTGCGATCAGGTTTTCGACCTCGCTGTAGAGATCAACGTCCACCTCCGGCGCCTTGATACTGACGACCAAGGCATACCGAGCCGTTTTATCGTACCGCTCCAGCGCATGCCGGGTCTTCCACCAGCCTGCGGTGGGATAGACAGCGATGGAACCGCGATTCGCGAGGTCCGCGGCAGTGCCCATCCAGATGTCTCCGTGCAACGAACCTCGATGGCGTCCTTGGCCTCCGATCAGCCATGATGGATCGTCACCCCCGCGACTGCCTCCCGTTTCTTCATCTCTTGCCAACAAGTTGATGCGGCGGCGAAAGTCATCCGTGGATTCCAGCGGGCGCCTTACGTCAAAGCGGAGCCCGTGAGATTCGTACCGGTAGCGTGACCGGGCGCCTCTTTGCGAGGGATTGGGCTCGATGAAGTAGGAGAGCGTGACCCGCAACTCGACTTGCACGTCGCCCAGGCTCTCAAGAACGTCGCGCGGCCAAGGCAGATTGTGGAGATGCATGTCGCGTAGGGTGACCTGCTTGCCCGGCACACGTTTGAACGGCTGCAACGTTTCCTGAACCACCATCGTCAAGGAGTTCTCGACGCTCCAAATTGCGCGATTGATGTCCGGGACGCCAAATCCACACCGCCGAACCAGATTCCCGTAGTTCTGCTTTGATGGACGTCTCCTACCCTGTAGAAACATACGCGTCATGGCCGGCGTCCACTCGGCGGAGTGGACCATCAACGCACGTACTGTCTCCGGCCATAGCTCGGCGTAAGCGCCTCTGATTTGTGCCGCCAGTCTGGATGCAAGCGCCATAGCGGCGCTGGTCGCGTTCGTCGTCGTAAAGAGTCGATCCGCGGGACGATAGTTCGTGGTCAAGAGGCTGAGGCTGGGCAATGGTACCACGCTCAGGGAGTCCTTGGCCGCGTTGCCACCTTCGAGAACGATGTCCGGTTTGTTTGGCCAGAAGCGCTCCCATATCAGAGAGGTCGTACTGAAAGGACTCAGTTCTCCCGCTTGGGCGATCAGCACATAGCCAGCAGCGTCCGGTTCAGCAATCTGGACGAAGTCGGTATAGGCGCCTACGGTGACGGCGTTCCACGCTTGAGCAGGATCATGAACTCCGTCCGTCTCGTTACTGTTTGGATAATGCCACCACGCGCTGGGATCACTGACATTCCCCGCGGACACCACTAACAGCCGCGGATTGGCTCCGTGTCCGTCGATATCCGCCGCCAACGAATCCACCGCCCCGGACCAAGAGGACGGGCGCCCGCGGTCCCGATTGTCACGCGCCGTGACGGCCATGCCAAAAACTCGAACGCGCGACGGGGCCGTAACCTCCGGACGCGCCACCGCTTCGAGCATCAAGTACGCATGGTGACGGGGATCCGTTCCAGTCGCTCTATCCTTTGGCAGTAGCTTAACGGATTCGAGTCGATGATCGATTTCTACAGGGTCGCTACTTTCGAGGATCTCGGCCAAGTTGCCGGCCAGAGCTACGCCTGCCATCTCCGTTCCATGCCCCTCGGCATCATCAGTCCCCCACCCAGGCTCGACGGTATGGAGGTCGCGGGCGTCAAGGGCCGGCGCAAGCAAACGATGCCCGCGATTGACACCCGTATCGAGCAGACACACGTAAGGTGTCTCCTCGGTATCTTGAGCGAATCGTGTTCGTGCAAGGAGATCGTCAAGCCATGCACGTTGCTCGTCTCGTTCCAGAGAATCAAAGAACTCCGCCGTCTCCTTCGCCCGTCGCAATTCGGCGATGCTGTTCAGCGTGACCATGGAACGCTGCATCTCTCCGAGAGATGCGCGGGCCAGCAAGACGGTACGCTCCGGAAATCGTGCTTCTCCTTCCGCCACCCGCATTCCCTGGGCTTCGGCTCTCTGTCGGAAACCATCTGGGGGCAGAATTTGATCTGCACCGGGGTCCGATGTAGTGCCCTGCCGCGGTAGCCATACTTCCCACCACACCGGACCTTCCTCGGGCGTCGGGAACGCCTGGTCATCGTCGGTCCAAAGCGCTCGAATGCTTGCCGCTCGGATCTGCTGGATGGCGTCGATAAGACGCCTGTTGTCACGAGGACGACCTGCGCGGTCTTGTTTTCCATCCAGATAGTCACGGATGAGCCCTTCGAAATGGTCCAACTTACCGTCGGGGACGAAGACGGTAGCGAGGGTCCGATTCTCGTCATGGCGCACGTTCAGCAATTCGATGCCACGGTGTTCTCTCGCCAAGCTCTCAAACGCCAACTCGACGTCAGGGAAACTCTCGAATTCGACCTGGAGACCTAGACCTCCTTCGAACCCAGCGGCCTGCTGGATCTCTCGGGCGGCGTCGGCGGCACTTCGACACTCCTCAAGTTGGTCCAGCAGGGCTCCGCCATGCTGTGTCCGTTCCTGTTCAGGAATCGAAGTACGCTGCCCTCCACCTCCCGGGCGGCGATATTCCTCGGTCTCGGTGATACCCTCAAGAATGAAGTGCCGATGTCGACCCGCGTTTGCCTCCGCCATCTGGTTCCCCCGCCCCTCTCCCTATTCCAGCTGCGTGGTCAACCTCTCGGCAAGGCGCTTGCGCTCGGCGAGCACAGTCCGAAGTTCTTCCGGGAGGATTCTGTCACGATCGTGGATCAGCGCGTCCTTGAGAGCCTCGTTGGCCGCGCGCGTTACCTCGGCATAACTCAGCCCCTGAGCCAGTCCCGCCAAGGCCTCCCATCGGAATCCCTTGACGACTGATCCGGCAAGCCGTCTCTTCAGGAGGTCTGCTATGTGTGAAACGTCCGGCAACTCATAGTGCAAGACGTCGTCGAAACGGCGGAACAGGGCGTGATCGAGTATTCCGGGATGGTTTGTCGCCGCAACGACCAAACTGTGAGAACCATCTTGCTCGATCATCTGCAAGAAACTGTTCAAAACGCGACGGATCTCGCCCACGTCGTTGGCAAGACCCCGCTGTGAACCGATGGCGTCGAACTCATCGAAAAAGTAGATGCCCCGGTTCCGGCTCGTGGCATCGAATATCTGCCTCAGCTTGGCCGCGGTCTCTCCCATGAACTTGGTGATGAGCCCGTCTAGTCTGACCTGGAAGAGAGGAAGGCGGAGTTCTCCCGCCAGAACAGTAGCCGTCAACGTCTTGCCGGTGCCGGGAGGCCCTATCAGCAGCAACTTCCGCCTGGGCGACAGGCCAGATG
>MKWU01007584.1_pt1 | contig 10287 bp, 8 predicted proteins | sample 809101 | NCBI WGS metagenome assembly MKWU01 (sample SAMN05860141, study PRJNA318959) | sponge metagenome | host: Aplysina aerophoba | place: Slovenia: Piran, Adriatic Sea, Gulf of Piran | collected 2013-05-07
TCTTTTTCTCAGGGTCAGCAACATCCGCCAACGCATTTAAAAATCGGGCGCGGGCGTCCACCCGCCGCACGGGAATGCCGAGGCGCGTGAGGCTTTCTTCGACCCAGTCCGGTTCGTTGAGGCGTAGCAAGCCGTTGTCCACGAACACATTAATGAGGCGGTCGCCAATAGCCCGATGGAGCAGCGCCGCCGCCACGGTGGAGTCCACGCCGCCGGAGAGGGCCAAGATGACGCGCTGCTCGCCCACCTGCCGCTGAATCTCCGCTACGGCCTCATCGATGAAGGCGGCAGGCGTCCAGTCACCGCGCAGGCCGCAGACTTCAAAGAGGAAATTACGCATGATCGCCATACCTTGGGGCGTGTGGGCGACCTCCGGGTGGAACTGAATGCCGATCATGCCCTGCGCATTGCCCATGGCGGCAATGGGCGCATTGGCCGAGGATGCCAGCACCGCAAAGCCCGGCGGCAGCGCCGTGATGTGGTCGCCGTGGCTCATCCAAACGTCTTGGTCGGAAGCCAGGTCCGTAAAAATACCGGCGGCGTCCTCCGCATGGATCATGGCATGGCCGTACTCGCGCCTGTCAGCAGGTTCCACGCTGCCGCCCAAGGCCTGCGCCATGAGTTGCATGCCGTAGCAGATGCCCAGGACCGGCAGCCCGCCCTGCCAGACGTACGGCTGCGGGTGCGGCGCGCCGGGCGCGTAGGCGCTGGACGGTCCGCCGGAGAGCACCAGGGCGCGGGGATTGAGGGCGCGCACGGCTGCCTCGTCTGCGTCGTAGGGCATGAGTTCCGCGTAGACGCCGCACTCGCGGATGCGGCGGACGATGAGGGGGCTGTACTGGGAGCCGAAGTCCAGAACGACGACGCACTGGCGGGTCTTGGCGGAAGATGAAGATGGATTCCCGCTTTCGCGGGAATGACGGGATTGTGGCCCTTCGCCGGAATGACGGACTGAGGGCTGGTCCGTGGAATGACGGGACACAGATTCTGCTGAGATCTCAGTTGAAGCAGGGGTCTTCAAGTGGCGGTTCTCCTTCTAGCTGTATGCGCGTGTTGGAGGCACGGTCTATGTCAGGCAACGGCGGTAGTTCTTGTTCAGCTTAGTCTCGTTCTATCGTCTTCCCCTCACCCTAGCCCTCACCCAGAGGGAGCTGACAGGAGTTTGTAACTGTCATTCCGAGCGCAGCGAGGAATCTAGAGTCCGCTCCGGATGCGCCCCGGCAAGGGTGTATTTGAGATTCCTCACTCCGCTACGCTCCGTTCGGAATGACATGTGAAGTCGATTATAGAATACATACCCTGTCAGCCCAGAGGGAGAGGGGACAAGAAGTGGGCCCTGCTCTTTGCCATAGCAGGACTGAGGCGGCACTAATGGTGATCGACGCGCGGGTTGATTTCGAGCTGCCGCAAGTCGCGTACCATTTGAGCCAGGCCGCGGGCCCCTGCCTCCAGGAATTTGCGGCCTTTTTCAGCGGTGGCTACCGTCGGATCGCCGCGCACGCCGGTCTTGGAAAACGTGCTCCAATAGGGCATGGCCACCGCGTGGTTGGCCTCTTCAGACCGCCCAGCGACCAGGTCGTTCCAGCCACCCAGGCTCATGGGCACGTCCGGCGGAATCTCCGCCGCCGCCTTGTCCATATAGACATTGTCGGGGTCGATGGCGAGGTACAGGCTCGTTTCCAATTCGCCGCCGTGGGACATGCCGCCGTGGGGCGAGTCTCGCAGTTCGGCCACCGCCTTGCGCACTTCGGCGATGCCCCAGTGATTCAGCGCATAGACCAGCCCCACGCCATCGGTCTCAATCACTGCCAGGCGGGCGGCCACTTCGGTAAAGGCCGTATTGCTACCATGGCCGTTCAGCATGATGATGCGCGTAAAGCCATGGTGGATGAGCGACTTGCAGATATCCACGAGATAGCGCACGAACACGTCGCCATCCACGTGGATCACGCCGGGAAAGTCGAGGTGGTGCGGATCGTAGCCATGGGCAACCGCCGGCACCACCACGCATTGGTCCGGCACCAATTCCGCCGCGCGTTCGCAAATGGTGGTGGGGAGCAGCACGTCCACGTCCAGCGGCAAGTGCGGGCCGTGGTCCTCGATGCACCCCGTAGGCAGCAGGGCTACGCGCTCCTGCGCCGCCGCTTCCTTGATTTCCGGCCACGTCATCTTGCCGTACAGGTACTTGGTCGTCATGCGGTGGTCTCTCCTCCGTAGCGCTGCCGTAATTGGTGAAATGGCTTCGGGCCCGTATTCCTCCCTTGATTATAGACTCTGCGGGGTGTTGGCTGCTCTCTCCACATAGCTTGCCCCTCACGCGCAACGGGCAGTTTCAACTCTCAACCCTCACCCCAGCCCTCTCCCAGTCTTGGGAGAGGGAGCATGCGAAGTCGCGCAAGGGTCGTCGGCGTGGGGGAAAAGCCTCCGCGCTACGGATTGGCGGTAGGCGAAGGTCAGGCGTCCGCGCTTGATTATAGACTCTGCGGGGTGTTCAGTGCTGTACCACGCGACCTGCCCCACACGCGATACGGAGCGGGGGACAAGCCCCCGCGCTACAGTGTGGCGGTAGGCGAAGGTTCGCAGCAGGAACGCTTTCGCAACAGACGTGCACGAGTAGCAAGGCTCCTCTGCTTGGTGAATAGAGTAGAAAGTCGCACAGAAGCCCTCACCCTGTGCTCAATCCTACGCATTGGCGTTGTCGCCCGATGTCACGGGAAGATGTCGCAGGTTGCAAACCTGCGCTACCGGAGCTCTTGCCGTTCAATACAAACTTGCAGGACTTTAGAGACCAACCGCGCTGGTTTGGTGCACCGCAAAAAAGGCAGAGGGCCGGCGTAGTGCCAGCCCTCTGTGAACATTCTGCAACAAGGTCTGTGGAGAAGACTACTCTATCGTGACCTCCTCCGTGCGCACACTCTCGATGGTGCCGCCGGCATACTTCCAAACTTCGATGGGCGTGACCACGTCGCCATCAGAGTCGAAGTCATGGGCGCCTGCGGCGCCTTCGTAGTTGATGCTGCCGCCCGCGCGCAGCGCTTCAATGGCGGCCTTCACACCGGCCGCGCCCGCTGCCGCCGTGTCACCGTCTGGATTGGCAACCGTGCGCAGCATGTCACGCACCGCGGCCGGCGTAACCTCTGCGCCGGAGACCTCTGCCGCCAGTGCCGCCAACGCCGCGATGATGATGGAGTCATAGACGTTGGTCATGAATGGCAGCGGCGGTAACTCGCCGTATTTCGCCTGGTAGTCTGCCGTGAAGAGCTCAAGCGACGGGGTTTCGGCAGAACCCGGCGCCGTGCCGAACATGCCCTCGAGATTCTCAGCGCCTACGGCCTTGATGATCTCTTCCGATCTCGTGCCGTCCACGAAGAGGAACTTCGTGATGAAGTCGTTCTCGATGGCTTCACGCAAGTAGATAGTGGCGTGACCGGCATAGCTCAGCGCCAGCAGCACTTCCGGCTCGCCTTCAATCGCTTTGCGCAGCTCCGCCACGTAGGTGGTGGCTTCCGCTTCGTCGTGAGGGACCGCGGCGCTCACGGTGCCGCCCGCAGCCTCGAACGCGGCCTGGAAGTTGTCCTTCAGGCCCTGGCCGTATGGGTTGTTGACGTAGAGGATGGCCACGTTTGTGTAGCCCTGCTCCACAGCGACGCCCGCCAGCACCACGCCTTGCAATGCATCCGAGGGGACGGTGCGGAAGAGGAAGTCCTGGCCCTCGTCAGCGGGCAGAATGGTGAGCAGCGGTGACGTGGACGCGTACGAAATCTGCGGCACGCCCTTGGGGATCGTTACCGACTCGGCAACGGCCAAGCTGGAACTACTCGCCGCGGCGCCAATGACCGCGTGCACCTGGTCGACGTCCACCAGCTTGCGAGCCGCCTCGACGGCCGCCGTGGGATTCGTCTCGGTGTCGCCGTAGACAATCTCTACCGGATAGCCGCCTGCGGCCAGGTGCTCTTCGGCGAGGGCTGCCGCCTTCTCAAAGGCCGCGCCAAACTCGCCCAAAGGCCCGGTAAAGGGCAACAGCACGCCGATCTTCACCGTGGGCGCGGCTGCCATCTCTTCCTTCTCGGCCATCTCCGGTTCGGCGGCCGGCTCCGTAGCGCAGGCTGATGCAAGCAGCACAAGTGCACCAGCCACAATGAACAATAACAACGCTCGCAATACTCGAGACATGACCCTTCCTCCTTGTTTCCACTTTGAAGCCAACTTAGACGTATATTATAAAGGTACATTCGTATCGTCAAGACTTACGCAGCCTTTTTCAGCCCCGCAGCACCGGCAAACCGCACCGCACAATCGGGTCTGGTAGCATACGGGAGAGTTGACGGTATAGTTGACCAGGCAATGCAAAGGGAGACTTCCTGTGCCGAAACCAGAACTCTTCATCGCAATTACCAAAACACTGCGTTCGAGTCTCTTCTCGTCGGAGAGTGAAGAGCGCCTCAACGGACTCTTCACGGTGTGTGGCGGCGATCACGACGAAAGGCTAACGAGCGCGGATGTAGCGGGTCGGATTGGCGGCTGCACGGCGCTGATTACCGGCTGGGGAACGCCGGAGATTACACCGGAGGTCTTGGCTGCCGCTACTGAATTGCGCATCATCACCCACAGCGCGGGAAGTATTAGAAGACTCATCCCAAAAGCCGCGCTGGAACAAGGTATCGCCGTCACCCACGCCGCGCCGATGATTGCGGAAGCCGTGGCGGAATTCACGGTGTTTGGCATGCTGCTGGGCTTGCGCTGGCCGCACCGGCAAAATGCCTGGATGCACGCGGGAAAGCCCTGGTCGGAGTGCCGCGCCACCGGCGGCAATCTGCTGGAAGCCCAACGGGTGGGACTGATCGGCTGCGGCTATGTAGCCCAACGCGTCATCCGGAAGCTGCAGGGCTTCGGCATGCCGATTGCGGTCTACGACCCCTACTTGCCGGACGAACGCGCCGCCGCGCTCAACGTAACCCGCGTCTCGCTCGAAGAACTCTTCAGCACCTGCCGCGTCATCGCCAATCACGCGCCCACCACGCCGGAAACGGACGGCATGGTGACGGCAAAGCACTTCAAGCTGCTCCAGGATGGCGGCGTGTTCATCAATAACGCGCGGGCACGCGCCGTGGACCAGGATGACATGATTGCTGAGTTGGCTACCGGCCGCATCCGCGCGGTGCTCGACGTGTTCAACCCGGAACCGCTGACCGAGGACAGCCCGCTGCGCGGGATGGAAAACGTCTTCTTGACCCCGCACATGGCCGGGCAGTCCGACGATACGCGCCTGCGGCAGGGCGCCGCCATGGTGGATGAGCTTGAGCGGTCCCTCAATAACGAACCGCTGCGCTATCCCATTACTGAGGAGACGTACGACCGGATGGCCTAAGTGGGCTGCGCCAAGGGTATCCGTTCATCCTTCGACAAGCTCAGGACGAACGGATACAGTTTCTTTCAGTTCGGTGCGGTTTCTGCCGCGTTGGTATTGCCCTGCTGATTCTACTTTATTAGTTCTGGCCAGTTGGTTCCGTCCTGCTGGTTCTAGCCTGTTGCTTCTGCTCTGTTGACTCCGCCCAAATGCTTCAGGTCTGATGCTTCTGCCGGGTTTCCAAATTCGTTCGTGCTGAGTTTGCCTGACTTGAGCACTTCAACAAGCTCAGGACGAACGGATACGGTCTCTTTCAGTTCGGTGCGGTTTCTGCCGAGTTGGTAATGCCCTGCTGATTCTGCTCTATTAGTTCTGCCCGGCTGGTTTTGTCCTGCTGGTTCTGGCCTGTTGACTCCGCCCTGTTGCTTCTGCCCAATTGCTTCAGGTCTGTAGTTTCTGGTCTGTTGCATCTGCCGGGTTTCATCTACCGGTCGTGCTGGGTGGGCTTCGCGAAGCCCCGGTTGCAGCAAGATTCGACCTATAGAGTCAACTCATCTGACAGCCTCCTCGGCCACCCTTGTATGACAATATCCTGAAGGAAACGTCTTCCTCCCTCTCCCTGGGGAGACCCTTGCGAAACTCCGTCATTCCGGCGAAAGCCGGAATCCAGAGGGCCTTTACTACTAAAGACAGCATGATGTCAAGTCATTTCACCCCCCCTCCCAACCTTCCCCCTCAAAGGTGAAGAGTTATGCAAAGGTCTCCCCAGAAGACCTTTGCATAACTCACCTGCAGGCGAGTAAACCTCCCTCTCCTGGAGGAGATCTTTGCCTAGCCCCGGGCCGGATGCGCAAGAATTACTCCCTCTCCCGGCGGGAGAGGGTCGGGGTGAGGGGGAAATACCCGCAATCCGGGCTATGCCGGATTCTAAGCTGGAGCTATCGCGGCGAAGTCACGTCTTCAGGGGGGAGTGCTGCTAGTATTGGCAGGTGAAATGACGTCGTGGAAAGAGTAGCGAGTGCCAGTGACACGCAGACGGCGCTTTGCGCCAAGGAGCAAAGGACGGCTCTTCGGCTGGCGGTTCTTGCTCCTCGTTCTCATCGCAGGGATTCTGCTTGGCAGGGTATTCACCACGTGGGGCGATGCCGACGGCAGCTACCCGGTCGTCTCCGTCGTAGACGGCGACACCATCAAAGTGCGTATGAGCGGCAGGCTCGAGTCCGTGCGCCTCATCGGCATAGACGCGCCGGAAACGAATGCGCCGGGGCGGCCCGTACAGTGCTTTGGACAGGAAGCCACCGCCAAAGCCAAGGACTTGCTGGCCGGCAAGGCCGTGCGGCTGGAATATGATGAGTCGCAGGGTCGGCGTGATCGTTTCGACCGTCTGCTGGCGTACGCGTGGGTGGACGACGTGCTCTACAACGAGTGGGTAATCCGCCAGGGTTACGCGCGCGAGTTTACTTACAGCGCGCCGTATCGGTACCAGGCGACGTTCAAAGCGGCGGAGGCGGAGGCGCGCGCCGCGGGGCGCGGGCTCTGGGCCGCTGAGACGTGCAACGGCGAGTTCTAGCGCGTCTATGTGTCGGTCACTACTTCCGCCAGCAACTCGCCGCACCTGGCAGCCACCCGCTCAGCGATTGCGTTCACGATCATCTCGCCAAGCTCAGGCGACGCGTGCACGGAAGGGTCTTCGCCGCCGACGCCCTGCTCCTTCATGGTAAGGTCCGTGCGGTAGCGGCTAACGTCGGTGAGTTCGGGGTGCAGGTGCCAGAAGATCGAGGTCTCCCATTTACCGGCGTGATCGCCGGTGTAACCCAGGTCGTGCACCACCTCATGCTCCGGCAGGGCCCATACTCTCAGGTGCGGGTGTCGTTGCTGGTACCACTCGCTCACCTCTTTCAATCCCCGCACGTGCAGCCCGCCGTAGTGTCCCGTGATGATGACGATGACCTTGAAACCCTCATCGTCCAGTTGCTCCAGGTACTCCCGCGCCAGCGTGCGCACGGTCTCATCGCGGAATTCCAGCGTATGTTTGAAACCGGCGTGGGGCTTCATGGTCTGGAAGCCGCACCACACGACCGGCAGCGAGATGGCGCCGGCCGCCTCGGCGCAACGGTCGGCGATGCCCTGTGCCTTGAGCGCGTCCTGGCCGATCGCCAGGTGGTAGCCGTGCCACTCCAAGGCGCCCCACGGCAGAATGGCGATAGGCCGCGTCTTGAGTTGTTCCTCCACTTCCGCGGGAAACATCCGTTCATATTTCAAGGTGCGGTCCTTTCTCTTGTGGGTGCAAGCCAGGGCGGTTTTATTCCAAGGCTTCTTTACCCACTACCTGCGCCAGAGCGGCGGGCAAGCTGTCGATGTCCTCCGGCGTCACGCGGTCTTTCACACGATAATCGGCCTTGCGCACGATCTCGCTCATTTGCTCACGCACGGCGGCGATGCGCTGCTCTTGCACGCGCAGTAGGATCTCCGTCGCGTCGCGCGGGGGGCGGGACCGCAAAGCGGCCCGCAAGTGGAGCAAGCAGAGGCCGTCGGACATCCCATACGTGTCCTGGGCCTCCCGGTCGCCGCGCAGCGTTTCCAGCAGCAGTCCCATGTGCCGTTGCTCGGCATTGCTCTGCGCGTCGCAGCCGAGACACGTGCCCTGCGGCGTGAGCGCTTTGCGCACGCGCCCGGCCAGGCTGCTTAGAAAGCCCTGCTGTTCCTTCACTGCGGCGATTTGCTGCGAGGCTTCGCCGAGAATGTCATAGTAGGTCAATGCGGTGCCCAGCGGGCTGTGTTCGTGGAAGAGCCGCCAGGTGTGATTGTGGCAGAAGCCCTTAGCCGCGCGCACCAGGTCCCGGATCTCTATGTCGTTGACGTGTTCGTAAGAGTACGTCTCCAGGAAACGGTCGCCGCTGCGAATCGCCAAACGACAGATAGGACAACCGGAGTCACGGATGGCCTCCAAGAGTTCATAATAGGGAGTGTGTTTATCCATAGGGCGGCTGCAAATGGGCCTAACGTGATCGGGCGGTTCAATGTCTCGTATAGAATAGCATGGACTGATTTGACCGACGCAGTGATGTGCGCTGGAATTATGCGCTGCCTCGTGTGTGGTCAGCTTTCTGAACGTCATTCCGGCTTTCGCCGGAATCCAGAGTGTGCGTGGCGAAGATGGATTCCCGCTTGCGACGGAATGACAATGGCTTTTGAAACGATTCTGAGTACCGTCCAACAACCTGATGAGGAGGACTACCCCGTATGCAGACGTACGAAATAGCCGTCATCGGCGGCGACGGCATTGGGCCGGACGTAATCGCGGCCGGCCAGCAGGTGCTCGCTGCCGCCGGTGACGTGACCGGCAGTTATCGGCTCAACTACACCGACTTCCCCTGGGGCTGCGAGTACTACCTGCAGCACGACCTGATGATGCCTGCCGACGCGCTACAGACACTGGAACAGTTCCAAGCCATCTATCTCGGCGCGGTGGGCTATCCCACGGTGCCCGACCACATCTCGTTGTGGGGTCTGTTGCTGCCAATCCGCAAGGCCTTTCGGCAATACGTCAACCTGCGCCCGATCAAGCTGCTGCGGGGCATTGACGGCCCGCTGCGGGACAAGGGGCCGGAGGAAGTGGACTTCGTCTGCGTGCGGGAGAATACCGAGGGCGAGTATTCCGGCGTGGGCGGGCGCGTGCACGTGGGCACCGACCACGAGGTGGCGTTGCAGAATATCGTCTTTACCCGCACGGCGGTGGAGCGCATCATCCGCTACGCTTTCGACTACGCCCAGTCCCACGGGCGCAGCGGCGTCACGAGCATCACGAAGTCGAACGCCATGCAGTACAACATGGTCTTCTGGGACGAAGTTTTTGCGTCTGTGGCCCAGGAGTATCCCGATATCGCAACGAGCAAGTACCATGTGGACGCTGCCGCAGCGCGGTTCGTGACCAGTCCTGAGTCGTTTGACGTGGTGGTCGCCTCGAACCTCTTTGCCGACATTCTCACCGACCTCGGCGGTGCGCTGCAGGGGAGCCTGGGACTGCCGCCCAGCGCGAACATCGATCCCACGCGGCGCTATCCGGCCATGTTCGAGCCGGTGCACGGCTCCGCGCCGGACATCCACGGCCAGAACATCGCCAATCCACTCGCTGCATTCTGGGCGGGCGCGATGATGCTGGACTTCCTGGGCGAGCACGAAGCCGGACAACTCGTGATGGACGCCATGGAAGCGGTTACGGCCAACGGCACGGTACGCACCCCCGACCTGGGCGGGACCGCCACCACCCAGGATGTCACCGACGCTGTGGTGCAGGCGCTGCGCGAAGTGTGAGGAGGGTTCTGTCCTAAACTTGAAGTCATGCGGTGCAGGCGCAGTACGCTAGCTATGGCAGTTTCAGTCCTTCTCATAGATATAACTGGCTCAGGCGCTCCATCAGTTGTACGCGTGTGGCTCCGGGCAGTCCGATTCGGGGTAGCGCAGGTCTGCAACCTGCGCCAAAGAACCCTGCATGTCGAAGGACTACACCATCGCAAAGACCTCTCTGTCTTGTAGCGCGGGGGCTTGCCCCCCCCCCCCGCTCTGTCTCACCGAGCCCGGTGCTTTGGCGAAAGTGGCAGCACCACCCGGTCACTGTCTCGTAACGGGAATTGTGCCGTATTAGGGTCTAGTCCCCCGCTTGGCAACCAGGCTGTCCGAGGGTACCTTCGAGATGCACCCGCTACGGGATAAACATATTTCCCTCAGGAGCTAGATACGCTAGGGTCTCAAAGGGGAGATGCCTGCAACAGATATAATGGAGGAAGCTACTTCCATCGGGAAAAGAGGCCCTCATGCGTAACATCCTTGCAGTAGTCCTCGGCGTGATCGTCGCCAACGTTGTTTTCTTTCTGGGCAGCGTGGCGGCAGACCGGTTCTATCCCACGCCGGCGGAATTGATGGACCCCGAAACGCCTGAA
>MKWU01007585.1_pt1 | contig 10282 bp, 5 predicted proteins | sample 809101 | NCBI WGS metagenome assembly MKWU01 (sample SAMN05860141, study PRJNA318959) | sponge metagenome | host: Aplysina aerophoba | place: Slovenia: Piran, Adriatic Sea, Gulf of Piran | collected 2013-05-07
TCCGAACCACACCAAATCATGCCGGATATCCAGAAATTCAAGCTGGATAACGGTAAAATCGTTTACCTGTTCGGCAGGGGTAACAGTATTAACCTGAGCGCCGGTGACGGCAACCCAATCGAAATCATGGACCTGGGCCTGGCCCTGCAATCCCTGTCCCTGGCCTATCTCGCGACAAATGGTCAATCATTGCCGGCAGGTCCACAAAATGTCCCCGGGGAAATCGAAAACGAAGTGGCCGTCAGGACCCTGCGTGCCTGGACCCGGAGTTAGTGATGAAATTATCCGGTAACACCATCCTGATTACCGGCGGTTCGAGCGGTATCGGTTTTGAGATGGCCAGGCAGTTTTTACTAAAGGGCAATGAGGTCGTTATTACGGGGCGGGATGAGAAGAAACTCCAGGACGCAAAACAACAACTGGGAGGTGTGAGGATAATCAGGAATGACGTCAGTAATCCCGACGACGTAGAAAAACTCCACCAGCAGGCCGTAAAAGACTATCCCGATCTAAATATACTGATCAATAATGCAGGCATCATGCAAACGCTCAACCTGCGCAACGGCAACCTTTCCGCAACATATCTGACGCAGGAAATCGATATTAACCTGAAAGGGACCATGTTGATGAACAACGCCTTTCTGCCGCTATTGTGGCACAACAACAACCCTGCAATCGTCAATGTTACCTCGGGACTGGCATTCGTCCCCCTGCCGATTGCCCCGGTATATTGCTCGACCAAGGCCGCCATTCACTCATATACATTGTCATTGAGAGCGCAATTAAGGAATACAGCAATCAAGGTCTTCGAACTGGCCCCTCCTCTTACCGAAACGGGGATGTTAGGAGGCTTTGATGAAGAAGATATTAAAGGCGTTCCGATAATGCCCGTAGAAAACATGGTTGCGGCTTTCCTGAAAGGCTTTGCAAAAGACAACTACGAAATTCGCATTGGCGTGGCCAACCAGCTCTGGTTCATGAGCCGGTTTTTCCCCAGGTTTATATTTGCTCAATTAAGCAAGAGTATTAATAGATTACTTTAATAATATATATTATAGTCTTGATATTTAAATAATAATTAATATTATTTAAGAAAAAACCTCAACTTCTAACATGCGGGGGCATGCTTAAGATCCGTCCCCTGTTGGTTGTTGGACTTCCTTGAACTCCAGTTCCCCGGGGTTGATGATCTTGCCATTTTTCACTACCAGTTCGACATTGCCCAGGGCAGACAGGTCCTGCAACGGGTCGCCGTTGACGACGATGATATCAGCCAGCTTGCCGGCCTCGAGGGTACCGAGTTCCTCTCCCCGGCCGATGACCTCTGCCCCGTTCCGGGTGGCAGCCACGATCACCTGCATCGGCGTCATACCCGCTTCGTTCATCAACTGCAGTTCGCGCAGTACCGTGGCGCCGTGCAGCATCCCGGCATTGCCCGCGTCACTCCCCATTGCGATTTTGACACCGGTCTGCAGCGCCCGCGCCAGGTTCGCCATCGAGATTTCCAGGCTGCGCTCCCTGTCATTGAGAAGACCGGGCACAGTCCGGGAAGCCAGGACCACGCTGCCAGGGGCAGTAATCGACGCCAGCAGGACATCCCACACCTTCTCATGCTGCTGCGGGGAAAAAAACGAACCGGGTTCCATTGTATAGCCGCCTTCGAACACCGCAAGGGTCGGGATATAGGCAACATCGCGTGCGGCCATCAATTCAAATACGTCCCGGGCGCCGGTTTCGGCCATGTGTATGCTGTGCACGACGACGTCGCCGCCTGCTTCAACAAATTCCCTGGCCTCGCTGGGAAATGACGTATGCGCATAAACCCTCAGCCTGCGGGCGTGGGCTTGCTCAATCACCGTCTGGAGGATTTCGGGCTTCAACTTGTCCATGTCGGCGTCAAACCGGGTGGTCCCGGCTTCGACGCGCGAGTGGAACAGCTTGATGCCGTCAACCTGTTCCGCACTGATCCTGCGCACCGCCTCTTCAGCATCTGCCACGCTGTCAACCTGGAAATAGAAAGGGCCCAGGTAGTCGAGGAGTCCGAGCTCGGTTATCAGGCGGATGGGATGCGAACCGGGGGCGGTGATACCGAAACCGTTGCCGTACAACCTCGGACCCGTCAGTTCACCGGTCTCCAGCGCCGTTTTCATGGAATTGAGGCTGGGATGCGCAGCCATATCGTAAATACTGGTCACGCCGAACTTGAGATAGCTCAGGAGGCTGTTTTCAACAGCAGTGGGGGTGAATTCACGCGGGTCTGCCGACCCGCCGCCACTGCCGCCGATGTGGATATGCGCATCAATGAGACCCGGCAAGAGAGTCTTGCCGGCAAGGTCCATTACACGTGCGTTTGCGGGGATGACGGATGCGGGACCGATTGCGGAAATTTTTTGTCCCTGGACTATTACGACAGCATCTTCCCGCGCTGGGCCACCATTACCGTCTATAATCCTGGCGCCTGTCAGGGCCAGTATTTCATCGGCCAATGAATGGCCGGAACAGACAGAGAGCAGTAATATTCCTGCCGGCAACAACTGCCGTAGGAAGGATCTCCTTTCCTGAGAACCGGCAGTATCAGCGCACAAAGCCAACGACCCTGATCAGTTCCCGGCAAAGGGGACAGATTTAAATCTGTCCCCGGAAGAGTGTCCCCGGAAGAGCTTGACCACACTTTCAATCACACCCATCCGAGGCTTTACATCTCGTAACGCAACTCTATGCCGTAGGTTCTCGGGTCGTTGATATCGCCGTTACGGGGGAAGCCGCCACTGGCCAGGCTGATATAGTTGGTTACATACGCATCCTTGTTGGTCAGGTTGTTGACCCAGGCCGAGATGGACCAGTTCTGGTTACGCGGTTGAAACGTGCCTCTCATGCTGACGTTCGAATAGGAGTCCTGGGAGGCTACATCCCGTTTATACGGGTCAAAATAAGCCGTATCCCGCCAGCGCCAGTCCACCCGGAAATCGAAATCACCAAGGCTGCCGGGGTATGTATGGCTTGCGCTCAGGGTGAACATGTGTTTGGGAGAATTGGGCAACGGATTGCCCTTCAGGTTCAACACGCCCAGTTCCGGAAATATCGGATCCTGGGTGAAAAATTCGGTAAATTCATTATCCAGGTAGCCGTAGACCAGTTCCAGCTGGGTATTCTCAGTCAGCAGGTAGGCAAGTTCCGCCTCAACGCCGATAGCGTCGGCCGCTGCAGCATTGGTAAGCGTAAATGACAGGCCCAGCAACTGGCTCACCTGTAAATCCGTGTAATCGTAATAGAAGGCCGACAGGTTGGCTTTCAGCCTGTCGTCAAACAGCACGGACTTTATGCCTCCTTCAAAGCTCCAGATAAATTCGGGGTTGAGCGGCGGAGCCGTGTTGCCCGGCAGTATCTGCCCGCTTTTAAAACCGCGGGACGCGGTGAAATAAACCATGGCATCGTCGGTCAGGGCATAATCAATGGAGAAGCGCGGCGTCCAGGCGTCATATTTACGCTGGTTGTTCAGAGGAATAAACACATCCAGGCCAAACAGTTGAATCTTGAGCTGGAAAGAACTCTCCGTCGTTCTCTTTTCATCGCTGTAGCGTACACCGGCAGTCAGGTTGAGCCGTTCCGTCGCCGCCCAGGTCAGGCTGCCGAATGCCGCGTAGGCTTCCGTCTTTGCGTGTCCCCGTTCATCAAAGATGTCACCGGGCAAATTTATCCCGAACTGGAATGGTACCGTATTGGTGACAAACACGTCATCATCGAAGTAGTACAGCCCGAACACGCTGTTGATCCTGTCCGTGTCCCAGTTCAATTGAAATTCCTGGCTGAAATGGACGCCGGAATTGATATTGGTGGAAGGCCAGCCGGGATTGTCCGTACCGTCATATTGTGATTTCTTTACGCTGTGCTCATCGCGGTAACCCGTCAGCGACTTGAAGGTGAAGTTTTCGTTAATTTCATAGGTGACATCCAGGGAGTAGCCATAGGTTCTCATATCCCGGCTTTCTTCGGTTTCACTTGCTATATCCCTGAAACCCGGTTTTCCGTTACCGCCCTCGACAACCCCCTGTAACTCGCCGAATGCCGAGCCGAAGGTATGCACGACCGCGCCCGAGTCATCCGCGTCCCAGTAATCAATCGCCGCAACCACGGTGAACTCGTCCGTCACCTGCCACTTCAGCTTGCCGCGCGCCGCGACCTCGTCGCGATCGTCGATATCCTGGCCGTTAAAACTGTTTTCACCGAAGCCGTCCCTGTCTACCTTGTAGAACGCAGCACGCGCCGATAACTTGTCTGCCACCAGGGGACCGCCGACGCCGAGTTCGAATTCCCGTGTCTCATAGTTGCCGAAGTTGGCGCGGGCATTGACCTTTACCTCTTCCGTCGGCCCACGGGTGATGATGTTGAGCGTGCCGCCTGTTGCATTCCTTCCGAACAAGGTACCCTGCGGTCCGCGCAATACTTCGATCCGTTCAATATCGTAAAACGAGGTGCCCTGCGAGTTGGGATAGGCGATGACGACACCGTCCTGGTGTACCGCAACCGCGCCCTCGGAACCCGAATTATCCAGCGTCAGGCCGATGCCGCGGATGAATACCTTCACACGACCGTTATTCTGTACTATGTCCAGGTTAGGAGCCAGGGACGTGAGGCCAAACAGGTCATAGACACCTTTATCACTGAGGTTCCTGGCAGAAAAAGAGGTGATCGCCAGGGGAACATCCTGCAGGTTCTCGGTGCGCCGCTGCGCGGTGACTATCACTTCCTCCAGAACGCCTTTATCTTTCTCTTGGGAATAAGTCGCTGCTGAATCGAACAACAGCAAACCAAGGCATGAACCGATGATGAGATATTTTACAGAAACTCTTGTCTTGAGCATCACGCTATGCCTCCTGAAGATTTCAGGTTTTTTGTAAGACTGCGCAGGTACAGGCAGAGATCGGATATTCGGTTCTACCCCCCAGTCTCGATGGTATCATATAAGCCACAATACTCAATCTGAATTTTGTTTCTGATGTTTTTTTACCACGATTATTTAATGTGTCGTTATTGATTTTAGCGGTACTTACCAGTACCGTAGAAAATCCTGAACAGGCATACCAACACAGTACAATTTGTCAGGGGATGAGGTAATGAGTTACGAAATTGGCATCGATGTCGGGGGCACGTTTACCGATTACGTCGTGCGTAGCGCGGATGAGGTCATCAGCGGCAAGGTGCTGACCACGCCTAACGATGAAACCGTCGGCATCATGAATGCCATCCGCACATCCGCAGAGCATTTCAGCCTGGATTCACAGGACTTTCTCAAAAATGCCGACAACCTGGTACTGGGCACGACGGTGGTGACCAATGCCATGCTGGAGTACGCCGGCGCCAAAACCGGGCTCATCACCACAAAAGGCTTTCGCGACATTATCGAACTGCGGACCGGGTACAAGGAAGATCATTTTGATATCCGCCTGCCGGCGCCCTACCCCATCGTACCCAGGCAAAGACGCCTGGGTGTCACTGAGCGCATCAATCACCTGGGAGAGATCGTACTTGACCTCAACGAGCAGGAAGTACGCGACGCGGTCAGTAATTTAAAGCAACTGGAGGTCGAATCAATCGCGGTATGCCTGTTGTTCTCATTCAAAAACAATGAACACGAATTCCGCATCAGGGAGGTCATCCGGGAGGAATATCCGGAAGCCTATGTTTCCCTGTCCTGCGAAGTCCTGCCCCAGGTTCGGGAGTTCGACCGTTTCAGTACGACCATACTGAACGCTTACCTCAGTCCGAAACTCGATAATTACCTGCGCCAGTTGGAAGTCAGCCTGAATGAAGCAGGTTTCGGCGGCCGCCTGTTCATCAAGCTTTCCAACGGCGGCGTCATGGATACTGACTTCTGCTGCAAACGCGGGGTCGAACTCATCCAGTCAGGGCCGTCCGGCGGCGTCACCGCGGCGGTTGCGGTGGGTGAATGGTCCGGGTACAAGGACTTGATCGCAGTGGACATGGGCGGAACCAGTTACGACGTCTGCCTGATCAAGGATGGCCGGCCCGATATCGGCGTTGATTCCTGGGTCAGCCGCTACCGCGTCGCAACCCCCATGATAGACATACATTCCATCGGCACCGGCGGGGGTTCCATAGCCTGGATCGATGAAGGCGGCGCACTCAGGGTAGGACCCAGGAGCGCGGGGTCCGACCCGGGACCGGCCTGCTACGGTCGCGGCGGGGTCAAACCCACAGTCACCGATGCCAACCTGGTACTGGGCTACCTGAATCCAGGCGCTATCGGCGGGGGGGAAATCAGCCTGGACACAGCAGCCGCACACAAGGCGATAGAAACTGAGATTGCACAGCCCCTGGGCATGTCGGTCGAGGAAGCGGCAAGCGGGATATTCCGCATCTCCAACAGCGCCATGACCAACGCCATCCGATACGTTTCGGTTTCCCGCGGGCGCGACCCCAGGGACTTCGCCCTGATGGCTTTCGGGGGCGCAGGTCCCGTTCACGTGGGAGTACAGGCCAAGGACCTGGGCGTCAATACGATCCTGGTGCCGAAGAACGCGGGCGTATTCTGCGCACTGGGCTGCATCATATCGAATTTCAAAATATCCAAGGTCAAGAGTTTCATCAGTCGTTCCAACACCATCCGCATCGATGATTTGAATGCCATCTACGAGGAGATTGAGAACGACGCCCTGGAGTTACTCAAACAGACCCCGGGCATCGTCGAGACCCAGACCCACCGCGCCATAGACATGCGCTACGTCGGCCAGACCCACGAAGTCACCGTTCCGATCCGCTCGAGGACAAAACGGGTGACGGAACTGAACCTGAACAAGACCTTTCAGGACTTCCATGAGGCCCATGAGCAGCTTTACTCTTTCAAACGTCCCGACCAGATGGTCGAAGTGCTCAGTGTCCGTGCGGACCTGGTCGGCACCCGCGATACTCTCAAATACCACAGTACGCCGTTCGAATCCGAGGACCCGTCTGCGGCATACAAGGAAACGCGCCGGGTGGGTTTTGACGGGGTCGGGTTTGTCGACACACGCATCTACGACGGCACGAAAGTCAGGCCCGGAAACCTCATTACGGGTCCTGCCATAATCGAAGAACCGGAAACGACGATAGTCATCTATCCGCAACAAGAGGCTATGCTCGACCACTACCAGACTTACATTATCGAAAGCTTCCAATAATGCCATGGTAGACAAAATTACCGGCGAGGTCCTGCGCAGCAAGTTCGACGCGGTTGTGGCGGAAATGCGCGCCACACTGATAAACACGGCCTGCTCGACTACCGTCAGCGAGGCAAACCAATGCTGTAGCGGCTTGTTTACCGAGGCAGGATCGCTGGTCACAATCGACAACCCCTTATACCTTTCATCCATGGCGGATACCGCTGCCGCCGTGCTTGACTACTTCCAGTACGACCTGGGAGGAGAAGATATCCTGCTCACCAATGATCCCTATGGCGGAGGTTCGCGTCTGCAGGAATTTACCGCGTTTGCGCCGGTGAGTTTTGAAGAGGAGATAGTCCTGTACGTGGGCGTGCGTGCACATACGGAGGATATCGGCGGTGATTTGCGTGGAAACTACAACCCCAGGGCCACTGACATCTGGGCAGAAGGTGTGCGCTGCCCGCCCGTCAAGATTTACCGTGACGGGAAATTGCTTAAAGACACGTTGAATACCATCGCCCTGAACAGCCGCAATCCAAAGGCTTTGAGGCTGGACCTGGAAGCCATGTTTTCTGCTGTCAGGGTCGGCCAGGCGCGTATGACGGAGTTGCTTCACGACTATGGCGCCGGGGTGGTACTGGATGCGCTGGACTGGTCGGTCGATTACGCAGAAACCCGTTTCAGTTCGCTGCTGAAGGGTTGGGGAGACGTCAGTGCGCAAGGCAGTTGCAGGCTGATGCATGATTGCCAGGGACGGGACAACCTCAATATCCGCGTCAGGCTGGAAACGGCAAACGGCCGGCTGCTCCTGGACTTTTCAGAAACCGATGCCCAGTCCACCGGCTTTATAAACACTACGCCCGCCCAGGCCCTGAGTTATGCGCTGTTACCTGTTTTTGCTTCGCTGGGAGGCGATATTCCGAAGAATGCGGGCAGCCTGCGTTGTGTCGACCTGGTTGCTCCGGAAGGTTCCCTGGTGAATGCCCGCATGCCGGCGCCGACGGGCTGGTCGGCATCCCATGTCGGCGCCGAACTGGCGCTGGCGGTCACCGATGCCCTGACCGGCCTGGTTCCGGAAAAAGTTGCCAACGTGGCCGGGAATTCGATGCTGATATACATGATCCGGCGCGGCATACGCAACGGCTTTACCGTCGAGCAATTGGCATTTACCGACTATGCCCGCTTTACCCAGGGCGGCTGCAGCGGCGCGGCCGGACGGGATGGCTGGGGCATGCCCGGTATATCCTCTACGACTCCCCTGCCGTCGATTGAGATGTTTGAAGCGGAGGTCGACGGGGAAATCCGCAAGCTGGAGTACGTGACGGATTCGGCCGGGGCCGGGCAATGGCGCGGCGGTCCCGGAACCGAGGCGCGCATTGAATTGCCCGACCCGGATCCGGATGAGTTCTATCTGACTGCCTGTGTCATCCCGCGCCAGCAGGCAGCCGGGTTTGCCGGAGGAACCACAGGCATGGACAATGCCGTGCTGGTGCATTCCGGTGATGCGGAAATAAACGTTGAGAATGCCTATGTAGACCAATTGCTCGGACAGGGATCGGATCTCAGTATCAGGATGGGCGGCGGTGCAGGCTGGGGCGATCCCATGGCCAGGAACCCGGAGCAGGTACTGGCAGACGTACTGGATGGTTACGTATCCCTGGAAGCGGCAGAGGAACAATATGGTGTCATCGTCGATCCTGAGAAGTTGCAGATCGACACCGCCCGTACCGCCGAACTGAGAAAAGAGCTGGATGTGAATGGCTAGTACTCTTTCAACCTGATATTGCCATGTTCAGAGCCACACAGCGGCGTCAAGACAAGGCGCAGCCCGCAGAGAATGGCGCGCCCTTGTCAAGGGCTCGCCATTACCGGCGCAGCGTGCCTTGCGCTCAACCGCTTCCCGACCCACTGAACATGGCAATATCAGGTTGAAAGAGTACCAGCGCCCGGAGAAATACGACGATGATTGACGTGATCACGGCTGAAATCATACGCGAATACCTGGAAACGGTATCGGAGGAAATAAGCAAAACCATGGAGAACACCTCCGTTTCCACTGTTTTCAGCGAGGCCCATGATTATTCCACCGGCGTGTTTTATTCAGACGGCAAGGAAGTCAGCCTGCTGGCCAGGGCAAACTCGCAACCCATCCATATTTATGCGTCCGTCCATTCGGTTGAAACACTGTTAAAGGCGTTTAAATACAACCTCAATGAAGGGGATATCGTGCTGGCCACCGACCCCTATTCCGGTGGTAGTCACATCCCTGACTGGACCCTGATGAAGCCCGTGTTCTACCATAACAAGCCCGTTTTTTTCCCCGCCGTACGCGCGCACTTTATCGAAGTCGGCGGTCCCGTGCCGGGAGGGTACAACTCATTGGCCACGGAAATCTGGCAGGAGGGTTTTCGCCTGGCGCCCGTCAAGATCTGCGAAAAAGGGGAAATGCGCCGCGACATCGTTAACCTGCTGGCAGGCAACAATCGCCTCCCTGACACCATGGAGGGGGATCTCAACGCGATGATCGGCGCCTGCAAGGTCGGCGAAGACAGGATCGTCCGGCTGGTGGAGAAGTATGGCCTGGATACGGTACTGGAGTCGGTGGATTACATCCTGAATTACAGTGAACGCCAGGTGCGCGCCGAAATCTCTTCCTGGCCGGATGGCGAATACCAGGGGAGAAGCATCCTCGAACACGATTTCAACGGCGGCATCGATATCAATGTGGACGTCACCATCAATGTTGAAGGGGACGGATGCACGGTGGATTTCACCGGCACTCACCCCCAGACCAAGGGGTTCGTCAACAGCGTCAAGGGCAACACCTTATCCTGGGTATTTACAGAATTTTCCGTAGTGATGCCGGATGTGCCGCTGAATTCCGGGTTTTTCAGACCGATCGAGGTGATCGCTCCGGAGGGCACCGTGATTAACCCGTTGCCGCCGGCGCCGGTGGGCAATTCAACGCTGTGCATCGGCAGTGATATCGGCCAGGCTGTAATGAAAACCCTGGAAAAGATCGTTCCGGAAAAGACCGGCTCGGCATTCATCGACCTGACCATCAATACCGTTTTCGGGTTGAATTCTCTTTATGATAACCAGATGTACGTCAGTTTTGACTA
>MKWU01007586.1_pt1 | contig 10282 bp, 6 predicted proteins | sample 809101 | NCBI WGS metagenome assembly MKWU01 (sample SAMN05860141, study PRJNA318959) | sponge metagenome | host: Aplysina aerophoba | place: Slovenia: Piran, Adriatic Sea, Gulf of Piran | collected 2013-05-07
AATGTCGTAGAGAAAAATGATCAACCGAATCAAGACGCGTTTTTCTGCCCCGGCTCATTACTCCGCGTTCGGATAGACACACGGCACCCGATCGGACATGGATTAGATCCGGAGATGGCAATCTTTTTTAAATCGGGACCCGTTTTTGATGGTGAGCGCGGCGGCGCGAAAATTATAGCGACGTATCCTGAGTTTAACCCGTTGATGAGCGGTTGGCTTGAAGGTGAAAAACGGATTCGCCAGAAGGCAGCTCTTTTGGAAGCACAACTTGGGGATGGACGCGTGATTCTTTTCGGGTTTAAACCACAACATCGAGGTCAGTCTTATGGGACCTTTAAGTTGCTCTTCAATGCAATTTATTATAGTGCGACATCAGAAGGTATGTAGGTCTGCGCTTCGGTAAACTCTGATACTTGAGCGGTTTCAGTGAATTTTTCGCTTGCTAAAACAATGTCAAATGGACTAAAATTGTTTGATACAGAAACCGATAAATACCAACTTTGTTGACTTCAGAACGATAAAATAAGGAAGACAAAATGGCAGAAACACAACAGAATCAACCAAAACCCAAATTGCCATCAGCGCAACACACACTTTTAACAGCCGAAGACCTGTGGAAACAACCTGATGATGGGGATCGGTATGAATTGGTGAAAGGGGTCATACGTAGAATGCCACCCGCTGGGTTTGAGCACGGAATTCGAGCGGCTAAAATTGGAAGACATCTCGACGCGCACGTTGAAAAGCATAAATTAGGCTATGTTTGTGGTGCCGAAACAGGATTTAAGATTGCCCAAAATCCAGATACTGTGCGTGCACCAGATGCTGCGTTTGTTCGTCAAGCCACAATTGATGAGCGGGGCATTTTAAAAGGGTATTGGGAAGGCGCGCCCGATCTCGCGGTTGAAGTTATCTCTCCAGGCGATACCTACACTGAAGTCGCAGAAAAGGTAGATGAATGGTTAAATGCGGGGTGTGCGATGGTCTGGGTTGTGAATCCGCGTCGAGAAACCGTAGAAGTGTACCGGTCTCCTGAAGACATCACCGTTCTGCATGGAGACGACATCCTTGATGGCGGCGACGTTATTGAAGGGTTTCAGTGCAGGATTGGTGATATATTCATATAAGCAGCATTAATCACACGATGGCGAAGGTTGTTACTTTCTGAATCTCGGTTCCGCAGTCGCTGCAACAGGCAATGTTGTATCAAGACATACAATTGAAAGGTAGGTATCTTATGTTCACGACGACGGACAAGACGCTCGTCAGCTGGTTTTGCTTTGATGAGGAAATCCCAAAGCACTGCAGCGTGATTACTGTGCAGGCGGCTGAGAAGTATGACGCACTCGCTTTTGGACAGGACGCTCCGGGTAAGTGGTCCACCGCCAGCGATGATAACACCCGGACGCAAACCCCCGAACAACTCGCGCAAAATCCGACGCAGGAAATTGTCCTCGGACAATTCATGATGATGGCTGCCGTTTACAAGGACAACTCGGTCACCATTTACCGCGATGGGGTGGTGTACGCCAGCTATACCATCGAAAAGCCATTCGATTTTCTGAACAGCCCCTATCTACAACTCGTGATTGGCTCGGTCAATCTAAATCCAAACTACGCCACATCATTCAAGGGAAAGGTCAAGGATGTTCGGATTTATGCACAGGCTTTGACACAAAAGCAGATTAAGGACTTGAGACCGAACACACCTTCGGCAATTCAACCGTTCAGTTGGTATGATTTCTCGATAGACGGTTGGTGGGAAGATCGTGCCGGAAAATTTCCTGAGTTTAGAAACATGGCGGCGATAAAAGAGAACGATGAAGACGCTTATATTGTTTTCGATCGAGACGACAGACACATGTTTACCATGGACAACGAGGCTGTCCGTATTGCCCGTGATTTTCGCCAACGACTGATGCACGACCCGAGTCGCCCGACATATCACTTGGTTAATTCCGAAGGTGATAACGAAAGGAACTATTCGACCGACCCCAATTTCATGATCTACTGGAAAGGTCAATATCATTTCGGTTACATGTGCAAAGGCGATGAGCACGCTTTTGGGCACTTCACGAGTACCGACCTTGTTCATTGGCGACGGCGTGGGGACTGTGCTTTGGGTAGCGGCGGTTGTGGTACGGGTGGCACGATTATCACGAAAGATGGCAAGAAAGTTATCTTTGTCGGCATATTTGGTGGTCGTCCAACCTACGTCGAGGCTTCGGATGAGCATCTGGAGGACTGGTCTAAACCGATTGAGATTGACGTGCCGCAAGAGGCACGGGATGCCGATTATTGGGTATTCTGGGATCCGACAGCCTGGGTTGAGGGAGATTACTACTACATATTTTCTGGCGATCACCCTATGGAGGATACCCGACCGGGGTTAGGGATTTGGTATAAAAGGACGACCCTTATGCGCTCCAAAGACTTTAAGAAGTGGGAATTTCTCGGTGAATTTATGACGAAAGAGCTGCCCGGACTTGAACAACACGATCATTCCTGCACCGATTTCTTCAAACTCGGCGACAAGCACATGATGCTACTTATCAGCCATAGTTGGGGGGCGCGGTACTATCTCGGTGAATGGAAGGATAATAAGTTCACCCCTGAGTTTCATACCAAGATGAGTTGGAGCAACAATTATCGCGGCATACCTATCTATTGGGCACCCAAAACCTTCCTCACACCAGACGGACGCAGAGTCGTCATTACCAATATACAGGTTAACCTTGGCAACACCTTATGGAGCTGCGCATTCTCACTGCCGTGGGAGTTGAGTCTGCCTGATGATGGAGTTGTACGTATTAAACCGGTTCGCGAACTTGAGTGTCTACGCTACAACGAAACGGTTGAGAACAATATTACGGTCAAAAACGGCGAGGACTATAGGTTGAAGGAAATCTCAGGTGATACGGTTGAATTGAATGTCACAATCAAGCCTACCGAAGCGAGGAACTATGGTGTAAAAGTGTTCTGCGACAAAGACAACCAGAATGGGATGGAGATCTTCTATTCAGCCGACGAGAAGACGATTTCGGTGGGTGATGGCAATGAAGAGCCCAAACCTTATGGGAGTTCCCAACCTTATGGCGTTGCGCCGTTCGAGTTGAAAGCCGGAGAAGATTTGAATTTACGGATATTCATCGACAGAGCACTCGTGGAAGTCTTCATCAATGAACGTCAGGCAGTCGTACAAAGTCAACTGCATAACCCGGAAGATGTTGGTATCTGCCTTTACAGCATCGGTGGGGACATCAAAGCAGACGTAAGGGGTTGGAAGATGGCAGCGGCGAACCAATGGTGAGAAAAATGCCGGTTACCCAACATCCATGTCCATGCCTACATCTTCTGTACCTCTCCAAAAACTTACGAGAATGCCCTAAAACGCATTACAGAGACAGTCCCTGAGTTATTATCAACACTTCCAGCAATTAGCATTTTATCGCGCCCCCCCACAAAACAAATCCTAAAAAAAAAATCAGGTTTCTTCGTTTTTTTCGACCTGATGCAAGTTTTCCACCCAAAATTTCGTCTTTAATAATAGAGGGTGCGAATTGTAAACGAACCCTTCTGTATTAATTTCAGAAAACTCGGTATTTGATTAAACCTTTTAGCGGATGCAAACGCGATCTAATCTGTTTATTAGGAGGAAGTTTCGTGGAAAGAGAAAACGATGTTAAGCTGATTCACAAAATTTTATCGGGCGACGACGCTGCGTTTGGCATCTTGGTCGAAAAGTACCAAAAGAGCGTTCACGCCCTTGTATGGCGGAAGATCGGCGATTATCACTATGCCGAAGACATTATGCAAGATGCCTTCCTTCAAGCATACAAAAAACTTTCGACACTTAAAGATCCAAACCAATTTGCTGGGTGGCTCTATGTCATCGCCAATCGGCTTTGTATCGATTGGATGCGAAAGCAGAAGTGGATGCAAGAACAAAAGTTTGTGATGCAATCGTTGGAGAATACACGTCCAGGAGAAATTGAGCGATCTTCTTACACACACCATGTGTCGGAACAATCGAAAACAGAGCGTACCGAGCATTGTCATGCCCTTGTGAAAAAACTTTTGGAAAAGCTGCCGGAGAGCGAACGCACCGTCGTGATGCTCTATTATCTCGACGAAATGACCACGAAAGAGATCGGCAAATTCTTGGGGGTGTCGGTAAACACAATTGCGAGTCGACTCCACCGAGCGCGAAAGCGTCTACAGGTAGATCAAGAACTCTTGGTTCAAGAAGTCCTTGATGATGTACAGTTATCAGAAAATCTGAAGGAGAACATTATGAGTCAGTTGGAAAGCATTCGCGGCAAGTTTGATTCATTCATCGCGCAGGCAAAATCCGACCCGACATCGGGCGAGGATATTCTTAAGGAAGCACACAACCAAGTTGAAGATGCGCTTAAGGGTGAAATCACACCCGACTTGGCACATCTCGCCGATGAGATATACGAGTATATAGGTAAAATCGGAATGGAAAAAAGCGTCTCTCTGCACCGCAGGTACCTGAACGTCGCTTCAGACACTAAGGAGCGTTTCTGGTCGCACCGACAACTAAGTGGTAATCTTGCCAGGCTTCGGCGGAACAGGGAAGCTGTTGAGGAACAAGTTCGGCTCTATCGTTGGACATGCGAGCATTTGTCTGATGCGGATGTGTTGGAGACTGTTAATAGTTTAAGTCATACTGGCTGTTGGAAAGCGGAAGGTCGTGTTGATGAGTGGTTCCAACTTTATGAGGAAGCCTCTGAACGCTTAGAGAACCCTGAATTGAGTCGCTACGCACGTTGTGATTTCCTGCAAATCGGATCAGAAATCTTACGCGCCTATGGTCGGTTAGATGACACGCTTCTGGGTATGGAAAAGTTGGAACGTGCTAACGGTGAACCCAGTTGGGAGCATTATTTCAGGTTCTGGCTGGCTGTAAGAACAAATCGACTTCTGGTGTATAACAGACAGGAAGATTGGATACACTTCGATCAGGCACTTACGGAAGCACGCGCGTTTATCGAAGAAGAGATGGGAAAACGGAACGCCGGCCAATCTGTGAATCTCAGCAACCTTACATGGGCTGCTCACGATCTTGGATGTTGCCTGTTGTGGTCGAAGAAGTATAGCGAGGCGAGGCATTTCCTACAAATCGCCGCCGATTTGAGCCGCTACGACGCTTGTACCCACTTCTTTCTCGCAGTCAGTATTTGGGCTTCTGAGAAGGACAGAGAAAAGACTTTACATCACTTAAAGGCGACTCAGGACTATGTGCTAAATCCGAATCGGGATATGTACTACTCGAATTTCCTTGAAACCCCTGAATTTTCGGATGTAAAGGATGATAAAGAGTTTCTGAAGGCTCTCGGACAGAAGTAGGGCGACAATAAACAGGACTTACGCAAATGCCTTAGCGACACGCAATACATAGGGTTGCTCGGAAAAATTGCGTAAGTCCTCCTTCATTTAAGGGCACCCATCACGGAGGAGGCTAATCGATGCAACCCCAGAAAACTCCAGCGATAATGTTCCGCATCACACTCTCCCTTATCTTAATCATAAACTTACAGACCGTAGAAGCGACCGTTAAAAAAGAACTCATTGGAGTCAAAACCGAACAACCGCCTACTATTGATGGTATCCTCAACGATGTATGTTGGCAAGACGCACCGAGGACCGTCGGTTTCACCGATCAACGCACCGGAAAACCAGCGAAGAATCAATCTGTCGGCAGGCTCGTTTATACCGATGAAGCTATCTATGTTGGGCTTTACCTCTACGATGAGATGCCTGATAAAATTGTGGCACGCCAAATTAAAGACCAAACCAGAATCAGTGGAGAGGACTGGGTTTCTTTCAGTCTCGATCCGTTCCACACACACCAATTTTCTGACAGAAACTTCTTCATTGTAAATCCTCTCGGCACGAAATATGCACATCTCGCTACCGGACGTGCAGAAAAAAGCGAATGGATCGGACTCTGGAAAACTGCTGCAAAGGTTGTAGAAGACGGATGGGTTGTAGAGATGGAAATCCCGTGGCAGATGCTTGATTATCCTGACACAACAGCACCGGTTCAGATGGGTATCAACCTTGACAGATTTCAACAACGTACTGGAGAACGTTCATGGTGGTGTAACTTAGGCGTTCAAGAATTCCGAGAAAACGATGGACACTGGATTGATGTGCTACCCCCGCCACGAAAACGCGAACTTAAGTTGTTACCCTATCTGATTGGTGGCATCAGCGAAACAGAAAGTTCTGTAGGAGCGACCTCCGAGTTGCAAAGAGAATACACAGCCCGCGCCGGAGCAGATCTACGCTATGAAGTAACACCACAACTGCGTTTCATCGGTACTGCCAATCCCGATTTTGATAACCTCGAACAAGCCGTTGAAGGCATTGATTTTTCTTACGGCGAACGCTACGTAGAGGACCGGCGTCCGTTCTTTTCCGAAGGGGGGAACGTCTATAATCTCGGAAACCTCTTCCATTCGCGACGGATCATGGATATGGACGGAGGGATTAAACTCTTTGGAAAACTTGGGAAAAACACTTCCGTTGGCACTTTAGGCACCTATCATCGCAACAACCAGAATTTCATTCTACGCGCCTCACAATCGCTAACAGCGACCTCCAGTATCAGCACTGCGTTTCTTTCACACCACCATGACAGCGAAGCGAACAACGTAATCCATCTTTCAGGAGATGCGCGACACGGTAAATTTTCAGCGGCATCAACACTTACGCAAAGTTGGGCGGGGGAATCAGATGGCAGAACAGGAGATGTTAATTTAAGTTACGATGGACCACTTTTTCAATCGTTATTTGCTATGTTTTTTTCGGATCCAGATTTTGTTAATAATCTCGGCTATCACCCGTTCACCGGCAACCGAGGTGGAGTTCTACAAGGAATTATTAAAAATGAATGGCGCGAGGGATTCATCCGTAGTATCTACTTCGGTGCCAATGTGATAGCTTCAAACACTTATGACGGTGAGGTATTTCGGCGAGACTTCGCCGTCTTTTCAGATTTCTTGACACATCGTGATTACGGACTTTCTATTGGCTGGTATGGCGGACAATTCAAAGAATTCACTGATAGTGTTTTCAACATTAGATTAAAAGCACGTGCTTCTGATCGGTTCAACAATGTCAGTGTTGGCTATAACTGGGGTGAACAAGCAGGACAGCCGATTCATCGTATTAGCGGGAACCTGAATTTGCGTGCCTACGGTTTCACCGCAGGACTCTCCTCCAATATCCAATGGCACTTTGAGAGACACTACCAACAGATTCTGACCCTCGCTTACGATTTTAGTCCGGCTTTAAGTCTCGGCAGTCGGTTAATCTGGCAAGTAGAAGGTGTGAACATCTATTTCGCACTGCGCCGTTCTGGATATGCAGGCACCGACTTTTTTCTTATCCTCGGCGACCCGAATGCCTCAGAATTTAAACGGCGTTTGGTAGCAAAGGTCCTGCGAGCATTTTAGAAGAATTTCAGTGGCACGTCCGAACCTACTCCTGATTCAGATGATCCGAGGGATTGTCACCATCCTGTCTGTAAGCGTCTAACTTTCGGTGTAAGGTTCGCACGCCGATGTCGAGAATTTTTGCCGCCTCTGTTTTATTTCCATCTGCTTCCGCAAGGGTCTTTTGGATCGCTGCCCGTTCAATTTCAGCCATCGTCATACCGACCCTACCAATAACCTCTTCCACATCAAGCACAGGTAGATGTTCTACTGGTGCAGCAATCGGTAAAACGCCTTCTTGTGCGCGATGCTCAAGCGTTTTGGCTATAGTCGAAAGGATTTCCAACGCTTTTTTCAGGACATCTGCAGCGTCATCTGTGTCACTAATTTGCATCCAACTGGTATCTTCGTCTGGTATTAGGAATGGGACTTCATTATTGACTGTGGCGGCTGGTTCCAGTAGACGGATCGCTGAGAGGATAAGTCCGAGAATCGTCTTGTAAATGGCTATATTTCCAGCCGCGATTGCACCGGTAGAGGTATCAACAACCTGCAAAACTCCACCTTGTTCATCAAGCAGGTCTGTCTCGGTGGGAGTTGCGTCAACAATCTGTGTCGGCGCAAGCTGCGTACCAGAGGTTTGTACAGGTACTAAGGAAACCTGTTGAGATTCAGGGTCCATCGGAAAATCTTTCAGTTGTAGTTCCTCGGTAGTGGCTGAGATAATCGCGGTTTCTATGGCGTTTCTGAGTTCACGCACGTTGCCATACCAATCAGCATTCTGGAGATAATTGAGTGCATCCGATGTTATACCGGTAATCGGCTTACCGTGTTCTGTGCTTAATTCAGGGATGAACGCGGAGACAAAAAGTGGGATGTCTTCGCGACGGTCGCGGAGTGGCGGGATCTGGATGCGGAAGAGATTGAGGCGGTAGTAGAGATCCTGTCTAAACTTTTTCTGCCGGACCGATGTTGTAAGGTTAACATTTGTGGCAGCGATAATTCGGACATTAACTTTAATATTTTTTTCGCCGCCGAGTCGGGTGAATTCCTGTGTCTCTAAGACACGCAAAAATTTCACCTGTACTTCGGGCGACATTTCCGCTACCTCATCAAGAAAGAGCGTCCCACCATCCGCCTGTTCAAACACACCGCGTCTTTGGTTTGTTGCACCGGTGAAGGCACCTTTTTCATGTCCGAAGAGTTCACTTTGCAGGAGGTCTTGGTAAAATGCACCGCAGTTGACTGCTTTGAAGGGTCTATTTTTACGCGGGCTACCTTCGTGAATAGCCTGCGCGATGACATCTTTGCCGACACCGGTTTCACCTGTAATGAGGACAGTCGCATGCGTCGGCGCGACCTGTCCGACTTGACGTAAAACAACCTCCATCGGTGCGGATTCACCGATAATACGTCGTGAATTATCGCTGATAACAGGTGTTGGGAGATTCATTTTTTTACCACACAGAGATTACTATTTTTGTTTAGATTCGGGGATGCGTGCGATTTCGATTAACTTTTGGGGGTTTTGTTTGACTTGCTCAAACACTTGGAAGCCGTCCCGACACGCAGCTTCACATAACCGCCTCAACACAACTCCTTTTAAAGCCCAGTTTGTGGTGCGTAGGCTTTTCTGCAAATCGCTCCCAGTTTCAACAACATGGAGGTTCGGCAAGTCTTCATTAACGACATGCTTGTGACTTTTCGCAAGCAAGAAAATTAGCGTTGTCGCCCGTTCCACCTCAAAAACGCGCTGCAAGGATTGAATATCATCTGGTCTCAATAGTGAAAAGACGAGATCGTAACCGTCAATCAAATCTGCGGTCCGTTCCGGGACGCCGCTCTCATCGTACTCCAAAACCTCAAGTTCGTGAAGTGGTGCGGTATCAAAAGGGACGATAATGTCTTTCTCGTTAACCGGACTCTTTTTTCCATCAACACGGCAAAAATACCACGGAAAATAGAGATCAAGGGTTGTCTCACCGTCCGGATAGTGTTCCCGAATCTGTTTTAATCCAGCCCGTAATTGCGTGTTCATCGGACCCGAAAACATCTCTCCAGCGGGGGCACTGTAGTCCCTGTCTTCACTATACCAACCCTCCGCATTGTAACCACAAAGTTCCTTTATTCGCGCCTCAAGACGTTCAGGTGGTGTACAATCCTCACCTCGGAGAGGGTTATCGGGTTTCTGCTTTTGCCCGGTTGTGTAAGGACTCAAGATCAATATTCTCATGCGAAAAACTTTCTTAACAGCAATCGCCGTCAGCCGATAGCCGTCAGTGATAAACTTATGACTTACTCAAAAACCTCTTAACTGATGGCTGAAAGCCGATAGCCGACAGCCATTCCTGCTATGACGCGGTTTGCTGTCCCCGATTCCAGAGGTACAAGATCGGACTTGCGATGAAGACCGAGGAGTACGTGCCTATCAGTACGCCGACAATAAGTGCTAAGGCGAAGGTGTTAATTTCCTCACCGGAACTGGAGAGGATAAAGATAACCAAAACAACAAAAAGCGTTGTCAAAGATGTAATGACAGTCCGGCTCAGCGATTGGTTGATACTTCGGTTAATGACCGTAATATAGTCTGTTCCGCGTAAGGATTGCGAGTTTTCTCGAATCCGGTCAAACACGACGATTGTATCGTTGAGCGAATATCCGATAATTGTGAGGAACGCCGCTACAGTCGGCAGGTTAATCTCTTTTGATAAGATAGCAAAGACACCTAAGGTAATCAGTACATCGTGAACAAGCGCAGCAATCGCGCCAACGGCGAAAGGAAACTCAAACCGCCAAGAGATATACACCAACAAAAT
>MKWU01007587.1_pt1 | contig 10282 bp, 7 predicted proteins | sample 809101 | NCBI WGS metagenome assembly MKWU01 (sample SAMN05860141, study PRJNA318959) | sponge metagenome | host: Aplysina aerophoba | place: Slovenia: Piran, Adriatic Sea, Gulf of Piran | collected 2013-05-07
ACTACTCTCAGGTGTTGAGGTAGGCTTCTCTCGAGGTCCCACCTGTCCTGACCCAGTCTGTGCCACCAAGCAAGTTTCGCATGCTTCCCACTTCAAGCGCTCGGCCTCCAATGCGCGGTGACGTTCCAGCTCCCCCACATCCTGAACCTGTGTAACTCACTCACGAACTGCACCCATCTTCTCCTCCAGCTCCCGACACATCGTCTGCGCCTCCTGGGCTGCCTTCTCCTGGCTGCTCATATAACTCCTTTAGCCGCTGAACCTCAGTAGACAACTCTGCCTCTGCCACTCGCTCTGGATGAGCCTCTCATAGCCTCCGATTCTAGGCTTCCAGATGCTGTATCTGCCCATTGACGTTGTCCAACGACAGGCTAAGGGACTCAGTAGTTGACATGACTCTCGCGCTCTCGTGGGGTTGAGACGTCGCAGGTTTCCTGGATAGGCCCCCAAATGTAACAATTCTTCTACGATCTGAACGCTTCACGCTTAACTTCACCAAGGCATCAGCCTCAACATCATTACCCAAGTCAACCCCACTTTACAAGTACAGTGTATATATATACTAAATCTACACAATAGGACAAAGACATATATAGCACTAAGACTAGGCAGCGGCATAGGGCCCTAATTCGTTAGTAACAAGTGGTCTAACACCACATCAACACCTAGGCTATAGGGTTAGTGTTACAACAAGCATATAGAGTTTTACACATGCATTTTGCCTCAACCAACAAGTGTTCCATCTGTAATCCACCTCTTCATTGCTACTTAGTGCTTTCAGGGATCGATGTTGCTCTCCTGCAGGTGCTTCCTTCAGATGCATGTTTGCCTTCTTCTTTAGTGTTAGGTACATGGCCACTACGATCAAGTGCTAATCACTCCCTAGATCTCCCCTTAGAACACTCTGGTGCCCATCACAGATAGACTCAGTCACGCTTTACCAGAACATATAGTCTTTAAGACTTGGTATGGCTCTGTAGTTTAGGTGCCAAATTGCTTGATGTATGTTTCCAGGATACACCTTGTATGGTATGCTGGTGGCAGTCCAGTACTGATGATTTGCTGAGGTCCACCGAATGGCCAGTTGACAGTGTGTTCTGCAATTGCTGAGGCAGCCGGATCCCCATTCCTGAAGGCCCGTCAATGTTCCTTCAGTTGAAGCTTCAAGCATCTGCCTGTCGTCTTATGTAGATCTTTGAACAAGGGATGGAGTAGACCACTGCTTTCTTTTCCTCCACTGGGACTCTCCCTTTAGGACACTTTGTGGAGGGTGGTCAAGTAATGAACACCACCTGGGTGGCCAGATGGCTTCTGAAAACCACAGTGTCTCAGGTCATTCGTTGGTGGCTTCGGTCTGCCTCAGCAGGAATGCCTGTAGATCTAGCCTGAAGGGTAGCCAATCTCTTCCAATGCAGTTGTTACCTCCTTCTTTTCTTGTGCCAGTTCTGTGGCATTGTTGCTATTGCGTCCAGGTCGGTCATTTGTACTTAAGATTATTACTCAAGTCAAGAATACACAACTCTGATTAGTACAAGCCTATACTGCTATATGCGTAATCGATCCAACGACCACTCGTACAACAAGTCACAACTCAATGACACAAGACTTACAACAGCACCAACAGATGGACTAACTCATCAGTAACTGGTTACAACAACAATTAAAGTTTAACAATTACATTAATGTCAAAGTTCAGACACACAGACTACATTCCCCCCCTAGCAGAAGCTCCTCCTGGAGCGCAATGATTCAAGTGTCCGACATTTGCAGACGGTCCAGTGGTCCACGAATGTGTTGAGGATACTGACGAGTTGGCTCGTCACACATGATGGTGTCGTGTGTGAATGATGGGGGCTGCCAAGGTGTGGGTTGCATGTCTTGACTGACTGGGCTGTTAGATGGCCCTGGTTGTACTCAGTTCCAGATGCGACTGATATGAACAAACTTAGTTCATTTGCCATTTGCAATCTCTAGGGTGTTGTTCTCAAGGAGCTTGGAAATTGTCCACCCCCCTTCCCACCTACGATCCAGCTTCCTGGCGGTGGGACAGGACAACCACACAGAGTCACCAGCAGCAAAGTGCCGCTGTTGCGCACCATGGTCATACTGCAACTTCTGTTTGTGAGCAGCATCCATGTAGTGGGTCTCCACAAGGTTGCAAAACTCTGCAAAACGATTCTTGAGGGCTGCCTGATAAAAACGATGGCTCAAATGCAGTAACCTGGGGAAGATCAGCCTGTGTCGCATTACGACCGAACATGAGCTCGAAGGGCGAGAATCCGGTGGATGGATGAACTGCAGAACGGTATGCAAACAAAACAAATGCAGCTTCCAATCGCTGGACTTGCTTACATATGCACAAAGCATTTGGAGGAGAGTACAATTTAGACGTTCCAACATGCCATCACCTTGAGGATGGTAGGAGGTGGTGTGAGATTTGCGTATTCCAAAAGCTTCAAGAGTGCGGTTAAGCATAGTGCTTTCAAAATTGGCACCTTCATCCGAATGCAAGTTGTTGGGAAGTCAAAAGTGACTAAAAATGGACACCAACTCCCGTGTGATGCTTTCTACAGTCTGGTCTGGAAGTGGTACCGCTTCAGCCCATTTGGTAAAGCAGCCCTGCAAAACTAAGAGGTACTTGTTGTGCTGACTGGACAGGGGCAGTTGCAATATGTCCACAGCAACCATTTCCCACAGCTGACCAATTGGTATGTTGGTCAGTGGAACTTTGGTTGGCATTGGTAGTTTTGATTCTTGGCATTTCACACATGACAGGCAGTAGTGCTCAACATCCTGCAACCTAATAGCCCATCTGCCTCAGACGACTGGCTGACTTATCTGCACCTAGGTGACCTGCCTGCGGCAAGTCATGGGACTGCCTGAGAAAATCCCTCTGCAAGGAGACAGGAACCAATGGAACATTGACAGACACAGATGACAGACCCGGCCTATATGTACGAGAGACAATGCAATCCACAACTGATAATTGGTCCAAAGCTGCCGGTATCGAGACAAGGGTGGACCACTCCAAACAGAAGGCGTGGGGCAAGACGAGGAGGTCTGAAGCCGAGTACGTGTTTCTGCAATGACTGGGTCCCGTTGTTGGCCTTTACGAAGGCTGTCTCTGACCTTAGAAGACTTTATCCATGAAGTGTTGGAACGCTTCGGTAAAACTGAAGCAGACCTAAGCCAGGTCCTGGACAGAAGGCTGTTTTAGGGCAATCTTCTTCCGCAACTGGTAGCTGCCAGTATCCTTTCTGTAAGTCCAGGGTGGAGAAAATGGAAGAGCCTGACAAACGATCCTGTGCCTCATCGGGCCTCGGTAAGGGTATGCATCTTTGACCGTGCGTTTGTTGAGTTCCTGGTAGTCCACACATAACCGGAGCTCACCATTCTGCTTTGGGACGAATACCAGGGGGGGGCATCCACGGACTTCAGCTCTCATCTATGATCCCCATCTCCAGCATGTCCAGCAATTACTTCTCCACTTCTGCTCGGTAGTGGGCTGGTATTCGTCTTGGTGGCACCTTTACTGGTGAGTCAGTTGTTGGTATGAAGTGCTTTGCCAAACTAGTCTGCCCCAGCTGTGTACGGAACAACTCCTTGTAGTCCTGCATCACTGATGACAATTGTTCATGTGGGCATGGTGGCATGTCATGGCAATGGGTTGTCTGAATAATGGTATTGCACACTCATCCAGGGCCATGGTATAGTTTTGGATTTGCTACCAACCTATTACTCAGCAAGCTGTGGCTGATTACACCCTGTCTAGACATGATAGGGATGCGTTCTCCGTTGCTATCAAGACAAAAGTGAAAGTTTGTGCAGTTCAGGCGGAGCCTGAGCTGTCAGAAGAGGACTACAACCAAGCAGTGATCAACATGTACAGGACCAACATGAACAGCAAACATAGCACAACCTAACACTGCAATAGGGTCACCAGTTGCAGACACCACGTGCACATTAGTGGAGCCTACTGACCGCGATCCTAGTAGCCTCTTTGCTGTCTCCTCCCTAATCAGGGAAATGGACGCACCCAAGTCCAACATGACCTCAACCTGCACATTTCCCACCCTACCCTGCACTGCACTCGAATGAGCTATCGCAACAACAGTAAGCTGGGACTTACTAGTTTTGGGGATGCCTTGGCCCCATCCAGTGCATCCCTCGTTTGTTTCCCGACTGGCAGTTCTTGGCAAAGTGGCTTGGGCATCCACAAGTGAAACACCTGGGGGCTTGGGGGCAGTTTCTCTGAACGTGACCCAGCTGGTAACAAAAAAAAACAGCAACAAGCCCGACTCTCAGACGAGATTGCAGGATTCCGCTTTGAGCTTCGAGCTGCAACTTGGTCAATGAGAGCATCTATCTGCTGTTGCAACTGTCCATTAGTTGAGTCGAGTTCAACCTTGTCTACGCTTGCTGCCTTCTCTGAGGTCTATTCCAGCGTCATGAGGAGCTTCGCACACTGCACAATCGCATCCAAATCATTGACTGTCCCTGCAGCCCGAAGTTGTTTGCTAACAGTAGAAGGAAGGCCAGACAAAAACTGGTGGCGCAGCAGCTGCTGCCATGTAGCGGCGTCTGACTCGGGCATGGCTTGGGTCAGCATCCGTTTGAGCATGTGGAGAAAGACCGACAAGGATTCTCCGGGGTGTAATTTCCTGGCACGGAATTCGTCCAAGGATGTAAGCTTCATAGGAGCCAGTTGATCGATAACCTTCTGCCTTGCGACTTTGTAGTCCTTCTTCTCGTCTTTGGACAAGTCCAATGTAAACGGCCAAAGCTTTGCCTTCCAGGAGGGTGGGCATCATCTTTGCCTTGACAGTGTCGTCCCAGTCGTTGGCCACGCAGCAGATCTCAAATCGAGTGAACCACTCCGTGGGGTCACTGCTGGCGAATGGAGACTGCAAACTTACATGCTTACTGGCAGCCATTCTCTCGTGAACCACCCTCTTCTACCACTGTAATCGATCCAACGACCACTCGTACAACAAGTCGCAACTCAATGACACAAGACTTACAACAGACCAACAGATGGACTAACTCATCAGTAACTTGTTACAACAACAATTAAAGTTTAACAATTACAGTAATGTCAAAGTTCAGACACACAGACTAAATATGTACTGGTTCATGCAATTGATAATAACCAAAGGATCATGCATAATAGATAAGCCTGAACTTCACGCACTTCTAATACCGTTTTTAAATGGACCTACATAAAGTAAGTCAACCTGGGTTGAGCGCTTCCGTGTAACATGGCAGTGAGTCATTGTGCAAGAGTAACGAGTTAAATTGCAAAAAGATGTTCAAACTCTGAGGAAACAACACAACTCAGGAGAACGGTGGCATGGGGAAAAGGACTGACAACCGAGCCCCGAACCCGTAACCTACACTCTAACAAAGAGTTTCAGCCACGCAAGCTACGGAATCGGCCACACTTACTCGTCCCACATCGACGCTTATGTGTTAGTCATGGGTGTGTCGAATCCACGACTGCTTAAGACCCACAACCTCGAGGCTGGCACTTATATGCTAACTGGTAGTCGGCCCACAAGCCTGAGGTACATGTTGCAACTGTTCTTCTGTCTCTAGTGTGTGTGTACTTTGTGAGCTGGTACCAACTTTTTCAAACTCTGAGGAAACAACACAGCTCAGGAGAAAGGCGAAATGGGAAAAAGGACCGACAACCGAGCCCCGAACCCGTGACATATGCTCTAACGCAGAGTTTCAGCCACACAAGCAACAGAATCGGCCACGCTTCCTTGTCGCACATCGCCGCTTATGTGCCAGTCACGGGTGTGCCGAATACAAGAGCCAGCCTCAAGGTCACAGGTCTAAAGCGGTCGTGGATTCCTCACACCCGCGACTGGCACATAAGCTGCGATGTGGGACGAGGGAGCGTGGCCGACTCCTTAGCTCGCGTGGCTGAAACTCCGCCTTAGAGGATAGGTCACGGGTTTGGGGCTCTGTTGTTGGTCCTTTCTCATGTCACATTTCTCCTGAGCTGTATTGTTTCCTCAGAGTTTGAACAAGTTAGTACCAGCCCACAAAGTACGCACACAGTGCGAAAAGATGGTGTTCGGATTCAGGGTCTTCTGTGTTATTATTCTTCTCTCTCTATCATGTGGCTGCGAACAAGGTGCGCGGCACGTCGATGCTTACGTCTGACTATGGACCTGGCTTGGGATTCAGAGTCTTCTGTGTTGTTGTTCTTCTCTCTATCATGTGGCTGCGAACAACGTGCGCGGCACGTCGACGCTTACGTCTGACTATGGACATGGCTTGGGATGCGTGTAATTGCCGTCACAGAACAGCACGTGTGAAGATACGGCTGCTTTTTATTGAGTCCAAGTCGCACCGGCTGTCTACTGTGTATCTGCAGCGAAGAACTGTCTGGGTGAGGTACAGGAGCCATTCATTTTGGAATGAAATTGCTGGGAATGGGAGTGAGAGGGAATCAAGATCGACTATACTCTCTTAGCCCACTTTCACACTCGGGTTTAACCCTACTCGTTAGCAGGGTTGAACCCACTTTGCTAACCCGGGTTGAATCCAGGTTAAGTGGTCCGTGTGAACACGTTAACCCAGGTTAAACCGGCTCTGATGCCGCGTGAAAGGGATATAAGTAGTCTACTACTATGAGTTTACACCACAAGTTCCACACCTGAAGATGAAAGGGCATCAGGAAACGGTCAATGGACAGCTGTGTGATTACTTACAATACATTACTCTAAGAGTGCCGTATACACCTCAGGAAGGGTGCCTTTCTCCCTGTTTAGTGTGCCTTGGTTCCTTTGAATGTGCCAACTTTCTAATAGGCGTTGCGTTGTGGTGCGTGAACAATGGTCAATGGCTTCAGCTTTGGCAGTTACATCGCCATTCTTCAGGGCCCATTGATGCTCTAGCAGTTGATGTCTGAGGGTTTGACCAGATGATGCCCTTTCTAGTAGATGTGCAGCTGTGCCAAGATTTTAATGGACCAGAATGACTGTATCCCTGCCGTACATCAATGGTCTATCCAAGGCAGTGAGACGGATCCTCACACAGCTGGACATCAAGGTGGTCTTTCATCCACTGAGCACCTTCCGCCACATGCTGATACACCCCAAGGACCCAGTACCACTGCAGCAAAAGAAGGAGGTTCTATACTCCATCCTTTGTAATGGATGCCCCAAGATATACATTGGACAGACTGGCCGAACCCTCAGACATCAACTGGTAGAACATCGATGGTCCTGAAGAATGGTGATATAACTGCATTAGCCCTCACAGAGAACACTTTGGACACAAGTCACCCAGTGGACCTCACCAAAGCTGAAGTCATTGACCCATCATCCGCACACCACAACGCAATGCCTATTAGAGAGTTGGCACATTCAAGGAACCAAAGCACACTAAGCAGGGAGAAAGGCACCCTACCATAAAGTATTGAATGGTAGGTAATCACACAGCCGTCCATTGACTGTTTCATCTTGTTTCAGATAATTTATTTTGTTGTCAATAATATTTTAACGTTATTCATGCTCTTACTGTCATCATCACCTGTCACCAGCGCTTATTTAATTGTAGGAGTTCTTTTCACTGCTATCTCTGATGAAGGTAGCTGAAGGCTGCCAAAACATCTGCAAACTGTGAATCATTTAGCTAGTGTGAACGAATCGCAATTATATCAGGTGTATGCACAATAGTAAATGTGCTAGTTGGTACAGGAAACCACCACCAGCACAAGTTGTAGGTGATGCCCACTGCAAGTGCAGGGTGCAGCAACCAACTGCAGCTTCACAAGGGTGCAAACCCTAACCACAATGTTGGTGCTAGCTACCTGCAAGTGATTGCTGCATTTTGTTTTTAGTAGTTGTCAGAAGTCCTAAATCCCCTAGGATGTGCTCTTGGGCAAGTCCAAATAAGCGGGTGGCAATTGAGAGGCAGGCACATGCTATGAGCAAGACAAAAGACCTCTTATCCCAATGGCTTCATTATTTTACAGCCAAGCAAGCCCTGGTCTGCATTGGGGCCATCCACCATCTTGCTTAAGTCTGTCACCAGCGAGGCTCCTGCATTCTTATGTATGCCCTAGTATTACTATAGTAGCAAGCCTGCCCAAGACATTTTTGAGAAGAAACAGCCGAAAAAGAACAGATCAGATAACGAATGTTTAAGACTTGCCTGAAGACTTCTGCTTCACCTGTTATCTTCACTGCTATTCTCTCATGTGACAATTTGGATTTTGGACAGCAGTGCTGTTTGTGTAGATGGTATTATTGAGGGAAAGGCTACTAAATAGCTAGCTAGCTATCTGGATTAGAACAATTAGGTATCAGAGTGCATGAAGCTGTGTATCTGCAAGGCTCTATCCTGTGCAAAGCATCCCAACACTTAATGCACTTTCCCATGCAAGTGCCAACTTTCCAATGGGTGTGAATGTTTTGGCAAAGCTGTCTTGTTTTGCATCTATGTATTCATGCTACCTCTGCATCTGCATCCTGTGATCATTGTAGGATTAGAGTTATGCTAAATGGCATGACAAATGTGAGCACCATTACCAGCAAGCAGTTTGAGTTTGGATGCCCCATCTGCACCCCACAAGTTTTTTAACTCGAAATACTTGTTTTCTTCTATCTATGACAGGTGTGAATAGTGTATAAGTGATGTTAGTAACTTAATGCTTAGCATAAAGTTTGTGCATAACCACTTGACCACAAGCATTTGAGTTTAGGTGTGCTGGTGCCCCCTATCTTAGCCTACCTGTTATTCCTCTATTATAGACGAAGTTTGTCTGCAAAAACTGTGCTACATGCCTACCGGTATCAAAAAGTTTCTCATATCTCCTATTGGTGGCACTATCACCCTGGGAAATGATGCATCACTGATGGTTTGCCCAGGAACTGTAACAGAAGAGACATTGGTCCACTATGCCATCTTGCTGCACGGCTCTATTATATTTCCACCAGGGTACGAACTGGCTTCAGTCATAGTTTATCTGAACATGGATGGAGTGATGTTGATGAAGCCTATCTCGCTGTTCCTTTCCCATTGGTGCATCAAGAAGGATGGAGATGGCGAGGACACCCTAAAGTTTTTTAGAGCTTCACATACTCTGGACGTAGAACAGCAGAAGTATGTTTTTGAGGAGCAGAAAAAGGAGGATTCAGATTTCACTACTCATATAAATGCGGGAGTCCTAACTATATGGAGGTCACAATGCTTATACTGTGTGGCACGTAATAGAACAACAACTGCTAGGTACAGTGCCATCACATTCTCTCAATATATCCAATCTGAAGAAACCCTCTACTTCAGAATTCAATTCACATGTGACTCACTGACATGGAATAAGGTATTGCATGTGCATATTATGGATTGTGTCTAGAAATTTGACTAATGTTTAGCATGATTTTATCTGCCACAGGAGGTCACACATCTGTTGCAACGTAAGAACTGGAAGAAAGCTGGCATTAATGATGCTGTTGCTCAGTTTCAATTTACTGACAGCCAGCAAGCTATCACAGCTAGACCAGGGAGACGTATGGGTCCTGGATGGGAAGCAGCCATTGAGGGACATCAAGCAGTATGTTTTTATTAGCATGCAAGGCTAGCCGTAATAGGGAATTTGTTAACTTTCAAGCAAATTCTGTACAATGCATTATCTAGTTTGAAGGCTTCCTTTAGGACAAGTTCGCCACCAGTACATTGTCCATGTGCTGGATGCATTTGAATACAAAACTACTCCTGATGGTGCATCCCTTATTTAAAGCACCATGGTGTAAGCCTAGAAACCCAAATGTTATTCATTACATGCTCATGAGGTGAGAAGGACAATAGCAACACATTCACTGTCCTGTTCAGCAGTTTCACCCTATTTGTCATGTTTTATGTCAGTCATGGATCTAGCTAGAGTTTGCAAGCAACCAACCTGTGTTGCATTTTAGTCACCACAGTGTGTTATACCTTCACAGATTGTAGAGGACAATTTCAGGCCACCAGAAGGAAAGTCTGCGTCTGAAATTGAAGAAGAAATCACAAGTGGACACTTTCCTCCCTGTATTTATTACACAATTCTCTACACTAGTCCAGAAAATTTGCGAGTAAAACCTGGGATGATGATAGTTGATGTTGATGGGGCGAATGTGCCTCTTTCCTTCAGCTGTAGAGTCCAAGAGGAGAACTGTGAGTCGCTATGTTGTGGAGTTTGTGTATCTGTGTGTGTATGTGCATGTAGTGAATGTGTATGGGTGTACACTCGTGTATGTGCATGCATGGTGTGTATCATCCATCAATT
>MKWU01007588.1_pt1 | contig 10282 bp, 6 predicted proteins | sample 809101 | NCBI WGS metagenome assembly MKWU01 (sample SAMN05860141, study PRJNA318959) | sponge metagenome | host: Aplysina aerophoba | place: Slovenia: Piran, Adriatic Sea, Gulf of Piran | collected 2013-05-07
GCCGTGTCCGCGGCCGGCTCCGGAGCAACGGCTGGTGGCGCCGCGGAATCGGTCGCCCCACCCACCGCTTCCACACCCGTCTCCGCATCGTCGGGGGGCGCCGCGGCGGGCCCCGCCCCGGACGGCAGGAGAGCCTCCAACTCGGCGCACAGTGCCTCCCGCGCCGCGATCCGCGCCCCTGCCGCAGCGCGCTCGCCTTCGTGGGAACGGTCGATGACCGCCTCGCACGCCTCCCGGAACCGTTGCCAGAGCAAGTCCGACTTCGACCGGCGGACGGCACCGATCGTGCGCCATTCGCGCTGCGTCCGCTGGACTTCCTCGACCGCCGCCGCCACGTCGGTCGCATCCGCAAGCGCCTCGACGCGCACACAGAGCGCTTCCTTCTGCTCCAGATTCTTCGCCCAGACCTTCTTGCGCTCGGCCAGGTCGGCCTTGCGGCGCGTGAAGAACAGGCTGCACGCGCCGTGGAAGCGCTTCCACAGCGCGCGCTGCTCCCGCCGGGGCACCGGTCCGAGCGCCTTCCACTCCGCCTGCAGCGTCGTCAGGCGCTGGGCCGTCTTGATCCAGTCGGTCGACTCGCTGAGGCGCTCGGCTTCGTCGGCCAGCGCCTCGAGGGCGTCGAGGTTGCGCGACCGGGCCGTGCGCTGCGTCTCGAAATACGCCTCGCACCGCGGATAGACGACATCGTGCGCCGCCTTGAAGCGCCGCCACAGATCCTCTCCGCGGTCCTTCGGGACGTCCGCGGCCTGACGCCAGCGGTCTATCAGGTCGCGAAACTTGCGGGCGAGCTCCGCTTCGTCCGTCTCGACCGCACCTTCGCCGCCATCCGGCGGGGCCGCGACCGTCGCGCCCAGCGCCTCCATCTCCCGGCAGAGCTCCTCCTGAACGCCGAGGTTGGCCCACCGTTGCCAGTCCGCGAAGTCCCGGAGCTCCCGCACCCGTCCGAGAAGAGCCGTCTGCGCGTTGCGCAGCCGCCGCCCGAGCGCTGCGCGGTCGGCGTCCGCAAGCAGCGGACGCGCCTCTTCCAGGGCCTGTCGGGGCCGCCGCAGGTGGCGCTCCGCGTCCGCCAGCACGAGCTTCTCGTTCGCAGCCTCGGCTTCCACCCGCGCCGCCAGCCGATCGAGGCGCGCCAGCCGATCCCGCAGGCGACGGTGGTCCTCGGCGTGCGCCCGGGTCTCCACCGCGCGCTGCGTCTCCTCCGCCGCCGCGCGCCGCCCCGTCACGGCGGCGACGCCCTCCGCGACCTCCGCATCGCCGGCTGCGCCGCCGCTTCCGAGCCGTGCCACCTCTGCCCGCCAGCGCTCGTCGAGGGCCGGCCAGCGGGCCTGGATCGCTGCCGCGTCGCCGCCCGACGCCAGCGTCTCGAGCTCGGCCGTCAGACCCTCCAGGTGCTGCAGGTGCTCGCGCCGGGACGCCCACTCCCGGTGGCGCCGCTCGCACGCCGTCGCCGCCGCCGCGAACCGCCGGGCCAGATCCTCGACCTCGGCGGCCAGCCCGTCGTCCCCGTCGCCCGCGGCGGGAGGCGCCAACGCACTCCATTCCTCCCGCGCCGCCTGCAGTTGATCGAGCGCGAGCGGGCCGCCGCTGCGCTCCACCCGCTCGCACAGCGCCGCGTACGGGGCGAGGGCCGCAACGCGGCGAGCTTCCGCCTCGCGAGCGTTGCTCGTCGCTCGGTCGAGCTCGAGCAGCCGATCCTCCGCGGCGCGGCGCGCCGCCGCGAAGCGGGCCGCCACCGCCGCGTCCCCGGGGGCGTCGAGCGTCGCCCACCGCTGGACGAGAGCCTCGATCTCCCGTCGGCCGGCGTCGAGGTCCGTGATCCCGGCCAGCGCCTCCGCCGCCTCGCACAGCGACACCGCGTTGGACGGATCGGCCGGTGCCGCCTCCGGAGCGTCTCCCTCCCGCCCCGCCAGCTCCGAGCGGGCTCGGCGCGCCACGGCCTTGTGGCTCGCCCGCCGGGCGATGTCGATCAGCGTTGCCGCCGGCAGCCCCGCAGGCTCCGCCGAGAGCCGGTCGAAGGCGGCGAAAGCGATCGTCTTGCTCTCCGCCTTGAGCACAACGGTCAGCAGCTCGCCCCGATCGGCCAGACGCTCCAGCGCCAGCCGGGCGGCCTCGGGATGCTTCGCCCGGCGCGCTACACCGCCGAGCACCTTCGCATCCGTCAGCCGGGCCACCGCGCGCTCGCTCACCGCCTCGCTCACCGCCAGGCGGGCCACGGCCGCCACGTCCCGCTCCTCCGGCAGGACGGCCAGCACCGCGTCCGCCCCGGAAGCGTCGGCAGCGCCGATGAGCAGGTCGCGCGCCGTCGCGACCGCGGCGGCACGGACGTCCGGGTCGCTCTCGCCGCCACCTCCGAGCAGCTCGGCGATCGACGCCGCGTCCGTCAACCGCTCGATCGCGGCGCGGCGCACCCCGGGGGCGTCGTCGCTGCGAGCGATCTCGAGCAGCAGATCCTGCTCCGCGTTCGTCAGCGCACGAACCGCGCTCGCACGCACCGCGGGATCGTCACTCCGCCATTCCGGTTGCGAGCGGAATCTGTCGAGCAGCTTCATCGTGGAACCGCCCGTCCTCCCTGGACAGGGCGTTTCGTATTATGCATACTCGGGACCGTATTGCGAGAGCCGCCGGGTTCTGCGGATCGCTTTGTCACAGGCGGTCCGGTCCCACGCGGACGCGTTTCCCAGACCGACCAGGGATTCCGAATCTTGGATCCTCGATTCTGCATATTGGATGCCAGGTGGATCGCGGCCCCTTCCGGCCGCGGGGGGCCCGAGCCATGGCGCTGCGCAAGCTCGTACTCGCGGGGGTCGTCGCCGCGATGACCATCGGACCGGCCGGCCCGGTCGGCGCCCAGGACAATCCGGTCGTCGTGATGGAGACCAGTCTCGGCAGCATGACGATCGAGCTCTATCGCGACCAGGCGCCGATCACGGTCGACAACTTCCTGCGGTACGTCGAGGACGGCTTCTTCGAAGGCACGGTCTTTCACCGGGTGATCCCGAGCTTCATGATACAGGGGGGCGGCCTAACGCCGACCCTGGTCGAGAAGACGGCGGCCGAGCCGATCCGGAACGAAGCGACCAACGGCCTGACCAACGACCGGGGCACGATCGCGATGGCGCGCACTCCGGACGTCGACAGCGCGACCGCCCAGTTCTTCATCAACCTCGTCGACAACCCGACCCTCAATCACCGCGGCACCGACCCGCGCAGCTTCGGGTACGCGGTCTTCGGGCGCCTGACGGACGGGCTCGACGTGCTGGACAGCATCGGCGCGGTCCGCACCACGCGCCAGGGCCCGCATCAGGACGTGCCGGTCGAGCCGGTCGTCATCAGCTCGGTAACCCTCCAGGGAGGGAACCCTTGAGAGCGCTGCGACGCGCACCTGCCCTCTTCGCCGCGACGGCACTTCTCCTCGCCACGGCATCGCTCCCGGCCGGCGCGCAGCAACCGCCGCCGAACCAGCACGTTGTCATCGAGACCTCGATGGGCGACATCACCGTCGAGCTGTTCCGCCCCGAGGCGCCAGTCTCGGTCGTCAACTTCCTCACCTACGTGCTGGCGGGCTACTACGACGGCACCATCATTCATCGCGTCCTCCGCAACCAGATCATCCAGGGGGGCGGGCTGAACCAGGACCATACGCCCCGCATGGAGGGCCTGCGGGGCGGCATTCTCAACGAGGCGACCAACCGCCTGCGCAACGACCGCGGCACGATCGCGATGGCCCGGGTCGCAAGCCCCAACTCCGCGCGCGCGCAGTTCTTCATCAACGTGCGCAACAACCCGTCGTTCAACCACCGCGACCGGTCCCGCGACGGCTTCGGATATGCCGTCTTCGGCCGGGTCGTCGAAGGGATGGACGTCGTCGACGAGATCGCGAGCGTTCGAGTCACCCGCGTGAACGGGATGCGCAACGTGCCGCGCGAGAACGTCGTCATCCGCACGATCCGCCGCCTCGAGCCGTAGACGACGCGAGCAAGCCGTGGCCTCTCCCCCGCGGCGCGTGGCGCGCGCTCCAGCCGTCCGCCGACTTCCGCCCCTACCGGTAGGCCGACCGCAGCCCCCGCGGCGCGGGCGACAATAGCCGGGATGTCGACAGCGCCCCGAACGCCGGCCGTCGCCGGCATCGAGGAACGCGTGCTCGCCGTCGTGGCCGAGCTGGTCGGCGAGTTGCGCGGGGAGCGCGCGCCGGCCATCGATTCCGGGGACTCGCTCGAGCGCGATCTGGGCATCAACAGCCTGGAACGGGTAGAGCTGTTGGTGCGCCTCGAGCGCACGTTCGGGGTGCCGCTGGGCGAGGCGGTGCTGGCGGCGGCCGAGACACCCTCCGATCTCGCCGCCGGCGTGGCCGCGGCCGACGCGCCGCCCGCCGAGTCGCCGTCCTCGGGACGGGGCAAGCGGGCGCCGGAACACGCCAGGGCTGGATCCCCGGCCGGTGCGCGCAGCGTCGTCGAAGTGCTCGCCTGGCAGGTGGAGCGCGGCGCAGACCGCACACACATCCATCTGCGCGAGGACGACGGCCGCGAGACGCCGCTCAGCTTCGGCTGGCTCTGGAACGAGGCGGCGCGGGTGGCCGGAGGGATCGCCGCGCGCGGTCTCGGGCACGGCGACACCGTCGCCATCATGCTGCGCACGGAGCAGCGCTTCTTCCCCACCTTCATCGGCGTTCTCATGGCGGGATGCGTGCCGGTACCCCTCTACCCTCCGTTCCGACCCGACCGGATCGCCGAGTACGCCACCCGGCAGACCGCCATTCTCGAGAACGCAGGTGTCCGGCTGCTCGTCACGTTCCGGGAAGTGGAACGCCTGGCGAGTCTCTTGCGGCGCCGCGTCGCAACGCTGGACGCCGTCGTCGCCGCCGACGCGGTCGGTGACGAGCCGCGGCCGCCGCGGCCCGGCTCGGCCGACGACTCCGCGCTCATCCAGTACACGTCGGGCAGCACCGGTCACCCGAAGGGCGTGCTCCTGTCGCACGGGAACCTCCTCGCCAACGTCCGCGCCATCGAGCAACGGCTCGAGGTCGGCCCCCAGGACGTCGCCGTGAGCTGGCTGCCGCTCTACCACGACATGGGACTGATCGGCGCCTGGCTGGGCGCCCTGTACTTCGGGGTACCCCTGGCTCTCATGTCGCCCCTCGCCTTCCTCTCGCGTCCGATCCGCTGGCTCCGGGCACTCGACGCACACCGGGGGACGCTTTCGCCCGCTCCCAACTTCGCGTTCGACCTCTGCACGACGCGGATCCCCGACGACGAGCTCGACGGACTGGACCTGAGCTCGGTGCGCGTCCTGCTGAACGGCTCCGAGGCGGTGCTGCCGGAGACGATCCGGCGCTTCGCCGAGCGGTTCGAGCCGTACGGACTCGATCCGGCGGCCGTCCTCCCCGTCTACGGCCTCGCCGAATGCACGGTTGGACTGGCCGCGCCGCCGCCCGGTCGGGCACCGCGCATCGATCGCGTCCGTCGCGCGACGTTCCAGTCCTCCGGACACGCCGTGCCGGCGCCGGACGGCGACCCGCAGGCGCTGAGCTTCGTCTCCTGCGGGCGGGCGCTCTCCGGCCACGAGCTCGAGGTCGTGGACGCCGGTGGAGCCCAGCCCCCCGAGCGCCGCGAAGGACGGATCCGCTTCCGGGGGCCGTCGGCGACGTCCGGCTACTACCGCAACCCGCGCGCAACGCGCGCGATCGCCGGCGACGACGGCTGGCTCGACACCGGCGACCTCGGCTACCTCGCCGACGGCGAGCTCTTCCTCACCGGACGGTCCAAGGACCTGATCATCAAGGGCGGCAGCAACCTCTACCCGCACGAAGCGGAGGCGGCGGCGGGAGCGGTTCCGGGCGTGCGCGCCGGATGCGTCGCCGCGTTCGGCGCCGCGGATGCCGAGCGCGGAACAGAGCGGTTCGTGATCGTGGCCGAGAGTCGGCTCACCGATCCGGCCGAACTCGCCGCGCTGAGGCGCTCAGTGACGCAGGCGGTGACCGACGCCCTCGGCGTCGCCCCGGACCGCATCGTGCTGGCGCCGCCCGGCTCGGTCGCCAAGACCTCGAGCGGCAAGATCCGCCGTGCGGCGACGCGCGAGGCGTGGCGGACCCGGCGGCTCCGACGCCCTCGCGGCGGTGCAGCCGGGCAGTGGATCCGGCTCGCGGCGTCCGCGGCGCGGGCGACCGCCGCGGAGTGGTCCTCGCGCGGGGGAGGCCTCTGCTTCACGGCGTGGGTGGTCGCGCTCGTGCTGGCGACAGGGCCGTTCGCCTGGGCGCTCGTGCTCGCCGGGGCGGCCGGCCGGCGCGTCGATCGCATCGTCGGCCGGTGGACGCGCCTCCTGATGGCCCTCGCCGGCTGCAGCGTCGAGGTGTCCGGCCGTGAGCGGGCCCCGGCCGCCGGTCCCGTGGTGTTCGTCGCCAACCACGCAAGCTACCTCGACTCGCCGCTGCTGATGAGTGTGCTTCCGGCCGGGGCGCGCTTCGCCGCGAAGGCCCGCCTGGCGCACCTTCCCGTTCTCGGGCTGGTTATCCGGCGCGCCGGTCACATCCCGCTCCGCAAGGACGATCAGGCGCAACGGATCGAAGGCGTCGACGACCTCCGGGCGCCGCTCTCACGCGGCGAGCCGCTCTGCATCTTCCCCGAGGGGACGTTCGACGATGTGCCGCGCCTGCTCCCGTTCCGGCTCGGCGCGTTCCGCGCCGCCGTCGACGCCGGTTGCCCGGTGGTGCCGGTGGCCATTCGCGGCGCCCGCCGCGTCTTCCCCGCCGGGACATGGCTGCTCCGTCCCGGCCGCATCGAGGTGACCTTCGGCCCCCCCCTGCTCCCGACCGGAACCGACTGGTCCGAGATCGTCCGGCTCCGCGACGAAGCGCGCTCCTTCATCGCGGAGCACTGCGGCGAGTCGTAGCCCACCCATCGTCTTCTGACGGCTCCGCTCGGTGCCCAACCGATCCTGAAGAGTCCGCGCCGACCCACGGCGCAGACTCCTGGACGCCGCGCGGTCGCCCGCGTCACGGGCGCAGCACGACGCGCCCGAGCACCGCACCCGCACGGAGGTCGTCGAGCGCCCCCTGGGCCTCGGCCAGCGGGCGCTGGTCGATCGGTAGCGGGGCGACCGCACCGCCGCGGACCAGGGTCATCAGCTCCGCCATCTCCGCGAGGCTGCCGACATAGGACCCGCGAATCGTGAGCTGCTTCAGCGGCAGGAGCGGCACCGAGAGCTTGAACGCACCCCCGAACAGCCCGACCACGACCAGCGTCCCGCGCGGGGCGAGCGCACCGAGCGCGAACGCCGCCGACTGCGGCGACCCGACGAAGTCGATGGCGGCGGAGACCCCGCCCCCGGTGAGGCGCCGGACCTGCTTCACCGCGTCCGCAGCCGCCGCGTCGACGGTCCCGGCCGCCCCGCGCCCCACCGCGGCATCCAGCTTGGCCGCATCGACGTCGGCCGCGATGAGGTCCGCGGTGACGACGGACGGCGCCAGGGCCAGCGCGGCCATGCCGACGCCCCCCAGGCCGACGAGAAGCAGATGCGGCGTCGGCGCCTCGCGCGCCGCCACCTTGCGGAGGGCGCCGTACGCCGTCAACCCCGAGCAGGCGCAGGTCGCGGCGGGAGGCGCGGCGATCGGACCCGGGTCGAAGAGGTAACGCGCGTGCGGCACCAGGACGTGGTCGGCGAAGCCGCCGGCACGCGTGATGCCGAGAGCGCGCGGCGCTGCACACAGGTGCTCCTCACCGGCATCGCAGGTCGGGCACGCACCGCATCCGATCCAGGGATACACGACGCGCCGTTCGCCGATCGCCACGCCGGCAGCGCCGGCTCCGCAGGCGACGACGACGCCGGAGATCTCGTGGCCGAGGGTGAACGGCAGCTCCCGCCCCCCGGTCAGATCGAGCCGCCGCGCGTCTCCCAGATCGAAGTAGCCGTCGGCGAGGTGGAGGTCGCTGTGGCAGACCCCGCACGCCTCCACCGCCAACAGCACCTCGTCGCCGGACGGCACCGGACGCGCTGCCTCGAGGCGCTCGAGCGGCGCTCCATAGCCGGTCAACTGGTAGCTCTCCATCGAGGCTCCCGGCGCGGTTGTGGTCATCGGCGCTCCCCTGGCCCCTCTTGCGGCCCCGGAGCCTTCACGGCCGTCCCGTGGAGAAAGAACGTCGGCGTACCGCACACCCGCGCCCGCCAGCCGAGTACCGTCAGTTGCGCCTCGAGCTCGTCGGGCCGATGGTAGACCTTCACGATCGTGAACTCGCGGCCGTCGGCGAGACGGCGCCGGCTGCGGGCGAGTCCGCCGAAGGCCTCGGCGTCGACCGGCGACCCGTCCGGCGGGCGCCGATTGTCCGCGAAGAAGACCCGGCCGCCCGGCACCAGGCACTGCGCCACCAGGCCCCAGAACGGAAGGAACGACCCGGCCGGGACGTGGGACAACCAGAAGCCGAAGAAGACGAAGTCGTAGCGCGCGGGCGGCCGCCAGCGAAAGAGGTCGGCGCACACGTAGCGGACGCTCGCGTTCCCCATCCGCCGCCGGTTCAGGGCGAGCACCTCGGGAGCGGCATCGACGCAGGTCAGCGTGGCGGCGTATGGGGCCAGGCGCTCCGTCCACAGCCCCGTCCCGCAGGCCAGCTCCAGGATGCGACCGGACGGACGGGCGGCGTCGAGCGCGGCTGCCAGCTCCCCGATCTCCGCCCGCCACCGGCGATTCCACTCCGCGCCCTGGTCGAAGGCCCCGCGACGGTGGAACCAGTCATCGTACTCCGGCGCACGAGCACGGTAGTACGCCACCTGCTCGGCGAGGAGGCGTTCGTCGTCGCCAGGAGCCTGCGTCGTAGTACCTGCCATGGAGGACTCCGTGCCGGCGCAGACTCCCAACGCGCCCGGCAGGGCGCGCTCGCGCCCGCCCGCCGGCTCACCCCGCCCGGACCTCCGCGGCCCGCGCGCGCAGCGCGTCGCCGGTCAGCCGGTAGACCGTCCAGTCGTCCATCGGGACCGCCCGCGCGCGCCGGTACGCCGCGATTGCCGGGGCATTCCAGTCGAGCACGGACCATTCGAAACGCCCGCAGCCGCGCTCCACCGCGAGCGCGGCCAGATGCGCGAGCAGCCGGCGACCGATGCCCCGGCCACGAAACGCCGGCCGCACGTACAGATCCTCGAGATAGAGGCCCCGCCGGCCCACGAAGGTCGAGAAGGTATGGAAGAAGAGGGCGAAACCGATCGCCTCGTCCCCGGCCCGGGCGATCACCGCCTCGGCGCACGGGCGCTCCCCGAAGAGGGCGCGCTCGATGTCGGCCACCGTCGCCTCCACCTGATCCGCCATCCGCTCGTACTCCGCGAGATCGCGAATCAGGCCCAGGATCAGCGGCACGTCGGCCGCGGTCGCCGCGACGATGCGCACCGGCGCGTCCGGTTCGTCCATCAGTCTCGTTCCCCGCCGGGCCCACCGATCGCCTGACCCGCCCGTCGCCTGCGGCTCCGCCGGGCGCCCAGCCAACCCTGCAAGAAGTCTGGAAGGGTTCTACGGCGCAGACTCCTGGAGCCCGGCCAGCGCCTGCTCGACGTCGGCGACGAGATCGTCCGCGTCCTCGATCCCGACCGAGAGCCGCACCAGGTCGTCGGGAACCGGAGAGCCCGGCCCCTCGGCCGGACCGCGGTGCTCCGCGAGGCTCTCGACGCCCCCCAGCGAGGTCGCGTCGTGAAACAGACGCAGCCGCTGCACCATCCGGCGCGCCGCCTCCGGGCCACCCGCCAACCGGAGCGACACGACCGCTCCGAACCTGCCGTCCATCTGCCGGGCGGCGATGGCGTGCCCGGGATGCGCCGGCAGCCCCGGATAGAGGACCCGCGAAACCGCGGGATGCCCGTCGAGGGCCTCCGCGATGCGCCGGGCATTGTCGGCCGAGGCCGTCACCCGCAGGCAGACCGTGCGCATTCCGCGCAGCAGCAGCCAGCTCTCGAAGGGGCCCAGGACGGCCCCCCGAAACCCGCGCTCGCGGCGGCAGCCGGACCACAGCTCGTCCTCCTCCGCGGTGACCAGCGCGCCGGCCAGGACATCCGAGTGTCCGTTGAGCTGCTTGGTCGCCGAGTGCATCACGAGGTCCGCTCCGTGGGCCAGCGGCCGGGAGAGCACCGGGGTCGCGACGGTGTTGTCCGCCACGAGGCGGGCGCCGGCCTCGTGGGCCGCCGCGGCGGCGTCCGCGAGGTCGGTCACCGCGCCGCTCGGATTGGCGGGCGTCTCGACCCAGACGATGCGCGTGGCGCCCGGTCGCAGCGCCGCGCGGAGCGCGCCCGGACCGCCGTTGGGAACCAAATC
>MKWU01007589.1_pt1 | contig 10281 bp, 11 predicted proteins | sample 809101 | NCBI WGS metagenome assembly MKWU01 (sample SAMN05860141, study PRJNA318959) | sponge metagenome | host: Aplysina aerophoba | place: Slovenia: Piran, Adriatic Sea, Gulf of Piran | collected 2013-05-07
GCGAGTCACTTTCTGTTTTGTACCAGCCACTGATGAAGACAACCGCATGGTTGTCGAAACATTTGGCAAATTATTTCAGATTCTTGGCTAGTGAAGTTCGGTAATAGATCAAGGATTATGGAAAATTTCAGCCAAACTTGGCAACCATGCTACATCCTCTAAGAGTGCTCCTTCGCATTGGTCAACCATGAAGATGGTCACTAGAATGCACTCCAGGAAGCTAAATGCAAGCTCACAGAAGCACCTGTCTTGGTTCATCTTGATACCAAACTACCCCTGCGGTTTGCAGGAGATGCTGTATCCTACTGTGTCTCTCATGTAATGCCAGATGGATCAAAGCACCCAATAGCATTTCCATCTCAAACACTAACTCCAAGTGACTGCAGCTACTCCCAAGTAGAGAAGGAAGCTCTTCCGCTCGTCGTCAGCGTTCACAAGTTTCATCAATACTTGTATGGGCAACATTTCACAATCGACACTGACCATAAGCCGCTGACTACTATTCTGGGGTCAAAGCATGGCATTCCTGCATTGGGCCGTGCTGTTGTCTGCTTATGTGTAAGACATTCAGTTATGGCCTACATTGGAATGCAGATGGTCTTTCGCAGTTACCACTACCAGAAAGCTTCATGCCAAGTGCTTTAGATGAAGCTACTGTGTTCAATGTAGCACAGATGCAGTCATTGCCTAACTCCTCCTCTGAACTGGAGGCTGCTACTAGGAGTTATCTGTTCTTGAACAGAGTGCTGAGGTATGTGAGACTATGGTGGTCTCAGTAGTTTCCAGAGGAGCTATACCCATATTGAGAAATGAGCTAACGATGGAAGGAGACAAGATAGTGTGATTGAGAATTTAGGTTGTGGTAGCTGCCAAACTGCATGTAAGGGTATTGGTTGAGCTTATCCGAATGAAGGTATTAGCCCACAGTTACGTATAGTGGCTTGAGTTGGAGGAAAAAGTGGAAAAGAAAGCAAAGGCTGGCTCCACATGTCTAGCAGTAAATTCAGGTCCTGTAAAAGCACATTTGCATCCCTGGGAATGGCCAGCAGTGCCATGGCAGTGTATTCACCTAGATGTTTTGGGACCATTCATGGGGAAGACGCTGTTGGTTGCTGCGGACTCACACTCCAAATGGACAGAAGTGCTGGAGATGAGTACCATGACAGCTGCCAAGACGGCTACTGTGTTGAGGGAGATGTTTGCTCGTTTTGGGCTGCCAGAGCAAGTTGTGACTGACAATAGACCACAGTTCACCTCGTCTGAGTTCAGTTGTCTGATGTTGGCCTTATCATCCTTCATTGAATGGAGTAGTAGAGCAGCTCGTGCAGACTGTGAAGCAGGTCCTGAAGGCTGGTTGACACAAGGGGGTAAGGTGTGAGTGGGGCGTTGGCCTCATTCCCGTTGCAATATCAAACCACACCCCATGCAATAACAGGAGTATCTCCAATTTCCTTTTTCTTTGGCCGAAGCCTACGCATTTGACTAGATCTGCTAAACCCCTACATTGCTGCCCAAGTTCAAAGTAAGTAAGCAGGTTGACTGGAAACCGTTCCATGACTTGCACAGTTGTGCCAGACATTTTTCAGTTGGTGAATCTGTGATGGCTCGCAATTTGCAAGATGGACCACCCTCAAGGCAGACAGAGATGAAAACACCATGTGAATCATATTCATGAAGGTCCTACCTAGCATGCAGGGTGAAGACCAGGAGAATGACTCAAATGGCATAGTGGAGGATGATGGTCCATTATCCTCATCTTCCAGTCCCAGACCCAATGTAGAACTGGACACTACTGCTCCAACAATGGTAGAAGTACTACAGCCAAACGAAGGCCAGGAGTCTGACAGTGATTTATCACCTGATAGCCCCAGGGTGACATCACGTTATCTATAACGTGATCTGCCTGCTGATCTGGATGCATCCACTTGATCATGCTCATCGGGTACTCTACAGTCTGAAATCTATTATAACTGATTGGCTTGTGTGGTTCTCTGATTATTTCAATATACACTAAGAATATGTTCTGCATCTTTTGCAGATATGCAGGAAAAATGTAGATGACGAAAATCTCGCTTGAATGCGCTTTGAAATGGTGGCACGGAATGCTTGGCTCAGCGATTCTAGCATGCCGGGATTATTGCTTGACATCTTGGTGTTCTGCTTCCATCTCATGACAAATCTTTTAAGAGAGGCAGATTGTATAATTATGCTTGGTCATACCAATGATATTCAAATACAGTGCCAGTTAACCATAGATAATCCAAGATATGTATATACGTTAGATAATCTAAGGTTGTATCCATCCGTTATGGATGGATCCAGGCCCATAGCCAACCTTCTCAGTAGGGGGGTTCTAAAATTTGATGTGTTGGAAACTTTCAAGAGCAAAGCAATTGAAAAAATGTGAAACCTTTTTTTAAGACATACATAGTTTTTCTTGTCCATACAGTCTCTTATGGGAACTTGAAACGAAATTCTTAGTGAATGCAAGGACTAAAATCATGCACATATATACCCCACAGGAGATACATGCATGTAGAATATATACGTAATTACCGTTAAAGAATGAACTCAATTTTGCTTGTAAAGTATAAAGATGCTTTTTGCATCAGTACATTTAACAAGTACAACATAATACAGCATCGTACACTCATAGCTACAATCAAAGTGTGAAGACAAAGGTGAAATCAATTGCACAAGTACTAATATTGATTGTTAGTTAGTTATCCTACTGTGTCTCCAACAAAACACTACTTAACTGTAGTTTCCTTGGATGCAGCTCCGCAAACAGCTGAACAACAGCATCAAGGTCAATGGCATACTGAAGTGGATGTGCATTAATGCTAGAGATGACAATCTGCTATCTGTCATGCCAGCTCTCATGAAGTTGCGGAGCCAACGTATGGTGCTTGCACTTTGTTCACACTTGCATGATGTTACTGGGAGTATACAAGCTAATTCCAATAAAACATACAAGTTTGGAAAGAGCAGTTTGTCACATTCTTTGAGAGCTTGGGCACAAGTAGTTGCTCTCTCACTGGTGGCTTTGCTCATGTGCATGTGCTTCCGTCTAGAAAGATCTTGCTCCAAGATCTCTGGTGATGGTAAATCCTGTGCATACTGCTGTGTCACACTGGAGAGCTCAACGTTCTCCATAGAGCATAGGATAGAAAGAACTGACTGAAGCAGATGAGAAGAGGTCTGAGCAAGGACTGAAAAGCACTCATCACGTTCTGTCATTATGTGGTCCAGAAATGGAATAGCTGCATTAATTCGGTACCACTCTTCTATCGTTTTGCTGTCAATGTTTGGCCTATGCCTCTGCCGAGCACAACTTCTCGGTTTGCGAGGCTCCACATCTACAGCTGCTGCCATTCTTTCAGCCTCTGTGTACATCTTGTGGAACTTCATATCCACACTCCCTCCGATCTCTTTGTAAAACTGCTTTATTTTTTGTAGGCTTCTACAATATCCATTGTAGTACTCTGCAGCTTCACTGTAATTTCAGCCAAATGTGAAAGATACTAATATGCTGTAAGAAACACAGTGATGAATTCAAAGTCAGTCACTGAATGCAGCAAGGATGTGGCTTGACTCTTTGAATCCATGTCCCATGTGCCATCTTTGAAGTTGTTGCTCAATTCATTCTTGTGCAATCCCAAACCAATGACTTCCAGGGTAACGACGATGAACTTGTAGTACTGATAGAAGTGCTGAAATGCAGAATGCCTTTCTGCCCAGCGAGTTTTGCAAAGATCAATCAAGGGTTTCCTTCTACCCGGCTCAATTACATTCCCTGTCACCACTTCTATTAGGAGCTCATTACGCTTGGGGCTATTCAAGAAGAACAAGCACATTGCTTTCATCCTATCAAGCACATTCCTCACTACTGGTAAAGCACACGAACGGCTAATGACTAGGTTGAGGCAGTGTCCACTACAGTGTGTATATGTTTCTAGTGGTGATTTCTTCTTAATATGTGCCTGTACCCCAACATGCTCGCTTGCCATGTTTGCTGCTCCATCATAGCCTTGACCACGTATGTCGCTTAAACTGCATGCCAAGATCTTCCAGATCCTTGCATACCTGTGCAGCTATTGCATCACCAGTTACTTTTTTGAGTTAGGAGAACTGCAAAAACTCCTCCCTGATATCTTTGTTGACATCTACAAATCTCACACAGAGGCATGAACTCGCGATTGAAAGATGTCACTTCGTCCACCAAAATGGAGTAGAATGGTGCTTGCTTCACTTCAGTGACAATGCTCTTCTGGATTATCCTCTTTCCAATGATGTCAATGATTTCGTTCTGGGTCTGGGGGGGAAGGTATGTTGCATCCCGTAGGTGCGGCCTCTCCAGGTGATTCTTCAGGATAGGATCATGATTTGCAAGGACTTTCATCAGAAACAAAAAATGCCTGGGTTACCCATTTAGTCGAGCTTCTCTACACCGCCTCGCAATGCAATGCATTGCCTGCCACAGTACAAAATACTCTCTGTGCAAGATTTTACAATGTGTCGGTTCTCTTGATTCCTGTCCAAAATCTGGGCATTCATACGCACATCAATATTGACTTGCAGATTTTCAACTGATCGGTGAAAATTCTTAGCAGCCATGACAGCATTAGCATGGAATTGATTCTTTTCACGATCATCAAAAATCTTTTGCACTTTAATCAATGCAGTAAAGAGCCTGTTTACAAGCGCACCTACCTGAGTCCTATTTGCAGCAAACAAAGCACAGAACTTGCAAAGCCATCATTTAAAAACCTTGCTGTAAACTAGCCAGGGGTATCTGCGAAGCCATTTGTGCTGAAATTGTACTGTAATATGTATGTGTTTGCAGTAATAACACCAGTCTTGGTCACAGTTAATGAACTTGAACTAACTACCGATATCGTACATGGTGTTGGAAGTGGAATGACTAGACAGTCTTCACTTTCAATGGATGGCATGCCCTTTAGGACGGCGTGGGTCGGCCTCTAGGGTTTCTCTTGATCACAGCCTAAGGATACCCGTTAGCCCTAAACACTTGTCTCAGGTGTTTGATCTCCCGCCACTTCGTGCGGCCATCACACACCTGCTCACCTCTGTGCCTTAGATACTGGATGATGCCTCTCTCTTGACTCCGGCTGGGCGGTTTGAGTCAAAGTTGAGGTATTGGTCATGAGTGTCTCTTGCGGAAGACTGAGGTGTGGACCTTTGCGCCCTTATTCTCTATTTGCAAATCAAGGAATGCAATTTTACCTTCCGTCTCCTTCTTTATCATGAACTGGATTGGAGGATTCAGTTCATTCAGGTGACGGTGGAATTCCTCCAGCTATTGGTCTCCGTGGGGCCAGATGACAAAGACATCATTGATGTACCTGCAGCATATCTTTGGTTTCCAGAAGGATGAAAGTGTTGGCCACATGGAGACCAACAGCTGGAGAAATTCCACCATCACCCGAACGAACTGAATGTTTGCCTCTGTGCGTCCAACATTTCATCCTCTTGGAAACCAAAGATAGGCACACTTAAACAGGTACGTCGATGATGTCTCTTGTCATCTTGAAGTGTTTAGGGCTAACGGGTATCCTGAGGAAGAGAAAGCTTAGACGTTGACCCATGCCGTCCTACTCCCCCCAAACCAGCGAGACCTTCTGCAATCTGCTGCTCTTCCTGTACGTCCCTGGACTCAGCGAGAGAATTGAAAGGGCATGCCAACCATTGGGAGTGAAGACTGTCTGCAGGTTCAGAAGCACCCTCAGAAGCGCCCCAGTGCTATTTTGGAACTGACCTCTGTTGTTTGTCACCTTCTTTCGTGTTTCCGTGGAAACGCACATGACTGCGCGTGATGTACGCGTGACTTGACAATCAAATGGTGTCATAATGAAGCACTCAACGCGAAATCGACACTATTTGAACCAATAATAGTTCCCAGACAAAGCGAAACATCATCGCACTGCGTACAGGCGGGTAGCGGCAACGTTTCCCGGAGCATGGCGGCCATTTTTTTATGTGATCTGCTCCCAGCGAAGAGCTAAATGGAGGTGAATTTACAAAAGCGCTCTGTGGTAAGTTTCAAGAGGGTTTTCAGGCAAGATGAACACTTAAATAGTTTGGTAAGGAATGTCTCTAGCCTTTCCATGTGTCATAATATTATGCAGTATTCCTATCCAGAGTTATTCGTCCCCGAATTTACATTCCAATCAGTACTAGTAGTTTCCTTGCTGTAACTTCTCAATGGAGTTCTGTAACAACTTATGACATGGAAAAATTAGGTACTGATTTCGCATTGATTGATGCCATCCTTGTCGAAAATTACCACACGGGCATTTACTACTATTTTACTTGCTTCATTTGCGCCTACATTTCTCGACAGAGAGAATTATTATTACCACAAATCATATGCCGGGTTACAAAGGGTGTCTTTGTCTTCTGTTTGGTACTAGTCTTATTCTGATCCAACGAAGCTTACACATGCAACCCTTGAGAAGCGCCTAAGTCACCACAAGAATGCAGTAGCAGAAGTTGCAAATTTTTGTCCATTTGCATGTAAGCACAGCTATTCTTATTATCACCATTGGTCTTTACTCACGGTAATGCTCATATAGCAACCAAAAATGGCACTTTGATATTCGCAGTACTAAACTTCTGCTTCGACTCTACGTGAAAATCTTTCGAGCATTTCCACACCAACGACTTCTGCACATTATTGGCCCTCTGAACAACAATGATCACCTTACCAAAGGTGGGTATCACACAGGCCATGAAGAGGAACATGAAATAGTAAGAATGAAAAGAACCGCACAAAATGGGGCCCATACTACTCAACACACAGATACGTTTGAAACGACGTCACAACATGTTATTACACATGTGGACGCCATCAAGAAGACAAACTGAAGTGGTATTTTAGGTAAGCTGATTGGAATAGAGGACGATTTGGGATTTATTATAGTTAAATGCCAGCTACGCAGTGTCTACAAAGTTTATACCACGTAGCAATTGGGCCCTTTGTGACTTAAATCCTGTAGAAGTCTCTTGATCACGATTGAACTATTACTTAAAACATGCCACTCAGTTTATACCTAATGGTAGCCAAAGTGCTCAACATATGGGATACAGCTGCATCACTCTACTATGGCTACTGTAATAGCCAAATTCTTATTTTCATATTTTATGTCTATTTGCAAAATGGCATTCAAATGAGTGTTTCGTATCTAAGGAAGCCCAGCTCTGTACTTACCTGTCTTGGTTAACTATTGACCATTAGACATATGTTTGACGTGTGTCTGAATATCCACTGCCAATCCTGCTGTTTGTGATTGTCTTGGAGGCAACTAGACACTGGGTGCTCAGTACTACTGATGAGAGCTTGTATTCCCCCAAATAGGCTTCTAGCATCGGGTGAACTGATTGTGAGCAAATATGTAGCAGAATCAATAACAATGATTGCAGGACATTTCGGCCATGAAGACCTTTTGTCAACTACGTACATAACTAAAGAAACTGCAATATGAGACATGTTATATAGCAACCACGTACTGGCCAATGGTGTTGTGTGATGAAGAGTGGGTGCGTAAATGACCAATGATATTGCATGATTGTGTTGTGTGATGAAGAGTGGGTGAGTAAATGACCAATGATGTTAAATGATTGTGCATGTGTTTGTGATTGGCTAAAGTAGGTGACAAATGATAAAAGTGGAAGCATGCACTGTTTACCAAACAAACAAAGCTAAGCTAGAGGCATGGTGACAATACACTAAAAACTAAAAGACAAAATGAGACTAAGTGTGGGGTAAGGGGTATGGGTTGAGGATGGGGTTCCAGACCATGGGTAGGAGGAGGCGACTGTCCAGGTTCATGTTTGGGGTGGCTTTTCTGATCTGGATGGCTTCCACAGTTCTCCTCAGCCAGAACCCTTCGGCTCTTCTTTGAACTGCTTGTCTGTGTTCACTCAGCCTGACTTCAGTGTCCTCTTGGTTTCTCCCACGTACACCTCTGGGCAATCTTTACAGGGGATCTCGTACACCACTCCTGTCTGCTTCTGCTCTGGGGTCCTGTTCTTCGCTTCTGCAATGTCCTGCAATCACTGCTATTGATTCTGCTACGTATTTGCTCATGATCAGTTCGCCCGATATCAACAAAGTAGCAATGAGCCTCTACAATATCAGGCTTCTAGCATGTTGGCAAGTTGACAGTTTGTAACAAACAGTCACTCTTGCCTGTGTTTTAGTGCTGGACATCAAGTGTCCTTGCACCAAATAAACACAGCATGTAGCTGAAAAATAAGTTACAGTGAGTACTATAACAGGCTTATGGATAGAACTCATGGAACACATTTGCCAATATACGAATACTTTTGGGACTACAAATGGTTACTAAGTCATCTATTTATGCAGCATTGCACTGTTGGAATACCTTACCATAGTCAGTTGTACACATGTGAAGTTGCCATGCTGGAATGAGGTAAAAGCCTTGTTTCGTAGAGTAAGACGACTGGCTAGTTCTTCATTCATTTTATTCAAATCCTTCACTTCTTCGACAGTAATTTCTGACTTTCCATCCAAGCACTCAGGAATATACCTGGGTGCAGCAGATGAACAGCAATACACAATGTGAAGTACCATCTCCCACACCATGGGCTGCATAGTGAGCAGTGAATGATAATGTTACTAATAGTGTGCAAAAGCTAACTGAGCAAAGCCAACCGCAACAGTGGCTGGAAAATCCAGGTATCGAAGCCTAGGATGATTCGTTAATGCCTTTTGAAACAAAGCCCGACTCAGTGCCATCGTATGAATTCCTCTCTGTAATGAGAAACAAGACAGAAGTGTTAATCAAGCAGAGTTCACTTAGGCAATGTCATATAATTACATAAACATATTCGTAATTCAGTAGTAACTGATATAGTGCTAAACTATGCACTACATTTCAATGCAAGGTACAGCATACACAATGCACCTGTGTAGTTGGCAATGTGTTGAAAATATCCTTTAGAAAGCCGCAATGAATATGCACACAAGTCATACATACATAATTAATTGGAAGCTATAATGTGTCTTGATGTAATGAGACAAAGGAGTGGATTCATTCTGCTAAAGCCATAAGCTAGTTGTTCTTTCAGTGTATACAAATTCACGTGACTATGTGACCACACATCTTACACCAACAGGAACTATTATCCAGGAAAAGATTGAGTAGATTGTGCTTTCTTCGGTTTATTGTGGCACAGGAGAAACAGCAGTCGTTTGTACATTACTTGTTGCGTTGCAGATCTGCCGCATGCCCGCTGAGAAGAAGCATTTGGGACAAGCCCAGGAATCATATCTGGTTATAATCCTCTCCCCAACAGTCAGTACGGCTGATATTTTGCTGTCGCTCCACACTCTTCCTCGTTCCGCCATCTTAACTAATCCTCTCCCCAACAGCCAGTATGGCTGATATTTTGCTGTTGCTCCACACTCTTCCTCATTCCGCCATCTTAACTCGTTTCACACCTTGGTTAAACCGGGGTTAAACCGGGGTCAACCCTACTGCTAAGCAGGATTGACTCTGCTTCTGTAACCTGGGTTTAACACGGATTCATCCCACTTCTGTAGTACCATGTAAACGCATTAACCTGGTTTGAACCCAGGTTCACCCCACTTTCACAGGTCCATGTGAAAGTGGCGTTATTTTGCCAACCATCAACAAATAGCATCAAGTATCAACTGTGCATCTAACAAATTCGTCTAGGAACTGTCCGATATTCTTACATCCTTAGTCAGGCACACTTGTTACCCAGTAAGAAACTCCACTGCCTTTGCCAAAAAGATACGAGGACTACAAACTACACTGCAAGGCACACTGGTGAGCATCATTGTCACCTCTTCACACAGGTGTCAATAGAGGTAGCACTGAAGGTGGTAGATGACGGTTTGCAAGGACCCTGTTTCCCAACATACAGGAAATACACTAGTAATTGTCGACACTAATATTAAAGTTTCCAAAAGATTTTGTTAAATCGTGTTAACTGAGTGTCCGTCTTCTGCTAAACAGCGAGCGATTTCTGCGCAGTTCCCATTGCTATTGTACCATCGGGAGCCTGAGATTCTTGAGGGACCTAGGCAACTGCCTCAAGCTGACCATGTGGGAGGAGAACTTGTTTAGGTACCTCCTCCAGGTATTGTCTGTGGCAGTCCAAAGAGGCAACGCTGCATTGGTCCTAGGAACAACCACTCCTCCCTCCCTTGCATGTCAATACTTGCATGCGTGTTCCATTGATTGATTTTTATTAATAATTTCTCCCCCA
>MKWU01007590.1_pt1 | contig 10280 bp, 8 predicted proteins | sample 809101 | NCBI WGS metagenome assembly MKWU01 (sample SAMN05860141, study PRJNA318959) | sponge metagenome | host: Aplysina aerophoba | place: Slovenia: Piran, Adriatic Sea, Gulf of Piran | collected 2013-05-07
CTACGGCGCTCTCCACCTTCGGATCTTGGTGAAAACCCTCTTCTTTCTCCGCCTCCAGGACCTCTACTAAAGGAGCTACGGCGCTCTCCACCTTCGGATCTTGGTGAAAACCCTCTTCTTTCTCCGCTTCCAGGACCTCGACTAAAGGAACTGCGGCGCTCTCCATCTTCTGATCTTGGTGAAAATCCTCTTCTCTCTCCGCCTCCAGGACCTCTCCCAAAGGAACTACGACGCTCTCCGCCTTCTGATCTTGATGAAAATCCTCTTCTTTCTCCGCCTCCAGGGCCTCTACTAAAGGATCCGCGACGCTCTCCGCCTTCTGCTCTTGATGAAAACCCTCTTCTTTCTCCGCCTCCAGGGCCTCTTCTAAAGGAGCCGCGACGATCATCTGAAGCATGACTACGATCTTCGCCTCTTTGGTTAAAAGATTTATCAGAAAAAGGGCGTTTCACACCTTCTTGTCTCGCTTTTGGATCCGCATCTTCGTTTGCGTTCTGCTCTTGAACCTCAAGCAATGCTACATCATCACTCTCTGAAGATACTAAAAAGTCTTCTTGTGGCTCTTCTTGTAAGCCTACTGCTGTTTCTTCTGAAGATTTTAATTCTTCATCACTATTTTCTTGGCTTTGGATAACGTCATCAGTGCTTGTAAGATCTGTCGAGCTTTCTTCTTGTAAAACAACTTCTGTTGCTTCTGTGCTTTCTAACGCTTCATCGGCGCTTACACTCTCAGCGCTCACAGGCTCTTCTGAGCTGTCTGATTCCAAGGCTGCTTCTGCTAAAGCTGCGGCTTCTGCCGCAGCCGCTTCGGCCTCTTCTTCAAGTATCTCTTCCTCTTTTGCAAAAGGTCGGATATATTTTGCAAGAGCATCCACAAACGCTTCTTCACCAAAAATTGTGTATTTTTTAACGTTTCGCACATCATTGTGGGATGCTCTGAGGATGGATAACATTTCTGTGTGCAGAGTATCGCCCAAAACCACAGCAGCGCGCATACGAGCCGTAGCCACATAAGAAACGGCCGTTGCTGTATCGTGTATGCTGTACACACGCCCCACACCTTCTGTCATAGGTGGAAAAGGCGCCTCCCAAATGTAATGTGGTGATTCGTTTTCGGGCAAACCTGGTTCAACACGTGACCCCTTAAAGATTTGGCATGATCCACCATCTTTAGCTCCCAGCAATACATCACCAATAGGCTCAAAAATAATAGTATGATCTAACGTATCTTTGTAGAAAATACGCATAATAACAGAGAAAAAAGGCAATCCACGCATAAAGTTATGCATTCCCTGAAGCGTCACAACGCATGTGTAGCGTGGTGGATCTGAGCACTCACGCCACTGTTTAGAAGACATGAAAGCAAACGGCAACGCAGCTTCTGACTGGTGACGTTCAATGATTTTCTCCACAATCATCATAGTTTTGCTAGCAAAATCAAATGGTCGTGATGTGTCTTTTTGTAAACTGATTATTTCAGAGTAATCACGTTTAATGTGAGCGCTGATTTTAATAATAAGCGGATGCAACTCCGCAATGATTGTATTTGTTGCTTTTTTTGTCATTTATTTTATTTAGCTTTTTCTAAGTATTCGCAGGTATTAGGATTGACCAGAATCGCTGCACCTGCCTCTATATGTGGGGGGACTTTAATATTTACGCCATTTTCAAGAACAGAATTTTTATAAGAGCTGGCCGCTGTTTGCCCTTTCACGACAGCATCGGCTTCTTTCACAATAACCTGAATACTGCTGGGAAGCACAACACTCACAATTTCTCCCTCATAAAGCGTTAGCGTTACAATCATACCTTCTTTAACGAAGATCTTTGCATCCCCTAGATACACCTCTGGCACAGTCGTTTGTTCGAAGGATTCTTGATCCATAAAAACATAACCTTCTCCATCCCGGTACACAAATGTGGCTTGACGTTCATCCAAAATAGCACGCTCCATTTCTTCACTAGAGCGAATACGCTTAATCTGCTTTGTTTGATCAAGAACGCCACGGAGCTCCACTTGAAAGTACGCTCCTCCCTTACCAGGTTGTGTGTGCTGCATACGCACAACAGACCATAGTTTGTTGTTTTCTTTCACAACGTTTCCAATGCGTAAATTGGATGGTAAAACCTTCATAACAGCTCCTGAACTAACTCGTATAATTATAGCACATGTATGATCATATAACTAAAGTCATTCAACAAAGCTTGCATCACTCACCCTGCAATCCGGCGTCCAGACTCAAAAAAGCATGCAGATGCCCCAGGGTAGTATTCAGAATTAGCTCTATTTCACACACAGACAGAAATTCTGCACACAAGAATAAATGTATGTTTCTTTCTTTTGATTCCTCCATGTCCCAGCATTCTATATACATTTCCGGTTTACAGACTTTGAAAGAATATGCAATAATGCCACAGGATTACATTATGAATCATATATCTATTAATAATAGCACTGTACAGGTGCATGCAACTATTTTACTTTCATCAGCATTGCTAGCCGTATCAGCGCAAGCGTGCATTCCTTTTGCACCTGTTCCCTTGACTGCTCAACCCGCAGCACTTTGCCTTATTGGGCTGATGCATAACACACGTCTGGCTATTCTCTCTGTATTTACTTATCTTTGCGCAGGCGCTATTGGCCTTCCTGTTTTAGCACACGGATCTGGGGGATTTCATCACTTTATGGGGCCAACAGCAGGTTATCTTTTTGGATTCATTCTTTGTGTTTATGTTGTTTCAAGGGTTAAAAACCTATCATTACCTCATGCACCATTGATAGCGTGTGTTTTAGGTTCATTGGCGACTATTGCATGTGGAACGCTATTTTTATCAACCATTATCGGCTGGAACAAGGCATTCTTTTTCGGATGCGCCCCTTTTATTGCTAAAGCGCCGCTAAACGCGTTACTTGCAACAAGTGGGTATTATTTTTTAAACAAAACAAGAAACTAAATTTCAAGTTCTTCATCTTTTTGACTCGCGCTTTCCTTTTGCTCTGAAAACGCTCTTTGCGCATCTAGAAGCCAATCCGGCTTCATGCGCGCAGAGCTTAGTTGATCAGATGTTTGCGCGTAACGCGTTTCAGACAAGTTAACATCCACCGGCTCAGATTCCGACCACCCTTCATCATCTTTATCAACGCTCTTATGCTTAGGTGAAGCTATAGGCGCTCTTTTGGAAACAGGAGGAGCAGATTCTGCAAAAGGGTCACTTGTATCGCTCCATGACAAAGCACCACTTCTCATCATGTTCATACCAGCCGGTTGCTCTCTAACAGGCATAACTTGCCCCTGAGGTTGCATGGGCACATTAAACAGTGGAACATCTATCCCTTGAGCAAACACAGCGCGTGATTCCACTACATCCATTTTTTGCTTCTTGAGGCTTATTTTGTGCTTTATAAAATCGTTATCTTCATCTTTTTCTGTCCAGATATTTGCCACATAAACCCCCTGTGTAAGCAAAAAGTGTAAAGCCACGTGTTTCGGAAGTTGCTGCACATAACAACCTCGCACGAAGTCTCCTTGGCAAAGAGGAACATGGGAAGCAAGATTGCTGTCTTGAGGCAAAATTATCACCACTTCTCCTTGTTGCTTTTGAACATCCAACGTTGTTGTTTGCAACGCTGAAACGACAATATTAGCGCGACTTTCAGAAACAGCACGAATAAATACAGACTCAACGTCAGAAGATTTTTCTTCTTCATGTTGCACAATCTTTTCTGCCACAACAAGCTCAACACTTTCTCGCACTACACTGAACGATTGCAGCTCTATAGGCGTAGAAAAGGTAATAAAAAACCTCCACCCTGAGGATATTTGTTGATGGGTTACTTCTACAGAGTCGACACGCCCTTCAATTCCCATGAAAGAAAACTGTGGAAAGTCTTCTCCATCCACCTCAAGAATGCATGTTTTGCCATCGCAACTCTTTAATCTCCACAGTGCACTGACATTAAGGATCTTAAAGCGGTGAATTTTTCCTAACAAAGGCTTTTTCTTTTCCGTCTTTTCAGCATTTTTCGATGCTGATTCTTCCACAATAACACCACCATCAAACAGACCACCTTCATCAGTCAACACATGTGTTTCACGGTCCTTTTCTTCCTTTCGATCTTCCTCATTCATCCAACCAAACAGGCTCTGATCTTCAGTTTCCTTAAGAACATAATGCTCTTTTTCTTTCATGAGCTCTTCTTTTTTACGCTCTTCCATAAAAAAAGCCTTTTGAGATTCTTCTTCTAAAACATTAGCGCTCATAATAAACGTCAATAAGAGATTGCACAATAATATGTAAGCCATACCCACCCTATCTTAAGATTCTCAATTCACGAAGTGCAGGTCAATATCTTAAGCTCTCAATAAGTGCAGTTTGCGATCAATAACGGCTTTTTGGGACAAAAATTCTTCATAATCTTTACCTTTCAGAGCTTCAGGGGGCAGTTTATTCACTTTTTGCGGATTCACGCGCTTACCTTTGATGCGCACTTCATAGTGTAAGTGAGGGCCTGTGCTCAAGCCCGTACTCCCCACATACCCAATCACAGATCCTTGCTCCACACGCGCGCCTTGTTTTAAGCCTTTCACAAAACTATGCATATGGGCATAAAGTGTAGAGTAGCCCTTATCGTGCGAAAGCAAAACCGTATTGCCGTATCCTTTTTTAGAGCGCGTCAATTTTTTCACAATGCCATGCCCTGCAGCCAAAATAGGCGTGCCAGTACGCGCCGCAAAATCCACACCGGGATGAAATCGCGTGTATCCACGAATAGGATGTCTACGACGCCCAAAAGAAGAAGAAATATGCGCACCACGAATAGGTGTCACCAAAAGTTCCCGATGCAACGGGTAGCTGCTTTCATCAAGGTACATTTCGACTTTGCTACGGAAGCTATGAACACAATATGCAGAGAGCTTTTTATGCTTCATTGATATCTCAGAGTACAACAACCTTGTGTTACCAATAAAGCCAGTTTCCTTGTCGTAAGATTTCTCTGCAAGAATTTGAAAGGAGTCTCCCTTCCGAATCTCTCTTTGAAAGTCTAAAGCATGCCTAAAAATCATCATGCTTTTTTCTATCAACGTCGGATCAATGCTACATTTCTGCGCATCGTAGTAAAAATTCTTTTGCACAACACCTTCATAAAGCTCAACCGTTTTTGCCAAGTCTTCAGGAGGAGATTCTAGCACAAACTTCTTATCTTTTAAGCGTAAAATCACTTTTTTCATGGAGGGTGTGAAGAAAACAACACGACCACATACAGGCCCACTTTCTTCAAAAGTTTGAAAGATAAAAACATTTTCTTTTGCATGACAAATTGCGGATTTTTCTGTGCGCGCAAAATAATGGATTTGACGCACAATTTGTGCCGCATGATCGCTGGGAACAGAGTGACGCATGAGAGCGCTTAGTATTTTTTCATTTTGGCGTGTTTTAATCTGCAACCAAGCAGATTGCATGTTATCTGCTGAAGACGAGAGGGTAGATTTTGCAAAATCTAAAGATAACGCACGCTCTGATTGGTCACGCTCTGCCTCCAAAATTTCTTCTGTCACTTCTTCCAAGCGCAGCGTTGCGGCTAATTGATTTTTGCGATAAATATCATAGAATACAACAATCAGCCCAAAAAGGAAAAAAAGAAGAGCAAAACCTATTTCTTTGGATAAATAACGCCTCACTCCACACCTGGCACCCCAACAGCGGTTGAGTACGCAGAGCGAAACACCTTGTCAGGATATACGTATTTGTAAATATCCTGCGCAGCATACATGGCTTCCGAAAACCCCACAGCTATTAATTTGCGCTTGTTTTGATAGGTGTTAACATCACCCACAGCGTAAACACCCTTCAAAGACGTTTGCATCGTTGTAGGATTAACAATAATGCGTTTACCTTCCAAATCAATGCCCCACGTAGCCAATGGCCCCAAATCTGTTGCAATACCAAAAAATGGTAAAAGATAATCGGCTTTTAGTGATTCTTGTTTATCATCAAAATCCTTAATAATCACTTGACTCAGCTCATTACCTTCTCCTTCCACTCCGTGCAATACAAAAGGAGCTTTCACAACAATGGTGCCATTTTGAATGGCTTCTTGTAATGCAGCTTGCGTAGACTCATGCGCACGAAACGTTGCGCGTCGGTGAATAAGCGTTACTGATTTTGCAATATCTTTGAGAATAAGCGCCCAATCCAAAGCAGAGTCACCACCACCGGCAATAACAACATCTTTGCCAGAAAACTGCGCACTTTCTTCAATAAAATAAAGAACTGTTTTTCCTTCAAAGCGATCTATATTTGGCAAAGGTGGTCTATTAGGCACAAAGGCACCAGCACCCGCAGCAATTAAAAGTGCACGCGCAACCACTTTTTCTTGTGTTTGAAGCATAAGCTCGAAATCATCATCAACATTTTTTGTCAAACTCATAACGCGTCGAGATAAAATATATTCTGGTTTAAAAGGTTTAGCCTGCTCTTCTAAGCGCTCAATTAAGCCTCCTCCTGTCACAGTGGGAAGGGCTGGAATATCGTAAATTGGCTTTTCTGGATAGAGAGAGGAGCACTGACCGCCTATCTTGTCCATGCCTTCAATCACACAGGTTGCTAATCCTGCCATACCTAATGCAAAAACTGAGAAAATCCCTACAGGCCCTGCACCAATAATTGCAACATCCTTTTTGGCTCGAACCTCACTCATCTCTTTGTATATTAACACACCTCTTGTTAGAAAGGTGATATACACAATAAAAAAATCTAGTGTGCTACAATTTTTTTCACAAAATCCATTCCCCTTATCACAGAATAATGAAGAAAACCTTTTCTTGCGCGTCTATCACTGCTAACATATACTGTTAGCAAGGCGAGCCCCCATCGTCTAGAGGTTAGGACACCGCCCTCTCAAGGCGGAAACACGGGTTCAATTCCCGTTGGGGGTACCAGATATGAACAAAGACACGTCATCCATTTTGCTATCATCTCAAGAACAAACAGAGCGCATAGGCGAAACTATAGCAGGGTTGCTAAAACCTCATGATGTCATAACTGTATCAGGACCATTAGGGGCAGGAAAGTCTGTTTTATGCCGAAGCATTATTCAAACATTATGCCCAAACGTCACACATATACCAAGCCCAACGTTTTCTATCATTAACACTTACAGCGCAAAACACTTTTCGTTATTTCACATGGACCTTTATCGCATTAAGAGCTCATCAGAACTCACGATAATTGGTGTAGATGAAGCGCTTGGGGATACCACTGTATTTTTAGTGGAATGGCCTGATCTATTTGAACAAAAATACATTACCAACACCACACGTTTGTTACGCATAACCATGACTATGCAGTCAGATCAAAGAACCTTAACGTTTGAAACACAAAAATCATGCCCTTTTCCTTACGAGAGCATGATTGATTATGAATCAAACAACATGTTATAACGTTTTGGCTTTACCACAGCTATAGTTTTTTTGTACATTTCATCATCAAGAACAGAGGATTTCCAAAACATGTAGCAACGAAAAAAAGCCAAACAAAATTAAGCAATCAGGTGTGTGAAGCAAATCTATATTGCAAGAGTTTAATTTTTTACTATCTCCCACACACAAACTTTATCCATCCTGCACATCACCGCCACTTTTGCTGTGCATCTCTATATAGAAAATAAGTTTACTAAAAGCGTACTCTTTTCATTTTTTTTACCTCAACACATAATGCTTGCGCATCCGCAATTTCTCTTTTTATTTTTTTTACCCCAACACAAAATTTTTGCTCAGCCGCAATTTCTCTTTTTATTTTTTTTACCCCAACACAAAATTTTTGCTCAGCCGCACTTTCATCTCCCTTACAGAAAAGCTGCAGAGATAATAATAAGTCGCGGCGTACCTCTGCATACATTTTTGAACAAGAGAAATCTGTTGTCAAATCATCCACATCTCTCACAAAAAGAAAAGCCATAAAAAAGGTTCGCATACCAAGGTATAATTTAAAATATTCAATAATCGCCATTTTCCTTGTAAAAATTTCTGTAATTCTATCTTTCGCCATATCGTCTGGCATAAAAACAGAAAGTTGTATCATGATTCTATCGGAAAAGGATTTTATTGCCAGATTATTCATTACAGAATAATCATTGCCTTGGAGATGCGTTAGAATCTTTGCTTGAGAGCATTCTAGATTGTCGTCAGTTATTGCAGCGCAGAAAAGGGGTCCATGGACTGAACAACAAATTACAAATATAGCATTTATTCATTTCACAACAATCACCTTTTCCTTTTTTCTCAGATGTTAAAAAACATGCTTTTTATGTATCAATAATCATGATAGCACAATCAGTTTGACAAACATCCTATACTCATTACTGCACAGCAATCATCAGAAATAGTCTCCTACAATCAGCATTCTTTGTAATCAATATCATCACTATCCAAACACCCTCAGGTTTCTGCCATCACTACAATCTAAAGCTTTTATTAAGTTTCAAGACGGAGCACTCCTCACGAACAGGCGTACCGGTAGCAACCCTGCCCTTCAACTTCTGACTGCGAGTTAAAAAACAAAAAATGAAATTCTGCACAGATTCAAAATATCTCGTATCTTCTTGCTCAAACTTGAGAGTGACGCCTCTGCTTTGCAGAACTATCGCAAAGTGTTATATATCAAGCATATACTCAAGACCTGATTCTTTATCAACAGAATCTTTGTCACACAGAGATTCATACATCACAATAATAATGATTTTAACATAGAAAACACACCTCCCATACACTCTTATTTCACAAACATTATCGGCAAATGTATTATTTTTTATCACAGGTGCGTTTGAGGGCGTTCTTTTTGAGTGCAGCCATCAAGGCAAGAGATGCTCTGCTAGCTTGAGAGTGATTTTGTTTGCAGGAGTGCTTCACATATAACAAGAAATTCTTAAAAACAGAGCTATAGTTATCAAGATAACGCATTGAGTTTTTGTGACAATCGCCCTTTATCCAATCAAAATCGTCGGATATCTGAGCGCAACTTGAAGCCATTTTACGTATATCGGACCAGACTAGTATATCGGGACAGTAACTGGGTGCTCGTTGCACAATATCTATTATTGGTTTTACAAACTGCTGTAATTTTTCAGGATCACAGTCATCATCGTACGTTTGACCGTCAATTTCAGCGTCGAAATATGCCTCTAGGATATATTTGAAATCGTGCTTTTTGAGTGCATCCATAAAGTGAAAATGTTCAATGATAGCTTGAGATTTATTTTTGTTGCAGCATTGCTCCACACACAACCAGAAGTGAAAAAAAACAGAACTATAGTTATCAGGATCAATCATTGATTTTTGGTGACAGGCGCCCTTTATCCGATCAAACGCGTCGGATATCTTAGCGCAATTTGAAGCCATTTCTCGTATATCGGACCAGCCTAGTATATCGGGCCAGCTTTGACTGGGTGCTCGTTGCACAATATCTATTATTGGTTTTACAAACTGCTGTAATTTTTCAGGATCACACCCATCATCGTACGTTTGACCGTCAATGCCAGCATAGAAACATGCCTGTAGATCGATTCCGCAATCATCAATCAATGTTTGACTGTCTGACCACCAGAATGCTTGTGCATCAGAATCAGAAGCGCCATAATCGGAAGCAGAAGCTCCATAAACGCGTAAACAGGTGAAGAATAATAATATTAATGTCATAAATACTCCATTAGCATAATATTACAGTATTTATTCTGTTAGGAAAAGCTTAACACTTTATATATTTTCCATCTGAATCTTCAGTCAGACCTATAGGTTTTGTTCTTTTTTTTGCATCACCAAATCAAGCAGCATGATATTTGGTTGTAGCTACCCCAGTAAGAGCGCAAGTATTCGGTGGCGTATCTGACATGCTCTTTGCAAAAATTTCTTAAAGCTAATAATAAGCTATGATATGCATCTATGTATTTTGGAGTCATATAGCGAGCAATGCCTTTGTTTGCGCAAACATCATATTTTTCTTCCAATTCAGAAAAAAAGTAAAAGAAGGTTTCCATATCACAATAAAAATTACCATCGCTAGAAGCCCTGAGAGCATTTTGTTTATCGCCCTCAAACTGATCCTCAAATCGATAGAAGGCATTCCTTCTTATCATTACCTCATTAGAGCCATAATTAGTTTCATCTTGCGCTCGCTTCAGAGTGGCTAGTATTGGTTCTGCCAAACCTCTTAATTGATCCAGATCATTTGTATCCAAAGAAGCTGCAGGAAGAGTGAGCACACCTCTATACGGATCCAGAAGT
>MKWU01007591.1_pt1 | contig 10279 bp, 9 predicted proteins | sample 809101 | NCBI WGS metagenome assembly MKWU01 (sample SAMN05860141, study PRJNA318959) | sponge metagenome | host: Aplysina aerophoba | place: Slovenia: Piran, Adriatic Sea, Gulf of Piran | collected 2013-05-07
TGCCGCGCTGGAGGAGCCGGATGGTGGGAAGCGACTCTCCGTCCCAAAGCGCTTGAATGAGTTCCAGTTCGGTCCGGTTGCTGGTCCATTCCGATATTTCCTGACGAATCCGTCCCAAGCGCTCCTTGTCCTTCTGCGATGCCTCGCCCAAGATCTCTTCGTCGCTGATCTCGACTGTCGAGCCGAACTTCTCGACAAGGTCCTTCTGGGCCTCGTCGCGATCTTTCGCATCAGCGGCGAATGCGATTCGGAAGTTCTGCCGAACCGCGCTCGGCACTGCCTGGATCTTGGACTCAAACAGCGCGTCTCGGTACGGCTGGCTGATTTCATCAAGCTGCTCCATCAGGCCTTTGACCTTGGCGTCGATGGCGCTGTTGTGTTTGTCGATGTGCTCCTTCTCGGCCGGGGAAACCGTGTACAGCAGGCGGTTCTTCGGCTGAATCCAATCCGACGGGTTATAGGCCCCTGAGAGCAGGGCCAAGAAGCGGTAGTAGTCTCGCTGGGGGATCGGATCGTACTTGTGGCTGTGACAGCGGGCGCACGAGAGCGTCAGGCCGACCGCGCTGCGAGACACTTTATCGATGAGCGCAAACAGGGTGTCGTAGCGGTCGGCAGGCCGGTCCGAGATGTCCTCGTCGGTCGCATCGAGAACCGTTCGCAAGTAGCCGGTCGCGATCAGCGTGTCGAGCATCTCAGGCGAGAATTGCTCGGCATTGCGCCAGTCGTAGAGTTCGTCTCCAGCTAGCTGCTCGATGAGAAAGCGGTCCCAAGGCTTGTCCGCGTTGAACGAGTCAATGACATAGTCCCTGTACCGCCACATCCCGGGTGACAAGCTGACCTGGTGAGCTTGGAAGTCCTTGCCCTTGGTATCAACGTACCCGGCCGCGTCGAGCCAGAAACGCCCCCAGCGTTGACCGTAGAGGGGGGACTCCAGCAGTCGGTCGAGCAGTCTGCCATAGGCGTCGGGGCGCTCGTCCGCAAGAAACTCTGCCGCCTGCTCGGGAGTGGGAGGCAGGCCCCAGAGATCGAAGTAGGCTCGTCGCAAGAGTGTCTGTCGCGGTGCCTCTGTTGAGTAGGTGAGGCGGTGCTGCTCGAGTTCTGCGAGCAGGAAGGCATCGATGGGCGTTCGGACTGCACTGGCCCCCTCGACTGTTGGCGGGGCCGATGCAAGCGGTGCTTGAAAGGCCCAGTACTGGCGGTCGGATGCGGTCACAGGTGGTGCTTCCGACTCGGTGAAGGCACGGTCCAGTGGGTTTCCGAGATCGACGTAGTCGGCGAACTGGCCTTCGTCGATCCAATCTCGGATGAGTTCGACCTCGGCGTCGTTCAAGGGCGCGCTCGCTCCTTGAGGGGGCATCACTCCATTCACCAATTGGCGGACGAGGATGCTCTTTTCCGAGAAGCCCTCCAGCACAACCGGGCCGTTCTGGCCGCCGCGCAGGGTCGAGGCCAGAGTATGCAGGTCCAGACCGGATTGAGGGTGATCCCCGCCGTGGCAGGAGACGCAACGCTCGTTCAGCAGCGGTTGAATTTCCTGCTCGAATCGAGCGATTTGGAGTCGCGCCTGCTCGGGCAGGCCATCGCCCTGCTCTGAGCGAGCGCCTGCTTCGATCCAGCGTCGGATCGTTTCGACATCAACCTCCGGGACCTGGCTCTTGAAGGCCTTCGGAGGCATCTTGCCTTGCGAAAGTTTCTGGTAGAGCAGGCTTTCGTCGGGAGAGCCTCTCTTGACTACCGGGCCATTGAACCCTCCCCACAACACGGTTCGAGCCGTTCGAAGATCAACGCCTTGCTCGGGGGAACTCTTGCCATGACACGTCAGGCAGTAGGTCGAAAGGATCGGTTGGACGTCTTTTTCGAAGATCGGAACATCTTCTGCCGTGGCTGCGCCGCTGGTGGCGGCCGCGGCCAGAAGGCCGACCAGCAAACGAGCATTCATACCGTATGAACCCCGTTGTCCAACAAGTCCCCTATGACTCGGGCTCCTGTGACCGTGACATCAGCAGGAGTCTCCAGCCGCCCTGCGTGCGGGTAGGTAGTCCTGCGGTGGTCGAGGCCAAGTTGGTGCAATACCGTCGCGTGCATCTCGGGGACGCTGACGCGATCAACGACAGACCGATAGCCGAAGTCGTCCGTCTGGCCATAGATCCAACCGGGCTTGAAGCCGCCGCCGGCAAACCAGATGGTGAACGCGTTGCGGTTGTGGTCACGGCCATCGTTGCGCTGCGTCGTCGGCAAGCGGCCAAACTCGCCAGCCCACATCACGATGGTCTCGTCGAGCATGCCCCTTGCGTCCAAATCCTTTACGAGCGCAGCGGCCCCCTGATCGGTCTCGGCTGCGATCTTGAGCATTCGCTCCTCGAGCTTGTCGTGGTGGTCCCAAGGCTGGCCCGGACTGGTCGTCACTTGAACGAACCGCACCCCAGCCTCGACGAGTCTCCTCGCCATCAGGCAGCGCAGCCCGTATGGACCGCGAACCTCATCGTCTACCCCATACAGCTTCTTGGTTTCTGGCGACTCACTTGCTATGTCAAGGACATCCATGGCCTCGACCTGCATGCGGGCTGCCAGCTCGAAATTCCTGATGCGGGACTCAAGTTCGGTCTCGCCGGGTCGAGCGTCGAGGTGAAGCTTGTTGATGCGGGCCAAGTACTCCAAGCCCTGTTCCTGCACGCCTGGCGGCTGCTGTTCGGCGGGCTTGAGGTGGTGAACGGGCGAGCCGCTCATGTTGAACTCGATGCCCTGGTAGAGCGCAGGCAAGAAGCCATTGGCCCAAAGCAGCCTGCCCCCGATCGTGTACCCCTTCGGGTCGCGCAAGACCACGTACGCGGGCAGGTTCTGGTTTTCCGTGCCGAGCGCGTAGCTGATCCAAGCGCCCATGGCCGGGCGCCCCGCAAAGATCTTGCAGGTCAGCAGCATGTTCAACCCCTCGGAGTGGTTGTTGTGCTCGGTGTGCATCGAGCGGATGAAGCAGAGCTTGTCAACGATTTCGGCTTGGTGCGGCAAGGCCTCCGAAATGTCCATCCCGCACTCCCCCCGCTGTTGAAATTCGAAGGGCGTAGGGAGCAATGTGTTTGTGTTACCGGGCTGGTGGATCTCAACCCCGTCTGGATGGGGTTGGCCAGCGTATTTCGCAAGTAGCGGTTTCGGATCGAACAGATCCATCTGGCTGGGACCGCCGTTCTGGACCAGTTGTATAACGGCTTTCGCTCGAGCGGGAAAGTGGCCCTTGCGGGCTCGTAGGTCGTTGTAGATCGGCGTTGGCGCAGCTTCGGAATTGGCGGCGAGCAGGTGCGAGAGCGCAATTTGGCCGAAGCCTAGGGAACTTACTCCCAAGAGTTCGCGCCGCGTCATTGGTAGACCGCCCGCACTAAGCATGAGTCGTCCGTTAGGTTAGGCCAAACGGAGCCGGTGCGCAATTGAGCTTGCGGGCGATTGCAGGCTGGCGGACTGCGCCTCTACCGGGCAAGTGTCGAACCTGCTGGCTCGCGGTGCAAGGTTTCAACTCATCGCATCCTCCTTGCTAGGGCTCGCCCTGGCGCAATAGCAATATAGTTCCCTAAGAAATGTACCTGTTGTATGGAGTCTTGTAAGAGCTTGGCTGTATCCTTTAGACTTTCAATGTGGACGCATTGCTCAAGAACCCCGTTTCGTACTTACTTCTCATAGCAGTCGTAACCTTAGTCTGGAAGTCCGGAGCGTGGTACGGACAGGTCAACAGTGACCGCAAGTCCTTCAAGGAGTTTATGAAGGAGATCAAGGATGACATCTCTGGCATTCGAGACAACATCCAGAAGATCTTTGATCGGCTGCCCCCTCCCCCCACTGCTGCCAGTGCCAGCCCTGCGCAACTGACTGACTTCGGGGAGAAGGTGGCAAGAGGCATCGATGCTCACGAATAGGCATCCTCTACTGCTAAGACGATTCTTGACAATCATGCTTTGTTAAGCCTTAAGCCATATCAGATTGAGTCTTTCTGCCAAAGCTATGTCGAGCGGGGATCGGAAAAGGGGGGAGTACTAGAAGAAAAAGTACAAATAGCGATTTATGAATTTGGGATTGATCGGGATAGCGTATTGCCTGTCCTGAGGATTCCGCTCCGCGAAGCATTGCTGAAGCGCCAAGAGGCACTCCGAGCGGCACGGCCCGTCTAGGTTCGTCGCGCTCTCCCCATCACTAGATGTTGGGCTTTCGCCAGTCGAACGACAAGATCACGGTTCGTTGACAGCGAGTATCCGTGAATCGACGCGGCAGCAGCATGCCTTAGGCTGGAGCGCGATCAGTGGGATACGCTTGAATTTGCGGCTCCCAGCGGGTGCCTTGGTCAGGCTAGCAGATGAAACGCGCTTGGAGCGGCGACGAGATAGCGCATGGAAGTGCTGGATCCGGTGGCGGCCCAAGAGACACACCGAGGCTGGCTCAGGCTTGCGAGGCAGTCGAGTAGCGCTCGTGCGGAGCCTGCCATGTTGCGCCGCTTGCCACCCATGTATGTTTCGTCAACCTCGACCGGGCCTGTGAACGGGTTATCGGTGTCCGAGCGCTTCCAGCCTTCGCGAATGCGGTGAAGCATGAACCACGCCGTTGGCTGGCTGATGCCGAGATCGCGGTGCAGCTTCATGCTGCTGACGCTCGTGAGGCTGGTGATCTCCATCTTGGGGATGACCAACCCGACCGGGCCCTATTCCATGAAGGTCATCGGTGAGCCAAGCTTCCTACAGCATGGGCAGTGACTGCTCAGCCCTCAACCTCGCGTACCCGGCCGGGCGACCAGGACCCCAAGGCATTCAGAATGCCGCCAATCAGTGGTTTCAGGTCGTCCATGCGGTTTGAAGATGCGCGAACGATCACTACGCGCAGGCCAGGAAAACGCAGATTCTGCTGGTGCTGAAGACCTCGATCCATAGTTATTGGGGCATCGAATCGCTCGCAAGCCCGTCCAAGCAGGTCGCCGTTCTTTGCCCCGGCCCAACCCTCGCCTTGCAGAGTACTGACGTTGTGTCCAATCAGTTCCGCAGCGGGAGCACGCGGCAAACTCTCGTCAAGCAGAACGAGCACTGGCCGGAACGGAGTCGCAGGCCAAATCCAGTGCGGCTAGCGCTTGTTCTTTGGACACCGATGGGAACTGATCGACGAACTGGTCGACCGTCTCTCCACCCTCTAGGTAATCGAAGATTGACTGAACCGGCACGCGCGTACCGTAGAAGACCGGTGTGCCCCCTGATATATCCGGATCGCTATGCACAACCGGGTATGATTCGATCTGCACACGGTTATCATAATCTAGCAATCTCCCGAATCCTTCGGCGGAGCCATCGCCAACCACGAGCCGCCGACTCTAGGAGCCTGTGGACAACCGCACACGGAGACCCGATCTGAAATCTCCGTGGCTGGCGCAGGCCGAGGCCGCGGCTAGTGGAAGCTTCGCAGGTAGCCCCACAGTCGACATGGGGCAATCACGCGAGGGGATCAGTCCAGAATCTCAAGAATCAGTTCATTCGCACCTGGGGGCTGCCTTGAACTTTTGCACCGCTAGCAGCCGCACAGGACCGATGCCTTTTTCCGATGTGTTGAGAGAAGCGACTGCACCGGTAGTCCGCCTTGTTGCTACGACGCTCCGAGCAACCGGATTGGCGCGTCCGGCTGTGATGAGCGATTCCAGCCCCTGGCAAGGCTCAGTCGCGCACTCTCCGCGTCGCGACTCTGGAGCGCGGAGGTACCGTCTATGACGCGTTCTGCGATCGCGGAATTGAAAGAGGGATGAAATGAAACTCCGCTACTAGGCCGATACCGACAGCCTTTATGTCGAATTCAAACGAAGCCCTGGCAGAGAAACACGTGAAGCGTCCAGCGTGCTCAACGGCGACCTAGATGCTGAGCGAGCTGTCGTGGGCTTCGATATGGCCAACGAGTCGACACGTTCAGATCTCTCCACGTTAGTTCTGCGTGAGTCCTGCGTGCCAGCACTATGCAGCAGTCTTGACACGTCTAGGGAGCTGTCTCCCAGCGGGCACGGATGCCGGAGGCAACAGTGGTTGTGGTCGCCAAATTCGAGCGGCCTGCTCGGCCCGCTTGCATGCTTCTCAAGGTGTCCGAGCGGTCCGGCAGTTGTTCCGCAGCGGGCTGCAAGAGCACCCAGACCAAGAGTTCCCCGAATCCCCGGTGGCGGTAAGATACCTTCCATTGTTGTCGATCAGGCCTCGATCTCTTCGGCACGTGGAGGGCAGCAGCGATGCGAATAGCGGCGACAATCCTCTGCTTGGCAGTAGCGACTGGCTGTGCCGAGCAGCAACTGTACCTTGCGGTCCTGTCCGGTCCCTCGGACATGGTCACGGGAGGAGACGCGCTTGTTGAGGTATCGGGGGCCGGCGAAAGCTCGTTGCAAGTCGAGCTGAATGGCCGCGACGTCACTTCCTCGTTCCGGGGTGGTCTCGACCCGTCTCGCCTGGTTGGTTGGGTGTCCGAACTGAAGGTGGGCAAGAACAGTCTCACGGCAAGGGTGGGAGAACGGACCGCTAGCCTTGAATTGGTCAATCACCCGCGCACAGGCCCCGTGTTCTCGGGACCTCACCAAGAACCCTTTGTTTGTCAGACCGAACTGGCCGGGCTGGGGCCGCCGTCTGACGCCAATTGCAGTGTGCAGACGCGGAGCGCGTATTACTACAGGAGCACCGACCCGGTGGAACCGCGGAAGCCAGGAACCGACAGATCTAGGATCCCTCCGGGGTTCAAACCCCTAGATCCTTCCGTGCCACACCCTTCGGATATTGCCCGCACGACGACCACGGAGGGGCATGAAAAGGATTTTATTGTCCGGGTTGAGAGTGGGGCGATCAATCGAGCGATTTACGAGATTGCGTTCCTACACGATCCTGCGGACGGTCTCCCTGATCCATGGAGCGCGCCCCAAGGCTGGAACGGCCGCCTAGTGTACCGATTCGGCGGGGGCTGCCGCGCCGGCTATCGGCAGGGCCTGGTACGTTCCGCTTTGCAGGATGTCCCCTCCCTGGCAAACGGTTACGCGGTTGCGATGTCGTCGCTCAACGTGTTTGGCAACAACTGCAACGACGTGATTTCAGCTGAGACAGCGATGATGATCAAGGAGCATTTCATCGAGAGCTTCGGCGTCCCCGTGCATACCATCGGAGCGGGGGGATCGGGGGGCGCGATGCAGCAGCACCTGATCGCCCAAAACTATCCCGGCTTATTGGATGGGATCATTCCGGGTGCGAGCTACCCGGACACGGTAACGCTGGCTCCGCCGATCACAGATTGCTCGCTGCTGGCGCGGGCCATAGACAACAGCTCGCACGACTGGAGCGACACCCAGAAAAAGGCCGTTTCGGGATTTGCGACGTGGGCGACTTGCGAAAGCTGGATGAGGTCGTACTCTCCAGCCCTGATTCAACCGGGCAGTTGCCACGAAGTGGTACCCAAGGAACTGATCTATCACCCGGACCTGCGGCCCGACGGCGTTCGCTGCGGCTTTCACGACAATCTCGCCAATCTCGTCGGGCGCGATAGCGCGACCGGGTGGGCCCGTCGAGCACTCGACAACGTGGGCGTTCAATACGGCTTGAAGGCTTTCAACAACGGCCAGATAGACGCCGACCGTTTCGTCGAGCTCAACGAAATGGTCGGTGGCTTCGATGCCGACGCGAACATCGTTCCCGAACGCTCGATCGCAGACACGGATGCCTTGAGACTCCTCTATCAGACCGGCCGCGTAAACTCGGGCGGCGGGTCGCTTGGCGCGATTCCGATCATCGACGCGCGCAGGTACTCGGACCCGAGCGGAAACATCCACGACCGAGTTCGCACGTTCATGGTGGGTGCGCGACTGCAGCGGGAGCACGGTAGCTCCGCCAACCGCGTCATCCTGACAAATCCCCCGCCGGGTTTGGACCTTGTCCGGCTGATGGATCAGTGGCTGGACACAGTGGCTGCGGACGAGTCGGGAGACGAGCCGATGGCTGTGATTTCCCGTAGCAGGCCGGCGGAATTGAGCGATTCCTGCTGGTCGGCCGAAGGGGAGCGGCTTGCAGACGACGGGGCCCAAGGTGAGAGTGGGCCCTGCAGCGGACTCTACCCTCCGAGCGGTGATCCCAGGATCGCAGCGGGGGCCCCTCTCGAGGGCGACATCCTGAAGTGCCAATTGAAGCCGCTCGATCCCGCCGACTATGGGCAGTCCCTCAGTTCGGAGCAATTGGATCGCTTGAGGGCTGTCTTTCCTGGAGGTGTTTGTGACTTCTCCGAGCCGGGAATCGGCCAAGTGCCCCTCGAACGGACCTGGATTCGGTATTGATGCCAAGACCCCGGACGCGCCGGAACGACCGGGGTCGGTGCAGCTACGTCACGCAGCGCCAGCCAGCCGGCGATCTAGCCGTCTACCATCGTGTATCGAACGAGTGCGGAGAAGCGCTCCGCTCGACTCTGCGACCCCGCTTCCGATCTACGCGCGACCTATTCTGGGGACTCTGGCCCCCTCGGTGTCAAGATTACGTTAAGAATTCAGAGCCCGAAACTTGTGCGGGTCTGGTTCGTCTCATGGAATGTTGGAGAGTGGAATCGAGAGACCGTGCTCTCTCATGAAACTCCTCAACGGCAAGTTTGAGCAGCAAGAATGAATTTGCGAGCCGTTTTGATTTTGTCGACAGTGCTGGTTGCTTCGGCGGACGGCAAGCCGAGCTTCGTCTTCATTCAAGGCGAAGGGAAAGGATGGAACAGCAGCTCGGTTCGAATGGATCCCGAGATTGCAGAGTCGGGCAACGACTATTTCCAAACGCCGAATCTCGAGCGCTTGGCGGAGGGTGGGATGCGGCTTGCGCACTTCTACGCGCCGTCACCGAGATGCACTCCATCGCGTGCCACCTACTTCACTGGTAAGAGTCCCGCGAAGCTGGGGATGACATTTGTCGGCCTGCGTGCCGGTCCGAACGTCAGGCTCGTCGAACCGCGTCCCACACTCGAGATGCCGCTCGAGGAGACGACGATCGCCGAGGTCTTGCGGGATTCAGGATACGCGACAGCGCATTTCGGGAAGTGGCATGTCGGGCGTAGGAGCCCGACGGAGCACGGCTTCGACGAGACCGATGGTCCGAACAGCAATGGCGGTCCGGAGAACGTGCAAAGCCCCAACCCGAAGCAGGCTTACGGGATCACGGAGAGCGGCTTGCGGTTCATTGAAGCTAAGGCCAAGGCCGGCCAGCCTTTCTATCTCCAACTGTCGCACTACGGTGGGCGCGGTTCGGCAGACGCTCGGGAAAGCACGAACGAGATTGTTTCCGGTTGGGCAGCAAGTCGTGGGCGTAACGTGCGGGAAATCGGGTTGGCGGCAGTGATCTATGACATGGATTTCACCATCGGAATGGTTCTCGACAAGCTCGACGAGCTAGGTATAGCGGACGAAACATACGTCTTCTACACAACCGATCACGGTACTCCTGGGTCTGGCAATCGCCCCCTTGCCCAAGGCAAGGGAACGGTTTGGGATGGAGGCTTGCGGGTCCCGCTGTTCTTCCGCGGACCGGGAATCGAACCCGGCTCCGTATCGCGCGTCCGGGCGACTGGGATGGATCTGGTTCCCACGGTGGCCGATCTAGCCGGCGTGCACGACAAGCTCCCCCAAGACTTCGAAGGCGGCAGCTTGGCTGATGTCTTGACCGGCAAGGGAAGTCGTTCCGTGAGCAGGCTGCGGGACGAAATTGTCTTCCATTTCCCACACTATGACTTCGATCCGCTGGGTCCAGCCTCGGCCATTCTTGCGGACGACTACAAGCTGATTCGCTTCTACGAGGAACCCGCCATGCCGAGGCTGTTCAACATCGGCGACGACCCGTATGAGCGCAACAACCTATCCGCAACGATGCCTGAAAGAGTCGCTGCGCTGGAGGAAATGCTTGACGCCTACCTCACCAGCGTCGGCGCCGAACTGCCGCGCACCAACGCAAGCTTCGATCCGTATCAGGAAGTTTCACAAGCTCAACGCGGCGGTCGGCAACGGGCTGGAGATCGCGACCAGGATTCCAGGGGCCGTAGGCAGAACCGCAAGAGACAACGTCAAGGGAACCGATGACTCGACTATATTTGCTGGCTACCTTCGCACTAGGCCTCGCTGTTGCAGCCGGTTCTGCAGTGCCCTCGAAGACGTTTACGCTCGATCCCGAAACGATAGCGAGATCGTTCCGTCCGTTTTCCGACAGCGTAGACGTCCGTTGGGACAAGGACTATTTCTACGCGGAATCGAACTCCATGCCGGACCACCGCATGATGGTCGGAATCC
>MKWU01007592.1_pt1 | contig 10274 bp, 7 predicted proteins | sample 809101 | NCBI WGS metagenome assembly MKWU01 (sample SAMN05860141, study PRJNA318959) | sponge metagenome | host: Aplysina aerophoba | place: Slovenia: Piran, Adriatic Sea, Gulf of Piran | collected 2013-05-07
CTGTTTATTTTTCACAGTGTAGCTACTACGAAGTCTATAGACAGGTTGTTAAATTAATGAGAAACAGCAATTTTGTATGCAAAGTTTGTTTCTACAATACATTGCATAAATAGCTGTTTCTATTCCGAACCTAACAACGTACCTATAACCATAGATAGTTCTATGCTATAACACGCTATAAGCACGTTGTTGTAATGGTATGAAATTGTGTGGCATCAGTTTTCGGACATGTACACCACCAATAATCGGACTCTCCATCTCCGTCGTAACGCCTTCGCTCTTCCCGATTTTTGGTGCACATGTTGAGCACTGCTATGCAGGGCTGTGTAGAGCGACAGTCCTGAAAATACTGTTCCTTTTAGAAACTATCGCGAAAACTTTGATGCGACCGAAGTACCATGAATGTGGACCAGAATTCGGACGGAGCTCATCAAAAATCTGACCGTGGCTCATATATCGCAAAGCGCAAGGATCTGTACGGTTTTACATGATAAGCCGTTAGGCACACTCACAGCAGCCGATTCGTCCGAGATCGTTCTACGCTTACGGCTTATCATGTAAAACCGAACAGATGTTTCGCCATAGCTTCTGAAAGGAACAGTATTTCCAGGTCTGTCGATCTACACAGCCTTGCATAGCAGTGCTCAACATGTGGAGGGGAAGCGAAGCCGTTACGACCATAGATACTAGTATCTTTGCCGACCGAGTTCGAGGGTCCGATTATGATGGTGTCCGAAAACTGTTGACACACCCTGCAATTCAAGCCATCACGTGATGTTAAAATGGCTGCTGGAGCCGGAAATAAACTCGGTTCTAAACTTGAAGTTGACCAAGCATGGCTACCCACATTCGTCTCACCCCCTCCCTCGGAATTAGAGTGCCCGATATGTCTGTTGCTGATGAGGGAGCCTCACCTGACGAGCTGCTGCGGGAACCACTTCTGTTCCGCGTGTATCAGCGAAGTCCGTAAGAGAGGAGACCCGTGCCCCCTGTGCAAGGCGGAGGTGATGCACACCTTGCTCAACAGGAAGGAGAAGTGCAGGATCACCGAGCTCAAGGTGGGATAGGGAAGGCGGAGGAGGGGGAGGGGTCATTGGGACAGTTATACGTACGTACCATTTCTGCCCTCGTCGACTGCGCGCGCCTAGGAATAGGTATGGTATCCAGACACGCGCGTCTCAAACGTGCTGTATTTAGTGTGCTCACGCATTAGTGCACCCATATAGATCATCTATCATAACTACCAAGGAGTGGAAGAAGTGTCCATTTACCTGTGTCTTGTGTCATTCTGCTTCCTGAATCATGTTGTTCCCTTTCTTCCTCTCCCACAGGTGTACTGCTCTGCCCGAGAAGCAGGCTGTATGTGGGTGGGGGAGCTGGGTGACCTCACGTCCCACGTGGCCCCCGGGAAGGAGAGCGGTCCATGTCAGTTTGTGTTGGTGGAGTGTCGCTTGGGCTGTCGTCAAGATGTGCGGAGGGTAGACCTGACACGGCACATTGAGAGTGAGTGCCCCTGTCGGCTGCAGAGTTGCCCCTACTGTGGAGAGGAAGCCACTGGGAAGGAGTGAGTCAGGGGGGCCACTTTCACACTAGTGTGCTTAACCCAGTTTTGAATTACCAAACCTGCTATATGTACGCAGATGACCAGCCCTGCATCCATGCGTGCGTAGCCACTCCTAATAGCATGTACGTAGTTGAGTGATGTGAGGATGCGGGGGCAACTGCATTGCTGATGGTCTTGTTTGCTGTTTTGAGCTAGTATTGCAACAATTCCTAATCGGTGATACCGTAGAAGCTCATGTTACAGTATATATAAATCTTGATTAATACTGAGCATTCACGTAGCAGCAATCATAGACTCCTGTGTCTATGCAGCAGTGAACAAAAAGGGTGAAATGTTTTGATGATAAAGACATTTGTGGTCAAGGCCTCTTACTGTCGTTCACTGCTTCTATACAAGTGCTCAGTATCAATCAAGCTCTAATTCCCATCTCCATGATTTTTGGTACAAGACGAGTGTGAATGGTAACTACAAAACATGAATTCTCTACATGCTCTTCTACCATTGTGGGTATGATAAAGGCAGATGTTTAACTAGATTAAATCATTTTCAGCATTATGTATGTATGGTCGTTATTAGGGCCTTGACCCAGTCCTCTCCAGCTGTATAAACAGATTAGCCTGCCTGTGTGCGAATGCTAATCTCACCTAATGTCTACGTGTACATACAATCTTCCACAGATTATGATTCCATGTCAACACCACCTCCTCTCTCTGCACAGTCTTGCCTCCCACTTTGAGTCCTGCCAGCACTTTCCAGTGGTGTGCCCTCACATGTGTGAGCTGACTAGCCTCCCCCGCAGCCAGCTGTCTGCCCACCTGGAGGTGTGTCCCAACCAGCCCCTCCCCTGTCCCTTCTTCAAGGTGGGCTGTAAGGTAGACCTCAAACGGAGTCAATTGAAGGACCACTTGCAGTCCCAGCTGCTGGACCACCTCACGATGGTGGTTGAAAAGTTGGAGATAGTGGAGACAAGAAACAGGAACCTCGAGGGATTGGTGGCGGAGAGTGAGAAGAGGGAGGAGCTGAAAAATGCTAGAGAAGCTGAAATGCAAGCTAGAATTTCACTACTTGAGAGTAGGCTTGAAAGGTGTGAGAGGGGTACACGGATGCGTCAGGAGGGTCTGGTTGATGTTGAGCCTGAGGTTGTGTCATGTGAGCCATTGCCGGCAATGCAAGGAAGGCGGCCATCTTGGACATCAGAGCTTAGCAACACACAAGATGAGGATGTCCAGCCTGAGGAATCTACGCATGTGGATACTGGTGAGTGTCTTCATATCAAAATATTTGCATTTCATTGATGGTCTCTCAGTGTATGGTGCATGCGTGCAATGATATCCACCCATCTTGAAGCATTAGTGCTGATCAATTTTGCTATTTCAACTGCTATGTCGTTTGAGTCTCTACAGTTCTTCTAGTGTGCACCCCGGGTCCACCTCTTACTATGCAGGAGCTATGGCCGAGTCCAATCCTGATTGCCATAGAAGTTCTCTTCTTGGAAAGTGGTTCCGAAAGATGTACTCCTCACACACTTCTCCATCTAGTGATACCCTTATTGATGCAGAACCTGTGGGGGGTAAGAGTGGAGAGCCAAAACCGCAGCCTTCTGCCGCATCTGCTCCACTGACACCTAACCCTCCAGGTGTGATGCCTCTGGTACTCCAAATGGAGGGTGCTGGTCCTACACTCCAACTCCGACTTGGAAGTATTACAAACCTGTCTGCTGACGCAGTTGTTGTGCCGACTGGACACCGCCTCCGCCGCAATAGAGGATGTTTTAGTGAGATGAATATGGTCACCCAAGGATTGCTTAGTCGTCTAACATCAGAATATGCACGATGCAATGGTAGACTGAAAACTGGTGAAGCTACATGTTTCAACATCCAAGAGTGTCAGCTGGCAAAGTACAAGACTGTAGTGTGTGTGGTTACACCAAAACGTATCGAGCACTCAATGGAACGTGGACTTGAACTCCTTCGTACTTGCTGCCACTCGGTGGTGAAGGCAGTGTTGGAGCTAGGTGCAGCATCATTGGTTGTGCCTGCACTGGGTGTAGGACTGGATGGCTTTGAGAGTAAAGTGAGTGGTCACAAGAAGGCATGATCGTGATGCACCACCACTCCGTATGTGGCATGCATTGAGTTAATTGTATTTTTATGTAATACAGTGTAGCATGCAGTGAATTTAATGGAGAAAGATTTTCGTGTATTTTGCTGATAGATTGCAATTCAGACTGATATTTCTGTGAAAATGTTGCAATAGCCTTATGTGTGTATATACATAGGATGGCCAATCTACGTAAACATCACGATGACGACACAAATGTCAGCACTCAGTGCCACTCCAAACACTATTGCGCATGCTGCGGGGGCTCAGCAATTTGAGCTAAGCATGCTGTAACCATACGTCAGCATCCAATCTCTTCCAAAGTGCTTCTGGCCGATCTGTGTACAAGGCTTCATAAAAGTCAAAATGGACTTACCTCTGCATACGTACAAATCACTATGTTGAATTGACACTGTGCTGTAAGACCTTTTGAAAACATGCACACACAGCATGTAATGAAATGATTCTTGTTGGTAATATATATATATTCAACCAGATTTGCTGTTACATATCATCAATCTCCTCATTTTTCTCTCCCGCTGCTTCCCACTGTTCACTCTCGTTCTCCTCAGCTGGTTGCCCACACACTAGTGCAGGCCTTTACAGACTATGCTTACCCTGAGAACTGTGTGCTGAAGGAGGTGTGTTTTGTGACATTGTACAACAGTACCCACACTGCATTTGAGAGCTACTTCAAGGACAGGATCGTGGAGATGATGGGAGCACGCAGACAGACAGCTGCTCAGCTAATTACACAGCTGTGACCATTAATATTGAACTATATGCATGCATTACCATCCCCAGTTGTATAACGCTATATATGTAATTGTACATTATACAGAAGATCCATATTTTTCAGTGTGTTGGTTGTGCATGCTTCCTATATGTCCTGGCCACAGAATGGCTGCGTAGACAGGAAGAATGAAATTAACAAAGATTAATTATTTCTATCTTTCTTCCATACATTTATACACATACATAGGTTAAAGTGACAGGTGAGTATGTTCTTCATGGAGTCCCTCACTGGTCTGAAGGTGGCAGCCATCAACAGAGGTGTTGCAATACCAGGGAGGCTCAGGAGCAGGTACGTTGAGAGGAGGTGGAACCACACAACAATAGCAAGTGTGGCCGCTTCACCCATTACAAGGGGCACATAACCAAACAGATTCACTCCAAGAGTGAAAAAGGTCATCATAAGAAGCATCACAACGAATTGTGGCTACCATCAAAGGAATAACGTCAACCTTGTTGATGCCACAGCAAACTGACACATATATCACAACAATCAGCTGAGTGGCCCACATCATGTTTCGCATTGCTAGGGCTGTGTGCAAGACAACACCTGCAAAAATTGGCACAGACCTACACCGTGCCCATGCATGTAGACCAGAGGATAGTACAATTCCATGATATGCTGTGAAGAGCAATGGCAATGGCATTTAGCATGCCAGAGCAGTGATGTGAGCAAGCACGATTCTCTGAGGCTGAACAGGTTTGAAAACAGGTCTGTTCAAAAATTGCAGGCATTGTCAGTGCATTCAAAAACAGCAGTGTTCAAAATCACAGCCAGCGTGAGACCGTACGTAGTTCGAGAGCAAGGTAGCCAGCCCACTGGTCCGAGGACACTTGCAAAAGGTAGTACCACATGAACAGTTGTTTCGTTTGTTCCATTCATTGTGTCACACTGGCAACATCTAGGTATTCTGGGCTGAAGTAGTCAATTTCATTTCAACTGTGCGTACAGCCTTGTGCTGTCAAAACATTGTGCTTCCTACTAAGCGTAACTATTATAAATATTATACACATGTATACAGTATATTATATGTTTGGTCGAATTGTGCATTCATCTGCTAAATTCCATAGTATAGAAAGCATCAGCATAATGCTGCATCAATCCCAGCTGTTCACGTACTGAACAGTGGTGCCCATTAGAAGGTGGTTGTATGGTGGTTAGAAGGCCTCTTTGTTCACACACAACCGCATACACATAATTTGCATATAGCATGCCTCCCTCTGCTGCATGCCATTACATTATTCTCCATCTTAAAGTAACCATTGCACAACTTGTCAAGAAAACCGAGGAAACCCCTCTATCTATGATGGGTCTCCCTGGTCTTGCACTTCCAGAGGTAGCACTAATGACCACAGACATGGTTTTCATGGCAGGAGCTACTTTAGAGAGTATGAATTAGATCAGTTGTAAACGACGTATGTATACGTATGTACTACACGTATAAGTAACACTACCCCTGAGCATTCATCACAGCCTATATGAAATTCTCACAGCAATAAAAATAGTGACAAGGTACATAGAGATACGTACATAGAGATGATAGCAATTCACTTGTGTTTGTGCAGTAATCAAATCTCATGGTTGCATATAACTACAATTACAGCTTTAGTTAGATTGGTAAGCAGTAATACAACAATAAATCTTGCTGCATGTAAATTCTGTGATCAAGTCAAAATGTTGGTCACAAAGTTGCGGAGGAACCTGCAGGGTTTACAAGGGTACTATCAATGCTGGTGGAAACAACCTTGCAATTTTACAGATATCCTGTACTTAAAAAGGATGGTACGTAACTGTGTGAACAGCTGCTACCATGGACAGCCTACATATTCTAAGTTGGGCTGTGACTATTGAATGAACTGTTGCAGTAGTGCCTAATGCTAAAAGGAAAAACGACACTGAACACAGCAAGTGTAGGCATGAGTTAAAGCCAATATCAATACGGCAGTGCCCACGTGGGAACAGTCTGCTAATTGAACTGGTAGTTATCACATGCCGATAGTGTAGCACTGACACGTGAACAGCTCCACATGCTACAAAGAATGCAGATCAAACGTCTGATTCAGGCATGTGCTGCAGTAACAGTGCAAGTTTCAGGCAGCTGCCTGCGCTGCCATTGTAGCAGGCCAATGATGCCAGACTAAGGTACAAACACACACATTAAAATGAATTTCTGTCCACTTTGCTTGTATATGTGGATACAAATGGGCAAAACCTACATCACGATATTGTACACAGCTGACACATCAAAGAGGCTAAGCCTCTGTCAATCAGTGCTGATTGATTTGCCAGAGTTTTGTCCAGCACCAGTTAACCTATGCCAAAGACAAATGGCAACACGTTCATATGGCATACACATACTACGAATGACCCAGCCCTGTTCAGGTGGGTCTGGGGTAAAATTTCAAATAGGCTGAGTGGGCAACTCAGGCTGTACAAGCTGCTCACATTAGAGTTAGGGTCTACCAAACTACTTCCATTGCACCACTTGCAGGTACTCTGGCACGAGCATCTTACAGCACAACAGTTGTGACAGATTGAGCGATATCTGTTCAGCTGGCTAGGCACCCAGTTATATTGGAGAAATCATAATATCGCTGTCTTTACAAATTCTCCTAATCTGGTCAGAACCAGAAATCCAACTTACTATATCAGTTGGCAAGCATCATCTTCCAAGCAATAGGCATTGTGATGATGTGCAATCCGCACAAGATTGTGTGTAGCAATTGAAATAATTAGTCTGTAATCCGTCAAATACATCTTGCTACTTATTTTTAATAATGTGCTTTTAAACACAAGCGCATCATAAAATGTATGGAACGGGTACACTCTTGCAAACATACGTACGTATGCTGGCAAATCTTGCAGCATTGTCACGACACTGACCAATGTGCATCAGACACTCTTTTGCTTTACTTCTACTGTATTTCATCAAGTGTGAACATGCATGTAGCATGAGACACAATTAGCAATAGTACGAATCACTTACAACTGCTGAAGGAATTCTACATATGCACCAGTTATCAAACACAAAACGAGTATAAAAAAACTGGGGAATCTGAACAGACATATACTATACGCACACAACACAGCAGAGGTAGCACAAAATAAGATAAAAGAGCAGATATATCACACTTAGCACAACAGCATACGCAAATGTATGCACACACAAGACTCACCTATGATAAGTGATTGGCGGACATGTCTTTTAAGAGGTATCTAAAAACGTATCTACTGTGGAAAGGAATCTAACTGGCTACAACTGAGAACTAATCTTGACATCTTTTGAAGATACATCTGCCAACTCCACGGTACATTTCTTGCTCCCATTTTCATCACAGATTACTCCATACAGTTCAATTACCAGGGCCTTGCCGCTTGTCAGCTGCTGGAACTTGTCAATCACTTCATTGGAAGCTTGCTGCTTGCCTTCAAATCCCTTCAGGCAGCAGTGAATGGCTTGTGCGGGGATATGTGTGAAATCTGAGTGCATGGGGATGAGTGTGCCCACAGGTACAATGTCTGTGTTTCCAAAGTCAATAAATTGAATGTGTGCATTATTGCTGTCAACAAAACCAATCACTCTGGACCGATTCCAACTCTGGTCTTCGTAGAACTTGGCACACACAATTTGACCAAGCAATGCTTCCTGTGTTCCTTGTGGCGATCTGGAGCAATAGTCGCTAATCTGTGTCATCATCTGGCTGAAGTTCTGGACTGCCCCTTGGCTGATTACTTGCACGTAAAAGTCACTTGGGCCCCTATCATACGAAATAATGCAAGTACACTGCTCCGACTGGTGAATCTCAGCGGTGTCCACCTTCGGGATGCTGCTATCTTCCATGAATGGGAGCATCTTCATTCGAACAAGCGAGTCTCGAACAGTTACCCCCGACTCCTCTCCTGCTTCCATTAGGTTCACGAAGAGGGGATCCCCTGATACGACTTCACATGAAAGGCACTTGCCATCAACAAGTTGGCTGAAGCGAGCAGTGAGATGTACGGATGGTGATGAACACTCATGTTCAGGAAGTCCAGCCAAGCTTCCACAGACAGCTTGGAAAGGGAGTGAGAGGAATTGGGACGGTATGTGGCAGATGCTGGCGGGTGAGAGTGTATCCACATTGCCAAAGTCTACAAACTGGACTGTAGTGGCAGCTGGAGAGGCATCAAGCACTGAAGCACGGTACCACATTTGGTCTTCACTGAACTTAGCCAGACACAGCTCTCCATTCTCAGGTGGACTAGTGAAGGGTTGGGCCTTGGACGATGATGCATGCTGGTTTACCTGGTCCATAAGCTCCATCAGACCGCTGACATTCTCCTTGTTGGCTACCTGTATCCAGAACTTTCCCACAGATGCGACATGTGACACCATCGCGCTGAAAGTCTCTCCAGCTGCTGGCACCATCACCCAGTTGCAGTCACATGCTCTTACTCTCTGCTTCTGAAGAGAGGGGCTGGGATGTCGAACTATCGCAGGAGATTGCCTCAGAACCTGAGTAGGAACAACGGAGGCTGATGGCTCATGCACACGAGTGGTGGTTGGCTGCTTGGGCATCACAGCTGACTTGGCTTGTGCATGTTCCTTCAGCGTCTGAGAGACTGAGACCTTGTTGGGAGAGGAGTCATACATCTCCACCACAAGCATGCCTTCTTCATGGGAAACTACTTCAACAGAAATCTGCTTTTCTAGGATGAGGTCCTGCAAGCTCTGTACTGCAGGGTGAGACCAGTTCTGACTCCCATCAACAGGCACCGTGTCAGCCAGCTTTGCATGAACAGCCTGAGCTGGTAGCTGAACAAATTCATCCGTCAGTAGGCGCATATTAGCAACACCAGCAACCTGCTCCAAGCCAAAGTCCACCAATCGCACAGATACTGTTGATGAGGTCACAGTCGCAAGCACTTCTGCTCTATACCATGTGTCGTCTTCATTGTTGAGGACAGCACAGTGGTCACCAGGGGTCCACCTCAAACTAGCTGGTGGAGAGCTATGAGCACAGGAGGAAAGCTTGTTGTACAGGGCAATGAGGGCCTCCTGACTTGTACTGTCCAGTATCTGAAACCATATGCTGCTGGGAGAGTTAACACACATAACTAGTGCCTTGAACCTGCTTTTTAGAGGTGCCAACTGTTGGAAGGTAACTTTTGGCTTGATAGGGGTGGTGAAGTGGACAGGAAGAGCTGGTGGGCTGTTTCGAGGCATTGAGAGTGGGCTGGTTTGCTGTTGCTTGGAAATTGTGCTTGTAGGCGTTTCGTATGGTGAGACTAGCACAGGTCCTGATGATGATGAATGCATGAAAGATTCAGCATTCTGCTGCATTAAACGGGAATGCTGCGAGTGAGGCGACTGGGCTGGCTGCTTCTTGTTGGCTGGAGAAGGCAGTGATGGTGGCAACCGAGAGGCACCAGCTTTAACTGCAAGTTTCCCAGTGAGCAAATAATCAGATACAGACTTTCCTTGGCCATCAACAAGGCTCACAATGTACTTGTTACCTTCCACTTGCTCCACACTGTTGACTATGAGCACTGCATCCTGGGTGTGCTTCAGTAACAACGAGACTGCATCACTGGACCATGTTTCTCCACCAATAGGCTTGATTCCTGTCAAACTGCACTCCACTGCCTGAGGTGTAATAGTCAAAAGCTCCTTGACAAATGGTCTTGTGTCAGATAGCGCTACGATGCTCGAGTTACCGTAATCAATGAAGCGCACTCGAATCTGTTGGCTGTCCAGCTGTTCAAGAACCAAGGCACGATACCAGCAGTCATCTTCACTAAACTTGGCAACACACAGACTGCCTAAGGATGGCACTG